>ERZ827156.3257-NODE-3257-length-14978-cov-4.040273_pt1 | contig 14978 bp, 15 predicted proteins | sample MGYA00519919_ERZ827156 | MGnify/ENA primary metagenome ERZ827156 (study PRJEB31778, sample SAMEA3449269) | human gut metagenome | biome: human gut; feature: human-associated habitat; material: faeces | place: United Kingdom | collected 2010/2012 ... | reverse complement strand
GTAGCATGTAGTAATCTGATTAATCATAAATGAGGGGCAAAATATCTTTTGACCCTCATATCATATTATAACTATTGGAGGTACATATAAATGAATTTTAATGAAATATTATATGGTGTGGCATATTACGACGAATATATGCCTTACGACCGCATAGAAACAGATTTTAAAATGATACGCGATGCCGGCATGAATGTTATCAGGATTGCCGAATCCACCTGGAGCACATGGGAGCCTGAGGAGGGAGTATTTGATTTTACACACCTGCACCGCATGCTTGACTGCGCAGCAAAATATGAGCTGAAGGTCATTGTCGGAACACCTACATATGCTATTCCATCATGGCTTGCAAAAAAATATCCCGATATTCTCGCTGTAACACATAACGGCAAAGAGCTCTACGGCCACCGCCAGAACATGGATATCACAAACCCTGACTATCTGCACCATGCACAGATTATCATTGAAAAGCTCATGGAGCAGGTAAAGGACTACGACTGCGTGATCGGCTTCCAGCTCGACAATGAGACAAAGCCTTATGACACCTGTTCCAAATACGCACAGGCTCAATTCGTAGAATATCTGAAAAATGAATTTCCTGACATTGACGAGTTTAACAGGGAGTTTGGACTTGATTACTGGAGCAACCGTGTGGATGACTGGGATGCCTTTCCTGATATCCGCGGCACCATAAATATGAGCCTTGATGCGGAATACAAAAAATTCCAGAGAAAGCTCGTGACAGACTTTTTTGCATGGCAGGCCGATATCGTCAAAAAATACAAGAGAGATGACCAGTTCATCACTCACAATTTCGACTTTGAATGGCACGATTACTCTTACGGCATGCAGCCTGAGGTCAATCAGTACGAGGCTGCCAAGTGTATGGATATCGCAGGCTGCGATATATATCACCCTTCCCAGAGCAGTCTGAGCGGCCGCGAGATTACCGCCTGCGGCAATATTGCAAGAGGCATAAAAGGTGATAACTATCTGGTACTTGAGACCGAGGCAGCCGGAAATCACCCATGGCTTCCTTATCCGGGACAACTGCGCCTGCAGGCCATAAGCCACATTGCAAACGGTGCATGCATGGTTGAATACTGGCACTGGCATTCTATCCACAATGCCATAGAAAGCTACTGGAAGGGCGTGCTCTCCCACGACCTTAGACCGAACCGGCTTTATAAGGAGTGCAGTGTTATCGGAAACGAACTAAAAAAATACGGACACAGGCTGGTAAATTTGAAAAAGACAAACAGGTTTGCGGTTATTGCTGACAATGCCTCTCTTACAGGGCTTAATGAATTTAAGCTGAACAACGAAAGCGACTCCAACTACAATACCGTTTTCAGATGGCTTTGCGATGCCCTGTATCTGATGAACATTGAGTACGACGTGATTCCTGCCGACCCGGCACTTTTTGCTTCATATGAGAATATACTTGTGCCTGCGCTCTATAGCGCAACAGATGAGGTGCTCAATGCCTTAAATGAATTTGTTGCAAACGGCGGCAATATGGTGGTGACCTTTAAATCTGCTTTTTCGGATGAACACCTTAAAATACGCCATGACGTACAGCCTTATATTATAAACAAGGCTCTCGGCATACAGTACGATGAGTTCACCCTGCCTGACAATGTCACCGTAAGTTGTGGCGGCAAATCGTCAAAAGCGCGTGACTGGATGGAGATGGTCGACTGTACCACTGCCACACCTGTTGCTATGTATGAGCACAAGCACTGGGGAGTACACGCAGCTATCACAGAAAACTCTTACGGCAAAGGACGTGCCATGTATCTTGCCACACTTTTTGGTGAGGACACGCTGATAGAAGCCCTAAAGCTTTTCTTCGGCGAGCAAAAAAATGAATTTGATGCTTCTTATCCCGTTGTCATAAAGCGCGGCACCAATATGCAGGGAGAAAAAATCATTTATCTGCTTAACTACTCGAATGATGAGCAGACTGTTACCTGCTATGCAGACGGTCTCAAGAAGCTTTGCGATGACAGTACAGTATCAGCAGGCGATTGTATAGCTCTTGCACCATGGGATTTTAGCATTCTTTATGCAGATTAAACCATAGCTTATATCCTATGCTTTTTGCTGCAGATAAATATTTCACAAAAAGCTTACTATATAAGGTCTTAATTATTAATTTTTTCATAAAATTTATTAAGTCTTTTGTTTTGGTGTTGTTTGAATTATTTTTCAGTGTTATAATTTCAAGCGGATTAAAAAGGTGGTTTTATGAAGAAAATACAGAATAAGCTTATAGAGCTTTTCAACCGCTACAAGCATGTGTGGATTTTATCATACTTTATCATATATCTGACCTGGTTTGGATATTTAGAACGCACTGTTACCACACATTATCACTTGATTCATCTTCCGATAGATGATTATATACCGTTTTGTGAATACTTTGTTATTCCTTATATCATGTGGTTTGGCTATGTGGCCTTTGGAATTGCTTTCACGGCATTACATGACAAAAAAGAATTTTACAGACTGTGTGCGTTTTTATACACCGGTATGACCGTATTTTTGGTTATATCAACTCTCTACCCAAATGGTCACAATTTAAGGCCTTATTATTTCACGCACCACAATATGTTTACAGCGCTTTGCGAGTGGCTTTACTCCACTGACACACCGACGAACCTGTTTCCGAGCATTCACGTATACAATTCGCTCGGCATTCATTTTGCGGTGATGCACAGCAGCTATTTCAAGGATAAAAAGCACGTTCAGCACGCATCCTTAGTGCTTTGTGTTCTGATTATACTGTCTACCATGTTTATCAAACAGCACTCAGTATTTGACGTTTCTACAGCCTTTATGCTTGCTTTCGTTATGTACAATGTGGTCTACATCAAAAACTGGATGCATCTGCCACAGAAGAGCGGAAGCTTCCAGGATGCGGCAAACCGCAAGGTTCGTGTTTGATTTAATGATTGCAGCTTTCAACTTAAAAAGACATCAGCCGGAATTTACACCGGTTGATGTCTTTTTATATTTCACTCATAAAAATGCATGACACTCAAAATCTGCATATCTGTCCTGTTATCTTACTCTCTCCCTGCTGTAGTCGAGCACCTTGTCCACAGTTGATTTTATTTCTACTGAATTTTTCCTCTGAGTCGAAATTTCTGCGTATGCATCCTCTATCTGCAGCTTATTGCGCTCCTCAAACTTGATAATCTCCTCCTGTGTATTGCGGATTGACACAATCTGCTGTCTGCACGCTTCTATCATGTCAACTGAAATCTCGTCACACTGTGAAAACACATGATTGAGCTCCACTCCCTGCTTCATGAGCTTTGTCGTGGCAACATTGTTGTCCTTTAGAAGCCCTACAAGGTGGCTCACCTGCTCTTTAAGTGCACTAATCTCAGCTTTTGCCTCTGAAAGCTCCTGTTTAACAGCATCAATTGCACTGTCATATGAAACAGATGCCTCCCTTATGCTCTCAGCAGCCTCTACGAACAGCTTTCCCTGCTCTCCAAGCATGCCCGCCTCTATAGCAGCATTTAGTGAGAGAACACTCATCTGCTTATTCTGCTCCTTCATCTGCGCAGCTATATCCGCACAGCTATCCACTTGCTCCTCAAGCCTGTCCGATGTCTCTGACAAGCTCTTAGCCGGAGCTGTAAAATGCTTATTGTTTTCGACAAGCGCACATGTATCCTCATGCTGTGTGGCAATTGCCTTTGCCGCACCCTCAAGGCTTGTAAGATTGTCCGCAGCCGCCTTTACACACTCTGTAAAGCTGTCGTTTAAGGCTGATATGGCATCCATGCTGTCCTTTGAAAATTCCACCACATTATTTGCATTATCATTTAGCTGCTTAAGGGATGACTCCTCAAGCTGTCTTGATTTCTCCAGCTCATCAAAATCAGCCTCTATAAGCTTTGACTTTGCATTTACATTCTCGAAAAATCCCCTGTCATTATCCAATTGTTCCTTCATATACGCTAATTCCTCAGCGGATATTTTTGCTCTGTTCCCAAACACTGATCTATTCTCCTTTACCGGTTACCTTTTTAGAATATAATATCACTTATAATACTGTATTTCAAACTGCAGTGACTCATTTTCCCTGAATACATTTATCTTTGGTGAATATACTACGGACAGCACTATATTATTGAACCTTCCTCTTTGTGCAGCTTCAAGCGCGTCAGAACCAAACCTTTGCCTGATATAATCAAAAAAGCTTTCTATATCACCAAAATAAATTGCATTGATTGGCGTGCCATATGAGGATATCAAAGAAAGCCTAAGCACATTATTGTTTTTACCAACTACCCACATGCGGCTCACACGTAGATTTTTGTCTGCAAAAACAGGCTTTGGATTGTCCTTTCCAAACGGTGCCAGTACTGAAAACTCAGACACCAGCCTCATTGATACATAATCCACCGGCATCGGCACATCTATATGTATTTTAGGCACGAGGTCATCGTCAGTAAGCGATGCATACTCATTTATTTTCTGACGGAATGGCTCAACGTTTTCTTGTGGCAGTGAAAGTCCTGCAGCCATCGGGTGGCCACCAAACTTCGTGAACAGCTCACTGCATTTGCACATTTCCTCATACATGGAGTACTCCTCTATCGAGCGGCCTGAGCCCTTTACTCCGTCCTCACTCTTTGTGAGTATAAAGGTTGGCTTATTGTATCTCTCCCTGATACGGCCTGCTATGATTCCAGCTATGCTCTCATGCACATCCGGCAGATATATGACAAGCACCCTGTCTTTTTCGTAATTGTCCCTCTCATATATCTCAACTGCGGTTTCGACGCCCTTTGCAGTCATTTCCTTCCTGTCATCATTGAGTGCTACAAGCTCTGATGCGATGCGCATGGCCTCATCCTGCCTGTCGCATAAAAACAGCTCAAGTGCTCTTTTGGCTGTATCCAGACGGCCTGTCGCATTGACACATGGTCCAAGAACAAATCCAAAATGATATGCATCTACATTTTCAGCCTCTATATTACAACATTCAAGCAGGGCTTTCATGCCGATATTTGTCGTATGATGAATACTCTTTAAGCCGGCCTTTACGAGTATACGGTTCTCACCTGTCAGCGGCATGACATCACCGACTGTTGCAAATGCCACATTCTCTATAAAATCCATGGCCTCTTTCTCATCTATGCCGATTTTTCTATATAGTAATATGACAATTTTCCAGGCAACAGCTGCTCCGCAAAGCTCCTTGTACGGATAGCTGCACTCTATCTGATGCGGATTTACAACAGCATCTGCCTTGCTCTCCTTGTAAATCTTTATACCCTTTATATCTTCAAAAGGCACTGCATGGTGGTCTGTTACGAGAACCGTCATTCCAAGCTCCTTTGCATGTGCGATTTCCTCAATCGCCGCAATTCCGTTGTCACAGGTGACCACAGTGTCTATCCCATCCTCATATGCCTTGTCAATCAGATGCACATTCAAACCATAGCCATCCTTCACTCTGTCGGGAATCATATAATCCACACATGCACCGGCTCTTTTAAGTGCCTTCACAAGAATATATGTAGACATCACTCCGTCTATATCATAGTCGCCGATTATCCTGATTTTGGCCTTGTCAGCTATCTTTTGGGCAAGAATGTCAACCAGCCTCTGACCATCCTTTAAAAGAGCCGGATCTGCAATGTCTGAGATTTTGCCGTTTAAAAATTCATTTACCGCGTCATCTCCTATAACACCTCTGTTTCTGATTATCCGCGCCGTCACCTGATCTATTCCAAACTTTGCTCCGATTGCCGCAAAATCAGCCTTCTTCGCACTAACATACCACTTTGCCATAATCTACCCTTTCCAGTCTCAGCCCACACGCCGGTGCCGTGTAGCCTGCCTGTGCCCTATCCTTTGAAGCTAAAATTTCCATCACAGCATCCGGATTTTTCCTTCCATCGCCCACTTCGATAAGCGTTCCTGTGATGATTCTTATCATATTCTGTAAAAATCCATCTCCGGTGTAGCTGATAACAATATCGGCACCTGTTTTTTCAAAATCAATAGAAAAAATTGTCCTGACCGTTGACTTCTTCATATGCCTATTGCCACAAAAGGCTTTAAAATCATGCTCTCCGAGAAGATACGCTGCTGCTTTTTTCATCCGGTCTGTGTCAAGCGGCTTATCATAGTCGTATACATATTTTCTCCTGAACACATCTGACACAATACCGGTGTGTATTGTATACGCATATGTCTTTGACACAGCATTGTACCTGGCATGAAATCTGTCAGGCACATTTGAAATATCTGTCACCGCAATATCTGCCGGCAGATGCTCATTCAGCCATATAAATATCTCATCCTTGGAAAAATGCTTCGGCATGTGAAAGCTTGCCACCTGCCCCACCGCATGCACTCCAGCATCCGTGCGTCCTGAGCCTATGACCTCAACCGGCTTTCCTGCCAGCGTGGAAAGCACATGCTGAAGCTTTCCCTGTATTGTATCATCTGTGGATTTCTGCACCTGCCATCCTTTGTAGCGTGTGCCGTCGTATGCCACAATTATCTTGTAATTTTGGGTTTCTGTATTCATAAAATTGTCTTTCTTTATCTAAAAATAGGGTTGTGAATAGTTACTTTTATTCTATATAATATCACATCATTTTTTCTCTTGCCAGCACTGTTTTGCTCCTTTAATCCAATTAAGCAAGCTCCGCAATACGTGTCACAGCGACATATATATTTGATATCTCATACCATGTATTGTAGTCCACCACACCTGATACCGGAAGTCCGAATACAGCCTGAAATTTTTCCACGGTCGCCTTTGTCTTTGGTCCGTATATTCCATCCGGCACAATAGACGGAATGGCCGGATATGCCTTTGCGATGCGGGCGAGCTGTTTTTGTATCTGGTATACATTCTGCCCTGATGAGCCTATGGCTATATTGTAGCCCGGCCATGACGCCGGGATTCCTGATACAGCCTCCGCGGTATTGATATACATGTTGCTGCCGTAAAAGTATCTGAGTATCTCAATTGCACTGTAGCCCTGGTCACCGAGACTTTTAGAACCCCACTGTGTCATCCAAATTGCATTTGCGTATATAGTAATAATTCTATATTATTTACCAGCTATTATTTTTCAAACACACTCACATACTTACTTGAGGCTGTAATATATAATCCTGACTTAAGCTTATACATACTGCCGCTTCCCACCTTGATAGGCCCCTGAACCACAGTAAATACCTCGTTCTTCTTTACTGTTCCTGCTGCCGCAGATACATCCCATGAAGGTGTTTTTCTCACAGTCAGTCCATCAGCTCCATTATATATTACCTTAACATACTTCTGTTTTGCTGGAGTAACAGATGGCGCCTGTGGCTTTGGTGCTGCTGGGGCAACATAGTCAGCAAGTGCATATGCTATCGCATTGCACACATCATCGAATTTATTTTTGTAATTTGATGCATCCGGATCATTTACAAAGCATACCTCTATCAACATAGATTTTGCTTTTGTTCTATGTACTACATACAATCCTGATCCATCCTTTACACCACGATTATTGAATCCCAGTGCCGAGATATGTTCACATACTTCAAGGGCATCCTGGTACTGTCTGCCCTTATAGGTATATACCTCTACTCCTTTTCCCTGTTTTGCCGAGTCATTATTAAAATGAATTGAGATGAACCAGTCAAGGGTATCCTGATTGGCAAGTGCTACAGCCTGTTTAAGATAAGCGGACTGTGATGCAGCCTTATCAATCGTACATGGCACCACTGTTACCCCCATGCTTTTAAAGATTTCTGTAAGCCTCGTTACTACTTTACGTGTTTCCTGTGACTCAACGATTACTCCACTTGTGCCGTATCCCGGTCCTGAAATTGTATGTCCTGCATTTAATCCTATTCTCATTTATTTATCCTCGCTTTCTTTTTGATCTGATCCTGCAAAATGTTCTGTCTGCGATTTGATATTCTTCACTAGCGGCAATAAAAACGATGGTATCTGAATACCAATATCAACCATATTTTCAAGAATTGATATTATTTCATTACATATAATCCATATTGCTACCACGCATGCGATTAAAAATGTAACCGGTATTTTAACACCAATTGTCTGCGATGCATACAGCAATAATTGATCCATGACAGCTCCAACGACTACGAGCAGCCACATAGATACCTTTTTCTTGATCCCTTTGATACTGCGATAAGAACTGATACCTCCGTCCGGTCGGTTCTTTGCTGCCATAAGGCCTGTTGCATAATCGATAATGTTGCATAAGATCATGAGAAGCACTGGTATATATAGTGTTCCCAACAGTGCAGACAAAAACGCTGCCACCACTGTTACTATTGCTTTGATTGTGTTAATGTTTTCCATTGTTTGCTCCTTTCTTTAAATATAAAAGAGCCGGCACCATTTCTGGTATCGGCTCTCAGGCTCTAATGTATCTTTCTTCATCTGTTTTGTTATTTTTAATTATAACACAAATTTAATATAATTTCTCTACTATGTTATCATTTTTCTACATTAAACAATACATTTTCTGTGATTGTTTTTCACGTTTACTCTTGATACCTCTGCATATATCATAGTTGTTGCAATGTTTACATGTCCTAAAATCTGTTGTACCTCTTCAACAGGCATTCCTCTATCCAGTCCATCAGTTGCCGTTGTGTGCCTGATCAGATGCGGATACAGCCGCCTTCCTATTCCAGATTTTTCACCTAGCACTCTGATACGCTTCTCTATAGCCGGTTTTTTCAACCTGCCATATGGTTTCCTGTCCGATACAAATAATGCCTCTTCGTTGTCATTTCTCGAATCAAGATAGTTTTTTATACCGCCTTTCTAAATACCCCTTACAACTAGTAATGTTCCACCACTTAATCCTGACGGTAATCCTGTCAGCTTTCCTCCAGAAATACCAAGTGTGATGTTTGTTGAAGTTGGTGACCCGTAAAATGCTGATTTATAATAGTTTGTGCCATTGAAAGCATACATTGTTGTATTATTAGAACCGCCCCACTGTGATTTTGTAGTCTCATAAGCGTAACCGTATGCTTTGATTACACCAGATGCTGTCTTAAAAGATACTGTTGGATTTGTTACATCTACAAGATACGCTTCACAGTTGTTATTGCCACCTGATGCAGTTGCTTCATATGAGCCCGTCACACCAAGAATAGAAACACCTTTCTTGATATTGGAAGCAATAATCTTTGCCTGTTCTGACTCACTGATAGCAACTTTCCCTGACCCATTGTGATATCCTTGTGGGATTGTATAACTTTCCGATTTATTGCTGATAGATTTGTCGACCGCGCCATTGTTCAGCATAGAACCTGTCAGTTTTCCGTCTTTCCCATAGGCAGTTTTACCGGTTAAGATATCTGGAGCAGTAGCGGTAGCATCTGATGTATCTGTTCCTGAAGAAGTTCCTTCCTGAATCTTCACGTAATAGTAACCATCTTTCAGCCCATCATCGGGATAAGCACTTGAATCATCGGAAGAAACATATCCAATGAAGCTTCCTTTTCCTTCTGTATAGGTATTACCGATATCTAATTTATAATAATTGTACGTAAAACCAGTTTGATATGAATATATATTTTGTAAGCGATACACAGATTTAGGATGTGTGTCCGCACCTTCCCCTTTGATATAGCTGTATCCGTTACCTAATGAATCTGCGTTTCCTTTCAGCAGAAAATATCCGTCATCTGCTACAATATAGTTACCATATTTATGATAAGAATAATCAGATGGTGCTGTTGTTCCAAGATGTGTTGTTGTAACATCCCATACCTTTCCAATATGCTTTTTCCAGATATATTTACCATCACCGACATCCTCAAGCGTACCAACAATTTTTGCACCAGTTTTATCGTGAGCAATCACACCACTTACCAATTTGTCTGCGGTTACCGTATCCTCCGTCAAATCAAGTAATACCTTACCGGCATATTCCACTTTATTTACAGTCACGCTCTATTACCTCCGTTATCCAATGGTTACTGTTGTTCCGCCTGCCGCATTCTCGGATTCAACATATGGAATCTTTGCAATAGTTACCTGAGACAAACAGTTATATCCTTTATCTGGAAGAATAGTCTGCTCAGTATTTGACGGTGTTATTGCTTTAGCCTGAGGCTTCATTCCCTCACTGCCGGACATTTCTCCAACTACTCCAAGGATAGTAATGCCCTCACGAATGTTTTTAGCAACAAGTTTTGCTTTCTCTGTTGTATCAATTGATACTTTTCCAGATCCATCGTGATAGCCTTGAGGAACAACATAATCTCCATCAAGTGTAGCGATAGTTCCGGTTACTGCTCCATTATTTGGCATGGTACCGGTCAGTTTTTTTCCTCTTACATATGCAGTTTTACCTTTAAGAATTTCAGCAACGGCTCCTGTAGCATCACTTGAATCCACGTCATATGTGCAAGTACCGGTCAACAAGTCACCATCTTTTCCATGTGATGTAAATCCTTTTAATATTTTGTCTGCGGTAACAGTATCGCCTGTTAAGTCAATCAATGTCTTTCCACCATATACTACTTTATTAATACTCATATTTTACAATTCCTTTCCAATAAATACCGTCTTTCCACCTTCAAGATTTGACACCTCGAAAAATGGAATTTCTTTGATTTTTACATTTTCTGTCAGAAACTTTTGACGTGTCGCAAGCTCTTGTTTTTCTACTTTTGGCGTGACCGTGTAATCGCCTTTGTAGTACTCCACTCCGGTGTGGTCGGATACAATCTGGAAGTGCTCAAAGTCAACCTTGATCTGCTCATTCCCGGTACGAAAATCCACGTCCAGTTTTTTGCCGAGCTCGCGAAAGGTTACATCTAATCGCATTAAATCACTCCCTCTTTCAGGATTCTACCAACGTATACGCTCATGATGTCGGATGCAAGAGCCTCTCCGGATGTAGTCCGCACTCTTATCTGTATCTCAGCCTGCAATCGTGGCTGTTGTTGTAATCCTAGCGTGTCCTCTTGTGTTAGAGTCAGTGATACGGACGTACCGGAGCAGTTGCAATCTGACAAGGTTTTTTCCAACATCGTAGTTCCATTCTGTGTCAACGTAATGTACATCTCCGCAATCAGTGATGTGTCAAAGGGCAGTGTAAACTCTAACGTAGGTGTGGTACCTCTTATCATGCTATCCCCCTCCTAGTATCCAAATCTAGTAATAGTGGTTGTTTCAGACCAACAGCTAAATGTATCGTTATCACCATAAGCTCTTACTTCCACTGTAGCTCCGTCCATTCCATCAACATTAAAATCATCAGTGTAATTAGTGCTGTAAAATGCTGTATAGGTCGTATCGTATTCTTTCCACGTTCCATCGGCTTTTGTGACACGCACTTTGTAAGACGTTGCATTTTCGACTTTCGTCCACTTGACTGCTACATAAGCATAATTAAAATACCTTAATGCACTCTTGTAGTAAGATGCGTACTCCACTGTCGGAGTAGCGAGGACGCATTTCTCAAGCCACTTTTTTACGGCGTTGTCGAAAGCTTCTTCCAAGGCATCGTCTGGCTCGAAATTGATATCTGGAATCTTTACAGACGGCGGATTAAGTGGTGGCGTACATGCCGACACCGGTACGGCATTGAAAAGAGCCAGTGTGAGCGCGCAGATTATAGCTACTAAGTTTCTTCTTTTTCTTTTCATGTTGATTCCTCCTTAGTTTTAATTATTATCTAAGCCAAAATATCCGAATTCATTTTGATTGTTTTTCACTATATCGTTACATAATTTTTCAATTATACTCGAAGCTTTAACATATGCTGTTGTAGTAAAGTGCCCATATCTTGAAATACTCCAATCTGTACTGTCTATAACAACACCATCGTTATTATCTGCATAATTCACAAAATAGCATAAATCATACAACTTAGACAAATCCCTTATTGCGTTTGAGTATATTTTACTAGTATCTGATAAACTATATAAAGAAACCATGAATATAACACAATTAGGGTTTTTTGTTCTTATAGTTTCTATTATGCTTTTAATGTAGCCACAAAATGAATCTGTACCTGGCGCATCTGTTGAGTTTCCAACTTGATACCCTGCATTTATATCGTTTGTACCCAATGCAATAAATATTGCGGACGCTAATTCATCATCATTTTGGAATTTATCATATAATGAACCTGTGTTATTTAACCAATTTTTAGCGGTCATACCGCCTTGAGAATAATGCGCATATTTCAACCCATTTCTTCTAGCAATATTAGATAGCCATGAAAAATCATATCTGTCTATATATTTATTATCTCTAATAATTTCACCGCTTGATAAACTATCTCCAATAACACCTAATTTGTGAAAAATTGTCATAAAATTGACTGTTTCTTGCGGTTGAAGTAAAGTAGCGCAATCAATATAAATTTTATAATCATATGCCACATTGACATATGTACAAAAAACATATTTACCATATGATTTTATATTGTAAACAAGAGTTTTTTCATTACTATCTGTTGATACAACTAATGGTGTATAAGTTCCATCCTCGTTATACATTGAAACTAAAGAAACATTATTTAAATAACCTTGTACTAAAGATTTAACAATTTGACCTTTGTATAATTTAACTGGTTCACTGTATACAAAACTAGGATTATCGGCTACTGAGCCATCAGCAGTTATATATCCGCTTTTAAATTTTGTAATTGATAACGGTGTTAGATTAGATTCTTGTATTATGTTATTTGCACTTTCAACACCGTTTTTTAAAACTACGTTTGAAATGTCAGTCAGTATTTTTAAATGAAGTGACGAAGTAATACCGCTAACAACAATATATCCTTTTCGTGGTACTATAAATGTATATTCCCTGTGTGTACTATCAATCGACCAACGTCTATCATCTGATGCCAATGAAAGATTTCCATTTTCATCACACATGTTAATAACGACAATATTTGTTAAATATCCTGTGGCAGTTAATTTAACAATATCATTAGCATTAACAGGAATAGGATTACTTGTAACAAATCCAACTTGAGAAATATATCCCTCATTATTTATATACGTATTTTCTTTTAAGGTATATGTTGGTTTTGATACTCCACAATACTTATCTAGATCTTCCTTTAGTGAACCAACGACTTCCCCTACTGCCTTCGCATCAGCGGCTTTCCCTTCTTCTTTCAGATTCGCATCTAACTTAAGCTGTGAATTTTTAACTTTTTCTAATTCATTAACAGCTTCAAACACACCATAATTATTGTCATCTTCCGTGTCCATCTCAACAGCCAAAAATCTTGCTCCATTCACCGCCTGTATAACTCCATCACATGCTCCAAGGAATGTACTTATAGCACTATCTCCGTCTGTATTACTTCTGAACTGATATCCATATTTTGTTTTAATATAATACATATCATTCAAAATATGATACACTGCTATCTTTTTCGAATTTGTGGCGTTTTCCATTCCACCATCCTTCAAGCGATATCCAGTTACGCTGGTTGCCTCAATAGCAGTATCGCCAGCACTATATATAGCGCTATTGATCGCATCTGTTTTTTCTATCAATCCACCAACCTGTCCTCTTACTGCTCCACCAGCTGTATCGTAAGTCCTTCCATTGGATGCAACACGGATATCTGTTAGTTCGGCATCACCTGTGGTTGAACCAGATGGAAGCTTTGCAAGATTGTCAATTCTCTTACGCTCAACATCCAGCTCTGTTTTAGATGCTTTTGTTGAATCAAGTTCATTTAAACGTTTTCTTTCAACATCCAGCTCTGTTTTAGTTGTTAAGAGATCCTGCCTTGCCTGCAAATCCGTAGTGCCCGCCCTGCCCTCTTTATAACAAGTTTCAATTCCAGCTGCTATGGATTCCCGCACCTCTTTTCCATATCGTGCCTCTCTGATAGTTTTTAATTCATTCATAATATCTGACATACTCTAATCCTCCTTGCTTTCTTCCTGCCCTGTGATGCTGTCTTGTGTGTCAACAACCAATGTTGACTCTAACTCACTTTCTTTTGGTCTGCTGCAATATTCCATTCCCATCCCTGCCTTTTGGTATTTTTTTGTTTCGATTGACCAACTTTCAATAAGACCATTCTTTATATTTACAGTTGTTCTATCCACACTTGTAATGTTTCCGTCCTCCCAGGATAGGCCCGATATAAAAGATGTACTGCCAGTTGCTGAGCATATACTCCAATTTTTAATCAGACCATTTTCAATGGTAATACCACCATTCGTGTTATCCGGAAATAATGTACCGTTTGCGCCATTGCGAATAAGAGCTGTCGCTTCATCCCTTGCTGCCTGGAGCATAGATTTTTCCTGTGGCAAGCTCTGTTCTAATGTCTTTACAGAGCTTGTAACCTGTTGTGTATATGTCTTCTTTAATGTATTACTAAAAACCACAGTATTTTTTTCCGGACTTTGCAAATATGTGGTTTTCTTCTGCAATGGAAATCTTGTATCCATTCCAAACGGATTTGCAAGAGTACGTACCACATCTCCAACCTCATATGTATCGATATCTGCATTTAGCATCGACATATCAACTGCGGTTACTTCAAGCGTCATGGTTTCATACTGATTACTCTTCAACCACTCCTCTGCTTTTTTCTTCAAATTATCCGGGTCAGTCACATCATCCCAGTTTACCACTTTCCGAATCCATCCAAAATGATCCACTGCATTTTGGATAAATACATAATCTTTACCATCGTTTACAGATTCTATTGTGGTATATGCATCCAATCCATCTATTACACTTTGGTCCAGTCTTGCGCCTAATGGAATAACTGCAGTTGCTATATCTGTCCCAGATGTACCACATGTAAAATCTAATAAGTTGTAACCGAACTGAATAGGCTGTGCACATACTTTTCCATAATCCTCAAGTGTAACCAAATCCAAATATCTTATACCGTCTTTCTTGCGAATACGCAAATAGCCACTTAATCGATCGCATAATTTGTTCCGTA
>ERZ827156.3249-NODE-3249-length-14998-cov-4.250753_pt1 | contig 14998 bp, 19 predicted proteins | sample MGYA00519919_ERZ827156 | MGnify/ENA primary metagenome ERZ827156 (study PRJEB31778, sample SAMEA3449269) | human gut metagenome | biome: human gut; feature: human-associated habitat; material: faeces | place: United Kingdom | collected 2010/2012 ... | reverse complement strand
AACTTTTACCCCAAAGTGATGCTGTTCTGAGCGCCCGCGGTCGGGCTCAACGACAAATACTCAAGTTGACATTGCCGCAAACGCCCGTGATTGAGCTGGACAGGCGTTACAGGTTGCGCCTTAATTGCGCTTCTTTGATTTCGCTTTCCATGGAGCTGTGGATGATGTTGGAAAAAGGCCCTGCGTTGCTGATCAGATGCTTGGTGCCGGGCTGCTCGCACTTGTGCGTGAAATAGGAAAGGAACGCACAAGTGTAGAACTCGCTTAAGAAGTCGATGTTTTCTTCTGGCAGGTAGCGGTTGGCCAAGATGATGGTGATGTCGTTGCGCAGGGCGGGCAAGTACAGGTCGTACAGATACTCGCGCATGGTGGCAATGTTCTTGTCGTTGTTGCGATGGAAGAACTTCTTCCAGATGGAGAGCACGTACTCCCGCACAGCGTTTTGACTGTTGATTCCACCCTGTGCGAACGGGTCCGATTCAATGTTCAGTCTTTCATCCCCCGCCTACGCTCAGCATTCGCCTGTCTTTCCTACTGACTCCACAACGCGCATGGAGGCCACCATCTTGTTGTAGTGGCGGAACAGCGAGTGCGAGCGGACGACCACCTGACAGAAGGGAGGGAGAAGATTCGGATCCATCCCGAAGAGAGAGGTGCAGTGGATGTGGGGAACGAAAAAGGGGATGCAGAAGACGCCTAGCGATGAGAGTAAAAGGAAAGGAGGACGAATGACCCTCCCCTCGAAGAGCGCCATTCGATCGTTGGTGTGGATGCGAGCCGGACAGTACTCTTCGTTGCACGAATAAAGCATTCTGTCTTCACCCGGGGGGATGAACAGGTTGTAGGTGGAGGACAAGACTTGGGCGGCATGTTGGCATGAGACTTGATGGGAGAAAAAGATCAGGTTCTGGGTGAGCGCCTTCAGCAGTTCTGGAGAAAAATCGCTTCTTTCCTAACGATCACGTCAAATTGGAAAACGGACCAAAACGGAGGTAATTACATACAGATTGGTGGAAAAGTCCGGGAGTGGAGTATTCATCTTGTACTCGCGCACCTCCATGACCCTAAAAATGAAAGGCAATCGAGAGAAATAAAACTGTGCAAAGCTCATCTCTGTGGGAAAGAAAGAATGAAAAAAGGGAAAACCCAATCCCCGTTTCCACGTTATTATCGAATTCTCGCGAAGACGTCACTCAAATAAGTTCATATTATACCCAAAATACGCGCAAGGGACAGACATCATTCCAAATAAAGATTGCATGCGAAAACGGCTCATCCATGGAGAATGGAAACAAGCCCTTCCTTCGTGGAACAAACAATTCACCTCGCTACGAATTCGAAATGTACAGATCCACGATTTGCTTGTAATTTGTAATCTGCTTCTTCGTCATTTTCCGCCCCTCCAGTTCGTTCCGGATCGCCGCATAGAGCTCGCTAAGCGTCATTCGAAGGAGCGACACCCACACTTCACTCTTCCTCCAGCTCACAATGGTCCACATGACGGACAGCAATTCCTACGCTCAGCATGCCAACCACTGCAGAGTACCTGCGTTTGCAGCGTTTTCACCTGTTCCGCAACACGGCTATACAAGAAGGATACGAGATTCTCGTTGTTGAAGCGCATCAGCGCGAATGCCTTCAGCAACACCACCTGGTCCTACGGATCATGCGACCTTGTGGTAAGCACGCTCACGGGGAAGAATGCAACGTCCTTTTGGAATCGCGTTGCGAACAGCTGCATCATGACCTTTGTCGACTGGTGCATTTGGGGATAGGCCAGCAGCAGATAGCAGACGAGCTACAGAGGAACTTATGCTGCATAGAGCCAACATGCGGCGAGAGATGATCGACATTACGAATGCACCACTGATTCACGGCGGAAGTGAGTGGGAGGAGAAGAGGACTGTAGGAAGGATCCGATGCAACGTGCTTGAGAGAGGACATCTACTCATGAAACGCGCCATTCGCGCGTGCCGTGTACAGCACGTCCATTTCCGAGAAGGCGTAGCAACACGAGCAACGCATTGTGAAGGTGGAAAAGAGCGAGCGAAGGAACTCTGTGTTGACATTGGCTGATGGGGAAATGGAGAAAGGAGAAGCTCACGAATGCGCGCCACTGTGTAGATCAGCGACGATAATGCACGAGCGTTGTAGTGATCGGGGTTTTGAGCGAAGTCACGCTGGATGATCTTGAGGGTGTGTTGAATGCTCTCATGGCGCTGCGCCTAACACCCAACAGAAGGAATTACCGAAATGGAGGACCGCAACAACAAACAAAGGATGTTCGACGTCACGCTCGAAGATGCGGGCGTTTCGCCGAAGTGACGAATGTAACGGTCGCGAATGGCGTTTCGACAGCTGTCGAGATCGGGATGTTGATAGCTGTGCTTGATACCACCGCCACAGCCACACTTGCACTTGGTAATGGCGCACAACACGGGGAAACACTGATCGTCCGACAGAAAAGGAACCGATTTCTGGACCTGTCGGACAGCAGAAAGAAGGGCGTTTTCGGGATAGAAGTGGAGATTGTTGTAGGCAGAGAGAAGGAACACGCAGTTGCCTGGAGACAATCTGCTGATGAAACGCCCCTTCGTAACTCACTCCGTCACGCCCTTGTCGATCACGTCATTCAGCGCGCGGACGAGGCTGCGGTCGCCGGCGGGCAGGAGGCGTTGCTTGACGGCGCGGCTGTAGGCGTAGAGCAGGGACAGGGCGGTGCGAGGCGTTGCCTCCGCCAGGCTGCGTGTAAGGATTGAGAAGAGGAGTCACCGATCGTTGGCCTCCTTCAGCAGGAGGCGGAAGAGGCGGAGGTGCGCCACACCACTCTCGGCGAAAGCGGTGAATAGCGTGGCGACCTCGGCGAGCGAGAAGCCGTAGTGACAGCTGCACACGGCCGCCGCCACGCGCTGGAGGCTACGACTCACACGGCCTGCGAGCGCCGACACGGGCTCGCGCGCGGGATAGTGGGCGAAGGACACGGAGTACGCCAGGTTGGCGACGCGCGAGCTACGGCTGAGGGCGCGGCCGCGGGCTCACGGGCGAAGGTGCTTGAGGGCAGCGGCATCGCTCAGAACGAGGTCCTCCACGCGCTTGAACAGCGCGAACAGCCGGTCGTCGCCGAGCAGCCCGGCGCGGGCCGCGGGAGCGTTGCCGGATTTGAGGCGGAGCAGGGCCCAGGTGACGTCGCACAGCTCGGAGAGGGAGAAGGCGTCGCGGTAGAACATCAGCCCGTCTAGGCGTGAATGAGCGCGCGGGATCGCACCGAGGATGCAGTTGAGCTGCTGTGCTGTGGCGTGGTACTGTAGCTTGCCCAGAGCGCGGAGGGTGGTGGCCCACTCGAGGGTAGTGAGGGTGGTGGTGTGGGACTAGAGGGGAGGGGGCGGGAGGAGCGGTACGAGAATGGTCGAGAGGAGGAGGTCCACAATGCGACAGTTTCCGTCCAGAGGGCTTTTGTGTGCGCGATTGGACGTGTAGGTGCAGCCGATGCGCGGCAGTGCCCAGAAGGCGCGGATGATGATGTACAGGTTGATGGACGCGAGCTGGTCGGGAGTGGTGGCGTCATTCAGGTACTTGAGGAAGGACGAAAGGCTGGAGAGCAGCGGATTGCACGAAATGAGCGCAACTCCGGGAGAGTAGCGGCCGCACTCCATGAGCGAGCGAAGGTTTTGCTCCAGAGAGCGGTTCTGGTAATCCTGCTTGTTATCCTCAATTGAAAGAAACACCTGGATATTCGCGATCGCTTCTTCAAACGAGCTCACTTTTGACGTTTGCTCCGCGAGGCTATTGACATTTTCGGCCTTGGGCTGAGCTGCCGCATGTTCTGGATGGTTTATGTTGGACGGGGGCATTGCGTTGAACTGAATCAGCCGCACCGAAGTGACAGAGACGAGTTGGAGCGCTTTCGGGAATCCCTGATGAAGCGGCGCCAGCACTGCGCGGGAGCCTCTCCGCGAAAGGGCCCTGCCGATCGCGCGAGGAATCATGGAGGGAGAAACGATTGATGAAACAAATGCGGCAAAAAACGATCGCGAATATGGGAAACTCCCATACATTACTTGAAGAACTTCTTCAGAGAGAGCGAAGTGCAAATGATCATGATGATGACCGACACGACCAGCGTCGCCATGTCCAGGCCCATGGTGGTGCTGGTTCTGTTGCGGAAGAACACGATGTGCATGACGGCGGGGAAGATGAAGGTCGTGAGCACATCCGTGAAGTTGCCGATCAGCGACAGGACATCCGCGAAGGACGGGACCAAACACGCCACCAGACCCATCAGCACAATCTCCACCGTGCGGAGGATCAGGTACTTCCTCGAGGAGATGAAGACCTTGCCATGCTCCACATCATCACCCTCGATCGTCTCGTTGATGGGCTCCATCCACAGCGGGAAGCCGCCCACGACGGTGAACCACATCATCAGGTTCAGCAGCCAGCCCAGCGCAAAGCCATCAGGCAGCGATGTGATGATGCTCTCCTGCACGCCCTTCTCTGCGATCAGGGGATGGAGAGACGCCTACCGCTGTTCTTGTAGTACTGGGAGAGCGTGATGCCGAGGAAGGAGTAGATGATGGCCATGATGGTGATCGACACACCAGTGGACCTCACCACGTTCTTGCGACAGTCGCGACGGATGTACTTCTATCCATGAGGGAGTGGCGGGTGTGGGACGTATTGCGTGAGGAGGAAGAGGATGAAGCCCATGCAGTAGACGAACAGGCCGATGTTCTGGAGCAGGTCCGCGAAGGACACGGGCCACAGGTCCGAGCCCACGAAGGAGGGCTTGTACTTCGACCAGCCGAAGCTAGGCGTGAGGTCGAAAACGGGGGGTCACATGACGAGCACGGCGTAGCTGACGATGATGGCGACGAGACCGAAGGTGGAGATGGGCACCAGCATGCTAGCGTGAATGGGAAAAAGAGGGGGTACGTGGGGTCCTTGAGAATGGAGAGGATCAGACAAATGACGGTGCTGATGATCAGGGAAATGGTGTAGCGAGAGTCGCTGGAGCCGCTGGTGAAGGGCACCTGCGACAGACTCTTGGACGCAGCGATCTAGAGGGAATGCGGGAGGGAGGCGACGTACGAGGGAGCCGATGTTGGAGCCGTAAAGAGTAATCAGGGAGAAAACCACATAAGCTCTGTAGCCCGAAGTACCGAGAACCTAGGCGATGAGAGGGAAACGGAGGAGGAACGTTGTAGACCATCTCCGCGTACACGTTGTTGGTCTTGATGGACTTCAGTCCCAGCTAGAGGTGAGGGCCACTGGGGAAGGCGACGATTCTACGGTTGCCCATGTTGTTGTTAATCTCGAGAAGCTGATACGTGGCGAGAATCATCATACAGCAAACCAGGAAGAACAGGAACAGACCAGGAATAATACCCACCTACACAACATGAACTCCTCCGGAAACTACCATTTTGAACGCGTAGGGGATGGACAGAGATCCCGTACCCGCAATACCCTTCATAAGGTTAATGCAGAACTACAACGGTCAATCCGCGTTTCCACAGCAACTTGGAGTGTGTTCATCTTTCCCTTTTCGGATTTGAGGTATTCATCCTCCAGCAATTGATTATCCAGCTCGCCGCCAGGAGTTATGGCTTCGTCAGCAATTTCGTCAGAATACTTCATTTCAGTGGCTCAAAAAGGGGACGTATGAAGATTTGATGAACAGTCAACGTCTAGTACGCGTTTGTTTGGCTAATTGCGCCGAGCATTCCTGCTATAGTCACCGCGGGAATTTTCACATTCCTGAAGGCTTCTTCAATGAGCGTGTTTGCGGTTACAAAAGCGTGGACTGGCCTTCTGGATGTGTTTTCTCCACAGTGTCCCAGTGGCTTGCATCATGGTAGAGAAGACCCGAAAACAGCGGGGTGGGATTCTCTGAGGGGAGTAGAGATTGTGTAAATTGGAAAAACACGAATTGGGATGATGGCGAATGGAACACAAAACACACCGCTTTCTTCCTATCATGAAGAGAGGAAGGGGAGTTGATGAAGGAGGGAGTGCGGAACGAGGAGACACATTTCAATTCATCCATCGGGTTGTTTTAGCGACATGTCGGACGGCCAACGGGAGAGATCGAAACTGTCCGAGGATTTGAAGAAATTGGTGCTGAATGAGCAGCGAGCGCGCAAGTCACAGAAGCGAGTATTTGTTAGATAGACAGAAGTGTTATGACTAGAGAAATGAAATCAACGAGGAGAGGAGACAAAGACACATGGAGAAGCGAATGCAGGAGAGGGAGGAGGAAAACGAATACCAGTCAAAGTATCGTGATCGAGGTACGTTAAAGTATTCAATACTCATCGAATAGCGAAGGAAATCCAGGAATTCGGGTATGACAAGGACTACGAGGGTCTTCTTCCCGAGAATTTTGCAAATCTCACAGAGGAAGAAATCCAACTGCTCGGTGGAGACGAAAAGTACTCGCATCTGATAAAGGGTTTGGACCTGGTGCGTTTGGAGAAGCGGCGCAGGGAGCTCGAGCGGCAGCAGGAGATGAAGAAGAAGGAGGAGGAAACGGCGCTGAATGCGATGGTGGCGATTGATCGTTCGCTTGATGGGTAGCTGCACATGCGGTCCTTCAAGTCCGCGCTTGCCAGTAATATCTACGACTGCCTCTTCAACTCCAAGGAGCGGCTAAACGATGTGAACACATCCAAGTGAATTCTTGTAAGAGAGTGTGAGTCGTAGTAAGAAGCGGGAGTACTTCACGAAGGGACGCAACACGTACCCAATGCAGGTGGAGGGAGACAGCGAGACAGTGATGTTCTCGATTCCCGTGACAGCCGTTCACAGCAAGCAGGAGTCATCTTCGTTCTCTTCGCTGATGATGGATACGCTGTCTCCATCGCTCCAGGAGATGATCACGAAATCGCTGGCAAATGTGGGGCGGGCGCAGACGAAGCACCGCAGGCGGAAGGAGAAGAAGGTGCAGAAGGCGGTGGACGAGGACCTGGACATGTTTTCCGACTAGGGCTGTTTCTTCAACAAACGTTTTCCGAGTGGTTTCAACAAACAGGCGTGTTACTTCTGTTGCACGTCCCCGCAACCGTATATGTGAACAATCGTGTAAGGCACGATGGATTCGCCGCTATATCGCTGCTTCACGTCGATCAAGACATCGTGAATCACCTATGCCTCAGCCCTCTCCGAAAAACGCACGCTGCTGTCCACGAGCTTCCGGTCGAAGGTGCCGATGATGAAGAAGCAAAAGGAGGAGAGAATGGCGGAATTCACCTGCTTCTCCAGAATCTCCTTCAACCCGTCTTGAATGAACTGCATGACTCCCTCCTCACTCAGCAGTCGCAGCATTACAAGCCGACTCGCGTAGTTCACACTGTTCACCGACAGATGCAGCAATCGCAGTAGATTCACGCACACGTTCTGGTCCTTCGTCGTGCACAGCTTCTCCACCAGGGCCGTTCCGATCAGCGGGTTCAGCTCCATCATGCGATTCAGTTTCTCCGCTTTGTCCTTCTCGTGGCTTCCCTGTCCAATGAGCAGCAGAAGCTGTCGGAAGGAGGCGTGGTTGTTTACAATCTGCTTGTGAGCCCTTCCTCATTGCGGTACGGCGTGGCATTCTTCGTCGTCGAGAGTCGATTCGCAACATCGCTCGAAAGCGAGCGAATCGTCCTTCTTCGATTGTTCCTCCATCGGAATGACGATGAATGTGCTGCCCTGCAGAGGAGGAGGCACGAACACCATATCCTCACGAGAAGGCGTGAATTGCAATTGCGGTCGTGAGAAGGAGGGAGAGGGGTTGAGAACGCTCTCTCGGTCAGCTTCGAAGACCGTGAGATAGGCGTCCAGTTCAGGGAAGACTACTCGTTAGCGCAATGGGGAGAATGGACAGTGGGGATAGACGTCAGTCACGAAGGAGGAGGAGTTGAGAGACATAAACGGAAGTACGTCCGGGGAAGACAACTGGTCCCTGTAGTATTCGCGCTTCTGCGTCTCCACAGTCCTCTTCATCTACGGGTCACGGATGCGAAGAACCCCTTGCATCCTCTGTGACGGGAAGCTTTTCCATCACTAACTCTGCATTCTTCAGAATCAAAGTGGCCGACAGCTAGGACTAAGGGGATGAGCGCTAAACCGACATCGCGAAGCGCGCTCTGCAGCTGGTTTGTGCATAGCATATAGCAGAACCACCGTTCTTCTTCGTTTTGTGTCTGCGGATAAAAGACGGCCGAACAGCACTACGGAGTCGAGAATATCGTATGGAATGAATTGAAATCGGGCACGAACGTCGAACGACGACTTATCGTCGTAATTCAGCAGCGACAAAGCGAGAATACGCTACATGGGACGGAGAAGGAGAAACACCCCACATTCGGGAGGGGAAGGAGATTGTCTCGCAGAAGACACAGCAAAAACAATCGGTACTCCACCGGATGCGAAAAACACTCGCTGTGACGCAGTTTGGAAAGCACATCGCAGAACCGGGAGTCCACCAGCTGTCCAGTCAAACAGAGGGAGAATCGCCCACTTTTAGAAGGGCCACGAGCTCGTTCAACCACGGCATTCGCACTTCCTATCACGTAGAACGCGTTGTATGGATACGGACCAAACTCTTATCCAGCCGGAACGGTTCTTGGATAGCGAGAAATAGTCGCGAGAAGAGTGGGCGAAACGCCGCTTTAGCCCCCGAGCGAGTGGTACAAAACCGCGGCAATCACTCTTCTTGTGTTTCGCTGCTGTATTCCACACAAATACAGTTGAATGGCGAAAAAATCGTATCAGGAAGTCGTGCGAGGCATTCGTACTGCGAAAGACCCCGCGATGTACATATCGGAGGTGCTTACCGAGATTCGTCAGGAGATCAAAGGAACAGACCGCAACGACAAGGTGATCAGTCTGCAGAAGCTCATCTACCTCAACCTCCTTGGATATAACTTTGATTGGGCTGTAGGGGGCGATTTCACGAGCGGCTGACGCTGTAGGAGTTCCACGTGATTGAGGTGATGAGCCAGCCGTTGTACAAAGAGAGACGTGTCGGGTAGGGCTGCTGCGTTGTGTTTCATCTCCTAGCTATCTGGCGGCGACGGTGCTGATCCGCCCCGAATCGGAGCTGTTCATCCTGTGCGCTAACACCCTGAAGAAGGCGTTCCTGTCGAAGAACAAGGTGGTTTGTTTTGGGAGGGGGTGATGCGCAGTACGACGTGGGTCTGGCGCTGGACTGCTTCAGCATGGTCGTCACCGAGGAGCTGGCCCGCGACCTCCTGCCCGACATCTTGAACCTTCTCAAGAGCAAGCGTGCCTTTGTGCGCAGAAAGGCCGTCCTCTGCCTCTTCCGCATCTACAGACAGTACCCCGCCTCGCTGGACGAGTTCTACACTCCTCTGGTGAGCATGCTGGGCGATGCGGACATTTCCGTGCAGAGCAGCGCCATCAGCGTGATCACGGAGCTGGCCCGCGAGGATCCCTCTCGCTACCAGCAGCTGGCGCCCACCATCTTCAATCTCCTCGTGAACGTGGAGAACACCTGGATCCTCATCAAGGTCGTGAAGCTGCTGATGAACTTGGTGACGCAGGAGCCTCGTCTCGCGAAGAAGATCCTCGATCCGCTGGTGACGATCGTGCGCCAGGCGGAGACCAAGTCACTGCTGTACGAGGCGATGATGGGCGTGGGCCAGTGCCTGATCTACGTGCCCATCAAGGAGGGCAGCAAGTTCGCCCGCGAGGTGGGCAAGGTGGCGGAGCTGCTGATGGCCAAATTCTTGGAGTTTGTGGAGGACCCCGACCCGAATCTGAAGTATTTGGGTCTCTGCGGGCTGCTGCGCCTGGTTAAGACGGCGCCCGCCGTGGTGGCCAAGAAGTCGTACATCTACGTGAACTGCTTGAAGGCCAACGACAGCACGATCCGTAGCAAGGCGCTGAGCCTCATCCAGGAGATCGCGAATCCCAAAAACCTCAAGAATTTGGTGGAGGACCTGGTGACGTGCCTGCACTCGGGCACGGAGTACGAGATGCGCGAGGACATCATCAACGGCATTCTGGACATGTGCTCTCGCGACATGTACAAGAACACGCAGGACTTCGCCTGGCTCGTCAGCGTGCTCGTGGACCTCGCCAAGACACGCGGCTCCCACACGGGCGAGGCCATCAGCCAGCGCCTCATCGACATCACGCTGCGCGTGCCCGCCGTGCGCCTGATCACTGTCAACTACGTGCTGCCGCTGCTGTTGCAGCCCGACTCCGTCTGCGAGAGCATGAAGTGCGTCCTGATCATATCCTTGAATTCGGGGGGCCCCTCCTTGACCGCACGGCGCCGCGTGGATCGTGGGCGAGTACTCGGGCTATCTCCAGCAGGACCAGATCGCCAACGTCTTCGCCTCGCTCGCCTCGCCCTCCGTAATGTACCTCGACCCCGCCATCCAGGCCACGTGCGTGTTTTTCATTTCTCTGACGCCTAGCATGCTGCAGTCGCTGCTGCAAGTGACTCTTCGCTTCATCTGCTCGCTCGGCTCCGGCTCGGACCGTGGGGCCCCCCGTTTTCGCTGAGTCGTAGAGGCGGTGGTGATCAAGCGGAGCGTGGTGGCGCACGCGGCGCAGTTCCTGTCGTCGCAGAGCGATGAGGTGCGTTACCGCGCGTCGCTGCTGATCGAGGTGCTGAACGCGACGGCGGCGTTCGACAACGAGACGATCGCGATCGAGCAGCGCGAGGACGTGAAACAGGAGATGGAGCGCATGGAGGAGGAGCGCAAGGCGCTGACGACGCTGAACGAGAAGAAGGAGGAGCCCGCGGAGAAGGAGACGACGCCGGAGTCGAGCGACTCGGAGCTGAACCTGGCGAGCGCGCTGGAGACGCAGGAGGCGAAGGAGGAGGCGAAGGAGGAGACGCCCAAGGAGGAGACACCCAAGGAGGAGGTGAAGGAGGAGGCGGCGCAGCTGGGCATCCACCACTTGTCGGAGCTGCTGAGCCGGCTGACGGAGGAGCTGCTGCCGGTGAGCGCGAAGGCGCAGAAGAAGGTGAAGGTGCCCGAGGGTCTGAACCTGGACGAGCCTCTGGCGAGCCTGGCGCTGGACGTGGGGTTTGAGAGGGAGCGTGAGGCGTAGAAGGAGGTGGAGCCGGTGCGCAGCATCGAGTTCAACGACGGCCCGCTGTTCGTGTACGCGTCGGAGAAGAAGGAGGAGAGCGGACACGTGGGCGCGGCGAGGGGGTGTGAGGCGTAGCGTCACCACAAGGGCAAGCACGGCCACCGCCGCGAGAAGAAGGACCTGGACCAGTTCTACCTGGGCGGCAAGGACGACGACGAGGAGGGCGAGGTGAAGGAGCTGACGCTGGAGGACGTGGGCGTGCCCGTGGTGGAGGGCAAGGAGGAGGAGGCGCCCGCGGTGAAGTTCGAGGTGATCCGTGACGAGGAGGAGAGCGAGGAGGAGAAGAAGGAGACGAAGAGCGTGGCGGAGGGGGAGAAGAAGCATCGCCATCGATCGCACCGCCATCGCGAGGAGAAGGAGTCGGCTAAGGAGGACTCCGTGAAGGACGACGCCTCTGTGAAGGAGCGGAAGCACAGACACCATCATCATTAAGTGTTGTTGACCTCCTTGTTTGTTCCGCCACGCACATGGGGTCCCACGCCAACCGCTTCTTTCGGAGGGAGAAGAAACACAAGGACAAGTGGAGAGAGAAGGGGAAGCACAGTCCGTTTGTTGGAGATGTGAGCTTTGATGCCAGGACTGATTGGTCAGTTTCAGGGAGGGAAGAAGAACTTGATTGCCGATCTTCAGAAGAAGGGGCTCTACATTCGTTCCATTGTTCCGGATGGCAACTGTCTCTTTCGGTGTGCAAAGGAAATGTGTTGTGAGGAGTAGATCGTGTGCCGATCAGTTGTTTGGAGACCAGAACCGCCACGGTGAGGTTCGTCGCAACGCCATTCACTACATGAAGACCCACAAGGCGGACTACATTCCGTTCATGGATCAGGATCGACAGCCCTTTGATCAGGTTGCATTTTCTGTTAGGGTTGATGGGTAGTATATACTGCGGATGTCGCACAGTTCTACGTGGGGCGGCGACTTGGAGATCAATGCCATCTCCAACTATTACAAATGCAACGTGGTTGTGTTTCAGGACAGGCGTCCCAACTTGGAGCTTCAGAATTACCCCGATAATCCTCGTGTGCTGCAATTGGCGTACTTTGGCTCTTGCCACTATAACAGTGTTCGTGGGAAGCAGCAGATTGCCCTTTCTTCGGCGTCGTCGAGGGACAACATTGTGCTGAGAAAGGAGGAGGATGTTGTTGTGGAGAAGAGAAGGCAGGAGGTGGAAGAGAAGAGGAAGAGGGTGGAGGAGGAGAAGAGGAGAGTGATGGAGGAGAAAAGAAAGGAGGAGGAGAGGAGGAAGCTGGAAGAGGAGAGAAGGGGAGTGATGGAGGAGGAGAGGAGAGCGATGGAGGAGGAGAAGAGGAAGAGAGTGGAGGAGGAGAGGAGAGTGATGGAGGAGAAGAGAAAGGAGGAAGAGAGAAGGATTATGGAAGAGGAGAGAAGACAAGAGGAAGAGAGAAGGAGAGCGATGGAGGAAGAAGAGAGAAGAAAGGAAAAGACGGAAGAGATGAACAACAGAAAGCAGAGAAGGAAGGAAGGAATGTCTAGCCATGAACTGGTCACTCGTAACTTTATGATTCTGAAGGAGGTGGAGAAGAGAGTCGCCAAAGATCATCATCATCACCATCATCACGGAGAATGGTGCGGAGATCTTCCCTTCAATTCTCTCATCGAACCCGTTACCCAAAGCAAGTTGCTGTGGATTGAAAACGAAAGGCAGCTGCGAACAGTGCTGCATTTCCTGACTATGAAGTGTCCGTGTGGATCTGGTTCGTACTTCAAGTACTGCTGCTATCCCAAGATGAAAGCATGGTTGGTGTGGACGGGGAAGATGACACGTAGTGATAAACGGAAACGGTACTATCTCAGCAAATTCCGAGTGTAGAAGGGTTTGAATGTGGAAAGGGGGTGATAATCTCTGTAATACTGTTTGTTTGGACATGCGCTTGGAATCACATTTCTTTAACAAACAAGCCCACACAACGATCGAAATATCGTAGCAAATCATCGAGAAGCGGATTCCCATGAGACATACTCGTCAACAGACCTTGGGGAATACTAGCTCGTTGAGCCTCATACGAATGCTCCTTTTCCAGCTCTCAGCAACACTCTACAGAGAATGAGAAATGATCACAACAAAAGCATGAATCAGACCGCGTTTCAGCGCCCGTGAGTTCATCCGGATAGAGGACCAGGAGGGTTCGTCAGTCCGAAGACTGTTCCTGGAGATCTCTATTCTCACATAGTTGGTTCATCCCGTTCATGCACAAGGACAACACTCCTTACGGTTTCGGAATCAAAAGAGAGAAAGGGAGCGGATGCTTAGGGAGTGGCTCCATTGGAAACTGCATCATGCAGCATGCTTCGATTGCTCCAGGATAGCAGGGAATGGAAGGAATGCATGTTCAGAAGCGCAGATAATGGCTGAATGGAAATGGCTGGAGCAAGGAGAATACCGCGGTTATTGTGAGAAATGGGGTGCGAAATCGGCTCCTTTTCTGGAATCATCCAATGAACAGGATTTGGGTTTATTCAATCTTTGTATTGAAGCCTCATGGTAGGTCATATTGCTTTATTGCCTATGTTCCATCGATGTGGGTGTGCACCCGTCTCTACTGTGGATGAAACGTGATGAACGGGATCATAGCCTATCGATCATGGTATTTGGTATATCCTTGATGTGGCTTATTCAGCAAGCCTATGTGCTGCTTGTTAGTGCGTGTATATCGTCTTATCGTTAAGAACGAGATTATGTTGCCTGTGGCGATATTCAATTTGAAATGGAGTGCATATGGATTAGGTATCGAAATGCTATAAACCAGAATTGCTCCATTGAAGGTACTCCGTCTTCCTAACAGATATTATCATTCTGTATGCTGCAGCAGGCGTCAATTTGTGTGCTGTTATCAAACAGCTCTAATCTGCAAGTATTTCTGTACTGCTTTGAAGATAGGATAGTAAGTTGTCTTCCCATCCATTCTTCTCTACCAACATGCAATTGATCTTGATCGTCATCAGACTCTTGACAGTGGCGAGGCTCAGCTGGTTTCGTCGTGGCTGAAGAAAGCATCCCTGAACAGAGAACGCTCTTTCAACAGCGGCGTATGAAGACTGAAGAGTTCTTGGAACTTCTCAGCGATTAACCCCACCTCGTCCCGATACTGGTCAAGGAATTGATTGAGGCTTGTCCCTCGCCGCTTCCTGTGAAGCTTCAGGAAGACAAGCGCTTCCTTCTGCATCTGGTTAACCAGTCCGTCCAGTTCGTCCAGTTCATAAACACTGTTTGGATTGCACAATCGCTCAATCTCATCAAAGAGCAATCTCTTGAAACAGATGACTTGCTCATCTTGCATGTCAACCTCTCTTGGAAGAGTTCTAGCAAACGCATCCGTGAACAGCCCGAGTAGGGTTGGGTATTCATCCGTGAAGAAAAGCAATTCTCGAGGAGAATGCGTCGGAAACTGCTCCTTTGGGAAGGATGAAGAGGACGGAGCTGGCAGAGTCGATTGGGGGTCTGTGGATCTGCTGTCTTGCTTCTGTAGAAGGACTGGAGTGCGTTGAACACTGGAAGGACATCCCAATGCGTAGTCATGTCGGACTGGAAGAAGCCAATTCCTTGAACAAGAGGTCTCAGATAGTGAACTATCTTCCGTAAGTCCTCCCGATGAATGCTCTCCATATAAGAAACATCATACCGTTGTTCTTCTTCAGCAACGACGACGTACACTCCTCCTTCAGTGCAGAGAGGGCATCATACACTGCGATTCATAACAAGCTTGTTTGTCATTTCTCTGTTTCTTCCACACACTTCTTGGTCTCTGACTCGATACGCCCTTTCTTTTGTTGCACCCCATTCCAAAGAAAAACGCTTCGCTTTCAGAGAAAAACACGAAATGAGCAACAAACACCCACTAGCAAATACACAGCAAACGCTCAACCG
>ERZ827156.3247-NODE-3247-length-15003-cov-4.788333_pt1 | contig 15003 bp, 28 predicted proteins | sample MGYA00519919_ERZ827156 | MGnify/ENA primary metagenome ERZ827156 (study PRJEB31778, sample SAMEA3449269) | human gut metagenome | biome: human gut; feature: human-associated habitat; material: faeces | place: United Kingdom | collected 2010/2012 ... | reverse complement strand
GACCCCGCGACGCAGCAGGCGCAGCTGGCGCAGCTGGCGTTACTGACACAACAGGCGCGACTTGCACAGCTGGTACAACTGATGGAATGGGTGCAATTCGCACAGCCGGCGCAGCGGACACTGCGGGAGTCGGAGAAGCAATCGGAGTCTTCTGAGCAGGCGGCGGAGCGGCAATCACCTCGCTCGCAGAATTGCCCGTTCCCTCCCTGTTCACCGTCTGCTTCGCCTCCTCCGACGGAGGAACAACCAACTTCACAGCAGCAGCCTTCTTCGCCTCCGATGTCTTCTTCGCCTCTGATATCTTCTTCGCCCTCGCAGCAGCTCTCCTGGCTCGACTGTTACTCTTCTTCTTCTTTGATTGAGACGGACCAAGCTCCTTCCCGATCTTCTTCCGAATCATGTTCATGAAGGACTCGTGAGAAGAGTCCATAACGAGCTCCAGCTTCTCTTCCGGCAGGTCCAGAGGCTTGAACCTCTTCTCATCTCCATTCTCGTCATCACTCTCATACTGCTCCTATGCTTCAACTGCAGTTCGTAGATGTACGGCCTCCTTTTCCAGGAATTGCTGATAGTCCGGGTCGGACTCCAGCGTGTTGAGCGAGGTTTTATTGACTATATATTCCCACTTCTGGTTTGGAGACACCATCACCGATATTTTCCCTGTGCAGTTACTCTCCTCAACCAGCTCTACCCTCTGAATTGGGAATGGCGCTCCGATCCAGCTTTGTAATGAATTCATTCATACGCTGTGTCGTTTGGAATCGCAAGTAGCATCTCGAATAGGGAAGAGAACTACACCTTAACAAATGCCTTCTTCCCCACAATTGTTTTCCCTGAACATAGTACAGAACGGTAAAATCCGTCATGCATACAAACCCTGCCTGCTCCAGAATCACAAGGAGTTCCTCCTTCGTCATCGCAGGTGGAAGGAGGCGGACGACCACTTTCGTCGTTATGCTATTGGCCTGTTTGCTCATTGGACGCGCTGGGAAGCGAGTAGAGTCCACTGTGAGATGCTCCGGAAATTCCCGCGATTTGTGCTGCCGTTTCATTCTCCCCTGCCAGCCATTCTTTTCTTTGCCACCGAGGTTGCTTCTTACAGAAATGCCACGAGAGAGCCGATAGGCCTCTGGATAAGGATCTCTGCCGCTTTCCCGCTGATCCTTGTAAGTAGTCGTGTCTTGTTGCAAGCACTTTAATATCTGATCTCGGTAATCTTCCACACCGGGGTCTTTCATGCGAGTGCGAGATAGCCGTTTGTGATATTAGCATGGAGTCACAATTCTCATTTGAGCGTCAGTTTTTGATGCTCTTCGTTGGGAAGCATTTATTCCATGTCAGTCCACTTACACACATGTAGATACGGAGTCCTTGGTAGTAATTCTCGTGCGGCTTGTTTGTTCCAACAAAGACACCATTTCTCGTTCTGGGCGTTGAAGCGGATGTACAGCTCCAGCAGCTCGGGACTCGTTCTGGCCTTCACCGTCGTCATGGCCTTGAGCAGGTGTGCCTGGTCCAGCGTAGGTGCGTTCATGTCGTCGTCCAGGGTCATCATGCAGGCCTCCGTGCACAGAGCGGCGAGTTCCGCTCCACTGTAGCCCTCCGTTCGCTTTGCGATGGCTGTCGTGTCTACATCTTCCGCGGTAGGCACATGCTCCAGGTGCACGTTCAGAATCTTCGCGCGGGCCTCCTCATCGGGCAATCCCAGGAAGATGTGGGTGTCCAGCCGGCCTGGGCGTAGCAGAGCCGAGTCCAGCAAGTCCGGTCGGTTCGTGGCCGCAATCACGAGCACACGCCTCAGGGAGTGGATTCCGTCCAGCTCTGTTAGGAACTGGCTGACCACTCGCTCCGTCACTCCGCTCGTCGATCCTCGTGCACTCTACACGTCACCCTTTTCCCCAGACCCCACAGCAAAGGCATCAATCTCATCGAAGAAGATCACACAGGGACTGCTCAGTCGCGCTCTCTTAAACACGGTGGCCACCGCCTGCTCGCTCTCTCCCACGTACTTAGAGTACAGTTCCGGACCCTTCACCGAGATGAAGTTCATGTTCGCTTCTGTCGCCACCGCCTTCGCCAGCAGCGTCTTCGAGCACCCTGGCGGCCCGTAGAGCAGCACGCCCTTCGGCGGCGTGATGTTGAAGTGCTTCAGCTTCTCCTCATACAGCAACGGCCACTCGATCAATTCCTTCAGCTTCGCCTTCACCTTCTCCAGACCGCCCACGTCGCTCCAACGAACCTACGGTGAAGAAATGTGAGCAGGAGTACGTGGGGGATCGTGGCCGTCACCTCGCGCAGCGCCGAGGGCCGCACGCGTGGCAGTGCCTTCTTGATCACGTCGAGTGTGCTATGGGTGAGTGAGGGGCGCCCCAACAAACAGAATAATCGATGGCTTCTTCCCTCCCTTGTCTGTGTCTCCATTGGGAGTACCACTGACAGTTTCATTAGCAGTTTCATTAGCAGTTTCACTAGCAGTTTCATTAGCAGTTTCATTAGCAGTTTCATTAGCAGTTTCATTAGCAGTTTCACTGACAGTTTCATTGGGAGGGTCGAGAAGAAGAAGAGAAGCCTCGGTGAGCAGCAGACGCAGATCGGCGCCAGTGAAGCCGTTGGTGTGCGAGGCGACGAACGCCACGTCCGCCGGCGTGAGCGCGTGCGGCAGTGAAGCCAGCATCACGTTCAGGATCTCCTCCTTCTCCGACGGCATGGGCACCTCGATCTCGATCTCCTTGTCGAAGCGCCCGGGTCGTCGCAGTGCTGTGTCCAGCCCCTGAGGCCGGTTGGTTGCCCCCACGACCACCACGCCCGTGTCGAGTTCGTCGAAGAGACTGAGGAGAAGAGAACACAGGCGAGTGCTGTTGGGGCCCGCGTTCTCCCGCGGGGGACAGAGCGCGTCCAGCTCGTCGAGGAAGAGGACGGAGGGCGCTCCTTCGCGCGCACGTTGGAATAAGGAGGTGAGTTGTTGTTCGCTGTCGCCCAGATACTGGGAAAGGAGAGAGGCCACGTTGGTGGTGAAGTAGGATAAATGAAACGCCTCGACGAAGGAGCGAACGAGGAGGGTCTTACCGGAGCCGGGCGGGCCGTAGAGAAGCACGCCGTGAGAGGGTTTGATTTTGAAGGAAGTGGTAGTTGGCGGGAAAAACAGGGCGGAGTAAATCACTTCTTGGAGCTCGCGAATGGGCTTCTTAAGGCCGCCCACACGCTTGGAGAGGAGAGCGAAGGACTCGGAGGTGAAGGAGGGGGCGGAGGAGGAAGGAGGAGGAATGGGCGATTCGATGTCGTCTTCGTACTGGAGGCTGAACTGTGTCTTGTGGGTAATTGTGGCGAAGTAGAGGGGAGAGCCGCCCGATTCGGGAGGAAGAGCGTCGAAATCCACACTTGTGACGATTCCACGGATTGTCATCTTTGATTTACACAATAGGATAGAGACTACTCCCATATATGTGAATAGAATGCTTTGGCCCTTGAGAAGCGTGGTCTGGAAGAACTTGGAGAGGATGGCGTTCACAAAGTGGTGGTTGGCGTTGGAGTTGGATCGATCCTTGTTAAAGCGGTCCAGATCGCATCGCTTGCAGTGCAACTAGGACTCAATCACCAGAACAAGGAATACGGACAGTTGAACACGCGATGCGTCAAGAACATACGATGTAGGGGTCATGCGGAATATCGTCACTGGAATTGCATCCATGGTGGGAGAAAGGCAGCGGAACAGCGACTCGGAGCAAAGCACCTCGCTCTCCTTCAGCCCCTTTGAGAGTTGCACACATGCAGCTAGGATGAAATAACAAAGAAACAACTACTGCAGAAGATGCGTCCCTCTTGCTTTTCCGTCTGTACAATCACAATATCTTGATAGTTCAGTGCACACCGAATCATCGTAGCCTTGGAAAGCCACAAGGTGGGTTGATTGCCCATTCCCACGGAAGCGCTGTTCAGATTCGCTGTTGCCGTGAACGACATTGCAATCCTGTTTGTTTTCACAACAGGAGGAGCCCCATTTCTCGAATTGCTGTCAAGAGAGGCCTGCTTCGCTCCGCCTGCTCCGGCCTTTTTCTTGTTATCATTCTTGGGTGGCATTGGGTCTTTTCCTCTCCACAAAACAAGAATGTGACCAAACCAAGAAAAGCACTCCAGGTGAACGCCATGAAGCTATAGAAGAGAGTCTAGCGTGGAAGCGGAGAAGCAGTGATTTGTTGGGTGGAGATGAGTAAGTATTACCAGAATGCTTACAGTCTCTATCTGAAGGACATCAATGGCGAATGCGGTCCCGTTTCCAATCCGTCGGCGACATGCTTGTCCATGTGTCCTCCAGAGGAATTGGCAACTCGAATTCAGAATACGAATGGTGTCGAGTACATTTCAGATGCTTCATTGCCGTAATCCCCTAGCTATGTGGAAGCGGAGCAACAGGACAAGGTTCACTTCCTGGAGGGCATCAACCAGTACATGATCGACGAGGATACGGGGAGGCAGCTCAACCAGAACGAAACGCTTGTGAAAGTGTATGTCCGCTCAAATGATCAGGAGGTGAAGAACGCTTCCATTCTTCGGTACTAATTTCATTCGTACTTTACAGTAGACCACCAGCCATTCTGGAAAAGGCAGTGCTCTTCTTGTTCCACCACTGTTTGCGTGTTGTTGGTACAAGTGATTCTCGAATCAAGTACGTGTGTTAGAGAATCGTACTGGATAGGAATCGGGTCGTCCCCTTCTCTTTAGTGTACGCATTCATCCACGACCGCCTGAAGATGATTCACCGCGATTCCATTTGGCAGGGAACCGACTGCTACTGTAGCAACCAAACGTGCTTCTCATCCTGTAGACCAGATTGCCATTCTCATTCGAATCCACGAGTACATGTGTCGGTTCATGATTCTGGCGACGCACTACTGCTTCGCCGACACGGACTTCTTCTCCTCTCGGAACAAATCGCTTGGCAGCTGGTTCGCCAAATTGGTGGAGTTTTATGTCATTGCCCTCAAGCAGGGTAAGTACGACTGTCTCCGGAACTGCGCCGAGTTCATGACGTACTACACCATCTATGCGAACAACCTGCGCCAGAAGGCGAAGAATGATCGAGTGATTGCCATTCTCGAGTCTTCACGATTAGATGACCTTCTCGAGTACAGTATCGAAAATGCAGCTGCTGATCGACACGGTCAACACGCACCTGAGCGAGGAAGAGCAGAAGCGAAACACGACGATGATGGAATTCGTGATGAAGATGATCGATTGCAAGGAGGTGGGTGTGAGTCGCACGAATGAAGGGTAGAGACGCGATGCAGAGGGGTTGAGAACGTGTTTCGACAATCTTCCCCCATTGCATGTGATTCTGTTTTTCTACGATGAGATGGCATCAAGTTGTCTATGTGGTATTGCGCTGATTCCTAGTCCGAAGTGATCAGGCCCTCTTGCTGAGTCGACTCAATCATTCCATCGGAATCACGGGGAAGGTGGACGAAGTGTCCTCCGTCCTGTTCTGCAACGACGACGAGGCCAGCGAGATCCTGAAGGCCTTCGACATCGACTACGACCCCTCCACACACAACCTCATCTCCGTACACATTTCCCTCCAATCTTATCTCCAGACTGCCAAATTCGCCCCGAAAACCGTCAAGTACACCAAAGCCTTCTCTCTCATCCAGCACAAACTGGAGTTTCCACTTTTCCCTCTCTTCACCTAAAGTCCCTTTTCCCTCGAAGACACCATTCTGGGCGCCTCGCTCGTTCTCCCGTCGCCCTCGCCTCTTCTCTCCCACTCCTTCGCCTACCCCATTCCCCAGCCCCTCGCACCTGATGCGCTGCATGGCGACTCCGCAGCTGCACAGGAGGGGGCGCCCCAACTCTCCTCCTACTTCAACATCAAGCAAAATGGGGGAAACCCCCAACCCGCCAAGAACATGATTTCGCCAGTTCTGCCTGCTCAGAATGAAACGCCCATGCCTGTTCAGAATGAAACCCCCATTCCCATTCACAATGAAACTCCCGCACTCATCCCCAATGAAACGCCCGCACCGGTTCATTCGCTTCTCACACAGTTGCATTCAGCGTCGAACGCGTCGCCGTTCATGCACCTGAGCGCGTCCAAATCGGTGCACTTCAACGCACAGGAGCCGACATACGCCTTTTCGGAGTGTGATGGAGGTGGTGACGAGTGCAGTGATGACGAGTATGTGTTCAGCTGCGCGTTCAGTGATTCGTTGATGAAGAAGTGTTTGAAGAAGAAGGAGGAGGAAGAAGAAGAGAAGAAGAGAATGGAAGAGAGAAGGAAGAAAGAAGAAGAGGAGAGGAAGAGAAAGGAGGAGGAAGAGAAGAAGAAGAAGGAAGAGGAGAAGAAGAGAGAGGCAGCGAGAAGGCAGGAGGAGGCGAAGAAAGAGAGGCAAAGGCAATTGGATGCTGTCAAAACACGCTTCACCACCCAACTCAACGAACTCCAAAAGAAGTCCGAACTTCTGGAAAAGGACGCAACGAAACGCCTGTCCGCGCTGAGCGCCCGTCTGACGACCCTCTCCAAGCAGTGCGCGGATGCCACGAGCGGTGCGAAGAAGAAGAAGGAAGCGTTGATGGAGATGCTGAGAACGAAGAAACGACAATTCCGAAGAAACCTCCGAATTCGGGAGAGTGAGCGTTTCTGCTGCGTGAACGGTTCCCTGCAGCTGTTCGAGGCGCTGAAACCGTCGCCGATGAAACTCCGGTGCGTGTCGAGTTGGCGGGAAAAGCGGGCGAAGACGGAGGAGGCGGTTTCGCTGGCTGTGGAGTGTTCCCACAAGCGTTGCGATGTTCGTGTTTGTTTCGGGCACTCCGCCAGCACCAGCGAGCTGGAGTTTTCCCGCTTCTTCGCCCACTTCACCTTCCCGCCAACCGCCGAGAGTTCCCTCCATCTCGTGTCCTCCCCGCGGGACGCCGATCTGTTCGTCCGCCTGCACGTGGTCCGCTCGGCACAGCAAGAGGACTGCTGCGACGAGGAAGGGGCGATTGGGGGACCCCACAGAATTGAGTGCGTGGTCTGTCCCGCTTGGCTGGTGTCCTCCGTCCGGACGAAAAACGCGGTGATTTTGGGCAGTGTGGATGAGGTGAAACCGTTTGTGTCCAAGTGGCGGGAAATGATGGAGGAGGTGGTGAAGGAGAAGGAGGCGGGCTCGGCGGGCGTCGCAATGAACGAATGGCTGTGGAGTGTTGTTTCCCTCTATCTGGACTGGAAGTGGAATTGCGTTGATGAGGAGGAGTTTGTGAGGAGGGTGTTCCGTGAGGTGGCGGATGCGATGAAGGAACAGGGGATGAGCGGAGAGGCGCGGACTGTGGAAGAAGCGGGAAGGAGGGTGAGATCCTTGGGCGATGTGCGATTGCTCTCTGGATCGAAGTGGGACATCAATATTCCTTTTGAGAAGCTGCGCGCAGTGGAGAAGAGGATTGCGACAGTGGATCTGGGCTCTCTGAAGAAAGAGAGAATGAAGCAGGAGGAGGTGACGACAAACCCAAATCCCTCTTTGTTGGAGTTGGACTTCCGGAGAGAAGTGGAACTGTCCAAAGCGTTGGAGAAGACGATGATGGAGAACGTGACAGAGCCTGACTTGGCCAGCCTGATGGACTCGATCGAAATCGATGCGTGTAGTGTGCTATATTAGTCGTTGGTCTTGTTTGTTCCGATTCAGAAATGAACTCTCCGATTCTGTGTTTGCTCTTGTTAGTTGTTGTTTCCGCCTCTTCGAGTAGTCTTTTCTGACGGGTTTGAAACTAACGAGTAGAGTGTGGCGTGTTTACATCCTCCTGCCACAGTTCAGGAGAGAAGAGTAATGGATGTACGATCGTCTCACAGAAAGGTGTAATCGACAAATCCTATCTTGTTGGCGACAAAAACGGCCAAATGGAGGAAATGTACCTATCGGAAGTCACCTTCTTCTCGGGGAACTGCTCGGATCCCCTTTTCACCATTACGAAAAAGAATCTGTAATCCATTCCCCTCATATATAGGGCAACGGTGAACTCGCGCTCAGTGGAAGATGACAGTTTGAATGCTGCGCTAATATAATGTGCAGCCCACACAAAGTACAGAACCGTTATCAACGCAATCGAAGTCACGATCTCCGATTTTGACCTGCTGAAGGAGGACGGAATCGTGTGTACTGTGGACGAAGAAACGGTCTTCCCCATCCCCATTACGTAATCGTCTCGTAATGTAGTGACTCACAGAGATGTCGATTGCTACTACTCCTCCATCCCTATCCTTGACGGCTACAAGCGTCTCATTGGGTCGAGCATGGACGTGCAGGTGGAGTACAAGGACGACTCGATTCTTATCAACGGAGTGGAGAACGTTCTCAACAGCGAGAATGGATGCAAAACGATTGCCCCCACGGAGGCTCCCACGGAAGCCCCTGAAGATACTCGTAGGATTTCGTCAGTGCTGTGATCGTAGGAAAGAGTGTGATGAACATCGTTGCGGCTATTCTTCTATTCCTGCTCATTGTCTTTCTTATCGTAAAGTGTGTTCTTAGTTATAAGGACGACTCGCACACGCTGAAGAAGGAAGCGGAAAGCGCCATTTCTCCCGTCGAGGTTGAAATGAAACCTCAAACGGAGCCTAAGGAACCTAAGGAACCCAAGGAACCCGCTGCAGAATGAGGTGTTTGTTTCACACTGCTTCTTCTTCGTGTCAGTCATGTTGACAGGACTGACCCTGATGTCATTTTCTAGAATGAACTCGGATTTCTTAAGAGGGGAATTAACGCGACAGAAGGAAGAATCGGTGGAGCAAGAAGGATACGGAGCCACTTTTCTCAAAGTCGTGGCGCTTATTCTCGATGTTACCCAGCATGTCATTGTGGGCGTCATGTGGGCTTCGGTTCTGTACACGCTGCTGTATGTAACAGGAGTGATCAACTCGCTGATGCAGTTTGGCTCCTCGTTCCGGTACCAAAGGGGAGTGACCCCTCTCACATCCGTCCAAGCGGTTGTCACCATGATTGGCAGCTATGTGCTGAGTCTTCCCCTTCTGCAGTGGGTCATGAAGAATCGGAAGCCGATTGCATTTCCCCGCTTCATGGTGATTCACAATCTGTTCCTGATGACGGCGTCTGCGTGTCTCTCGGCGGGCATCAGCTATTTCGTTGTGCGGGATATCCTAAAGAATGGGTTCTACCACTCGATTTGCTCCGCCGATGTCCACGACAATCCGTACCTCCATCTCTTCTACTACATCAACTACCTTCTGAAGTTCTACGAGTTTCTGGACACGTACATCATCATCCTGAAAAAGAAGCCGGTCATTTTCCTCCACTGGTACCATCATGCCATCACCGCGCTCCTGACCTATATCCAGCAGAATGACTACACTCCCGTGCAGTGGGTTCCCATCGTGATGAATCTGGTGGTTCATGTGGTGATGTACTCCTACTACCTGCTATCCTCGTTCCACTTTCATGTGTGGTGGAAGCGCTACCTCACGCTATTCCAAATCGTGCAGTTCATCGTGGATTTGAGTGTGTGCGGGTATTGCACGATCCGCTTGTACGACCATCCCAAGTCGTGTGTTGGAACTATTCGGGCTGCATATTCCGGAATGGGGATCATCGGTTCCTACTTTTTCCTGTTTCTGAGCTTTTACAGAGTGAACTACAAAGGGAAGAGTAAAGTAGAATAGAGACGACGTTGTTTCCTGTACACACAAGCATAACGGACATGCCGGGAATTCACTCTTTCATCGTTTCTACCTGTGTTACCGTACGCATGATGTCCAATAGCTCACGAAATAGGATTGCTGCTATGGATACCTCTTCTAGGGAGCCTTCTTCCGATTATCTTCTCATCTGCTTTTTCCTCGAGGAAGCCTTCTTAACGAGTAGTAAAGAGTTGTCTCCACTCGTGTATACAGCCATGGTTGGGAATTGTGTAGGCGAAGAGGTAGTTCTGCTCACGTGATAGATCCTTCATTCGGACCCTTCTTGCTACACTCCAAATGGGTCACAGAAGTGGCTCAATGGGAGGAAAATGATATGGAGAATACCTGCTGATGAGTATCGGGTTTTCTTCCCCGGCAGTGTTAATACGTAGCACTCGATTTCCGAGAAGACGGGTGTTATCACTGTGAACGTGTTTCAAAAGGAGGACGCTGATGAGAGCCGTTTGGACCCGGAGAGCGCCGTTTGCTCACTGAACATTGAATGCCCTCCGTTGGGGGAGTCTGTGAATTGGGGTTCCCTCTTTGAAGCGGAGGCGGGAGAGTACCATCTCGTCTTCCACGCACACACGCAGCCGTGTCACATTTCCTTCGGCGGTTTGTGCATTTGGTAGGACTAACGAACAGAGGTGAAGGAATCTATGGAGGACGATGTGCATGTGTTGCTTCCTGAGGATGGTTCCGAAGTGCCTTCTGCGTGCGACTACGAGTTCCGAATGACTGTCGAATCGATTGAGAACTGGTCCTACTTTGAACAGTACCTCGAGAGCACAGATCGGAAATCGGGTACTCCCTTGAGCTGAAACGTTACGCGCAGAAAACTACGCCTTGTACTGCAAATTCAACCGTGTTTACCAGTCGCTCGCGAGGGCGGATTTCAATTCGGACGCGACCCTTCTGCAATTCGACCCCATTCGCTTCCATGCGCCCATCGCCCTCGTGGCTTCCTACTTCCACGACTTCGAGCCTCCAGTGATCGAATTGCGTGATTCGAACAGTCTGTGTTTGTTTCATGGTATCATCGAATAGATGTGGTGCTGGCAACGTTCACGCCCGATTTCGAGCGATTCGCGCTCAACTTGGCGTGCTGTCCCGATGATGATGTGATCGCCGTCGATTCGCCTTCGGTTCAAATGAACGACACGGTGGAGTTGAAGAACCTTCTGGACGACGTGCAATACTGCCTGTGCCAGTATGATGGCATGAGTGAGTGTACAGCCAAGGCTTGAGGCGTAGTGGACAACAACGTCGTGTTGACGGTGTGCCTGTCGATTCGAAAACGGGGGGTGGAGGGGGACACGATGCAGTCGGTGATCGTGAACACGGTGGAGAGAGCGCCGTGCGACTCGATCGAGGTAGAGGTTCTGAAGAAGAAAATGCAGAACTTGGTGGATGATGGCGCATGCGGTGATGTGTAGGAGGAGTTCAACAAGGAGACGGTGGCGCGTTACGAGAAGGAGATCGAAGCGAAGCAGAGGGTGATTGCGCAGCTCACACAGGCGAATCGCGAGTTCGAGACGCTGTGCCTGAACGGAGTGGTGGGTGATCAGGAGGGCGAGTTGGTGAAGCTGCGAAATGAGAATGTGGAGCTGCGAGCAAGAGTGGAGGAATTGGAGAAGGAGAACGCGCAGCTGCAGAAGGAGAAGGACGATATTCGAGAAGTGATGGTGAAGATGTGTACAAGTCAGAACGAAGAGTGGTGTGTTTGTTCGACATGAGCAGTTTTCTTGTGAAGTGCTCTCCTCGATGCTCTCCATCCTATCTGTGTTCTGTCTGCTGTTGGTAGTGTCCTTCGGAGAAGAGTCTACAAGCGACTTCACCTACACGGAGTCACATTCGGGAGAATCCATCACACGTAGTGATACGGAGTATCTGAGTGGCAAGAAGACGAATGTGTATCATATCAGCGAGTTTTCTAACGTGTGCTTCAACAACGGTGAATTCCATCTATTTGGTGAATCTGGAAGAGGTGTGGAGCAAACAGGAGCCGATATTCAATCTGCAGGTAGGCTATCGTGAAAAGGGCTTCATCCTAGGGTATCACTTCCAGGTGCATGGAAACCAGGTATTTAGCGAGTACTCGTATCGTGTGGACAAGTCGAAGGTGAATGCCGTTGGCGTGTTCCTCGGGACGACTTCAGATGAACTCTTTCAGCCCTACCGCCTGTACAATGCCCTGATTTATCTCCAGCGCAAGGGTGTTTCGACGAAAGATGTAGATGCTTCAGATTCCCCTCAGGAGTAGATTACGGTTGTGTACATCGATACGGGTAAAAAGGACACTGAGTACTCAAGTGCGATTCTCGCGAAATACACGAGCGTGTTGAATGCCTTCCTCGGCAACTCCCTTCAGATTCGCATGCATGACCCCGTCTGTCTCCAGCAAATGGTATTTTTACTCTTCTATATTCATATGTAGATTTTCGTCACCCCACAGGAGCAGGTGAAGGACATCATCTACCAGATGGACGCGATTTACCTCCGGAAGCTGGTGTACAAGGGAAAGCCTGTGTATCCGATAAGCCAGCGAAAGCCCAACATCCTGGTGAATTATCGGAAGGTGGCTCCGAAGTGGCAATCCATCGATCAGGTCAGGCACTTCTTCAAGGGCGTCCATAAGGTGAGCATGCATTGAGTTATGTGAAGAATAGGCGGAGGTGCGAACGAAGTACGTGACCTTCGGAGAGATGGAGGGAAATGCCATCGTCGAAGTGCTGAAGGATACGGACATTCTCGTAACGACCTATGGCGAAGACTCGGTCTTTTTGCTCTTTATGGTCCCTTATTCCGTGTTGGTGGAAGTGCAATCCGATTACTTCCACGATGTGACAACAAGCGTTATGGCCTATGCTTGTGATATTTACCCCATCATTCTACGTGATGTGTACTCATCGATTCCGGTGGAATGCACGATGCGAGATAATGTCGTGGAGAGCGAGAAGGAGCCGTGCCGGTCGCTTCTGCTGGCGCGAGACATCGTGTTCGACGTGAAGAGCATGACGCAAGCCATGTACCAGTCCCAATACTACCTGAACAACTACAAAATGAAGCCTGTTTCCTATTGTTGTGTTTCTTCAACACGGCATCTTAATGGCAGTTAGCATCAGGAGTCTATCTTCCTTCATACAATCACCTCGTACTGCTTAAGCACACTTCTCACACCCTTTCAACAAACAAAGGAGAAAAAGAGCTGTGCGTAAGAGTAAAACTCGTCGTCCTTCTTCATCTGCCGCCCGTTCCGCCGTAGCACCAACAACCCTCCCGTGCGCGCGTCCCTCTCCATCGGGAACCTTCCCGTCACACGCCCACGCCGCCCTCACCTGTCCACCACACTGTAGTACTGCAGCACAGCCTCCGACTCCACCAGCTGGTACTTCTCCAGCTCCGCGCCCTGCACGATCACCACAACACCGTCCGACAGCAGCGAGCTGGCGTGCGGTGAAGGAGATAATAGAAGGAGGCAAGGATATCACCAACAGGAAGGGGACGCGGCACGGGCCGTTCAACACGATTACTTCTTGCGAGAGTGGCCGAAATCCCGCCTCTTTCCGGAATGGCCGGAGAAGGTAGTTTTTGAGGCAGAGACAGGTGGAGCTCTTTCGTTCTCCTTCTCTCCTAACGATCACTTCCTGCTTATTCTCATACTCCATCTTGTCCAAATTCTGGACTGTTTTGGGAAGCCACTTCACCGTTCGGTGTGCACTATTCTCAATCTCCCTCGTTCTTCTCACATCATGTTCGTGTCGTGGAACTGCACGACGGAACTCCGACAGAACCGCATCAGTTTTCCCGAAATCCGCCCGTTTTCGTACAACACGCACTCTACCCTCCACAACCCATCTCATCTCTACTCTTTCCCTTCAAATAAGTCTCCAGGAAGGATGTCGCCTCCTCGTTGTACTCGTCATCCATTGCCGAGTCCTTCACCAACTCCAACGCGCCGTCCGTCTTGCGCACTTCGGATCACTCCTCACGCCAACACGCCTACACACACGGAAGGGACTCAAAAAGGTGGTTTTGTACAAAACGGTGCCCTTGAAGAGAGCGGCGAGAACTCGCTTGTTCCACTTGTCGTCCTCTTGCGACCGAACCGACCACTTGTTTCCCCAGTTTCCCTCTTTCCCCGTCTGGTGGATTGCGAAGACTACTGGTCAGACGCAGACAGAGTCACCACGTCCCTCGCTCAGATCGACGACGCTCACATTCGCACGGGAGTAGCAGTAGTGATAGATGTACGAGTCGATCATGTCTCGACCCACCACCACCGATGGCAAAAAATCCCTCGAAAACGTGCTCCTTGTGAACAGGAAGTAATCCATCGCCAGGCCCATGAACTGCTCGTTTTGGAAATAGAGTTCACGGAGTTGGCTGAAGGACTCCTCGGCAGAAATCCACTTGAAGAACGCGGATTCCGCGACATTCACGTTCGTCCTGCGTCCCACGAGAAGGAGGGAAGCGTTCAGTTTTCCCTCCAATTGGGACTGTTTCACCAGCGACAAAACTTCTCCCATTCGGCTGTCCAGAAGGATGTCAGCATTCACGTAGCCGTAAAAACTGCATTCCACTGCAGAGAACCCATCGCGGAGCGTGAACAGCGTGTTGAGAATGGAGGAAAAGAAGGGAAAGCCGTATGGGTTCGTCCTGCGGATCAGGGGAAATAAGTGAAACCACTCTATCGCCTGCGTGGAGTAAATGCCATGCATGTCACAGAAATGGATATAATCCCTGTCTGTTGTGATGACAACGGGAAACACGTCCTCTCCCAGGCTCTTCAAAGAGAGAATGGTGTTGTAATTGATTTGGCGCTTGACATCAGACTATACGTGAGCAAGATAAAGAAAACGCACGCTCGGGGATCCCATCGTGGTTGCAATGCACAACTTGTACTTACTCACACGGCTACCGTTTAGAAGCATGCTTTCACCTACGAAGACATCATTCCATCGATTGGCTGATAGGACCGCTGGTTGTCAATCCAAGCACACTTACGGCTGATGTCCTACGTATTAGACGTAATAGCTCGCGCAAAAGGCACGATGGAAATGAGAACGAAGAAAAACGCCATGATCATGACGAGGAGGAGAATCCCATTCCATTTTCTCGGCATGGCTGCAGTAACGAGCGACATAATGCGTGAGGGGATATCCCACGGATTTCTTCACACGTGAACCACAAATATTGGGGGAAGCGCATGTACACCGTAACAGCAGGAGAAAACACACATAACCACAACAGCAAGAGAAAACACACGTCTCCAAACAAACACAGCAACCTCACTTCATCGTTGCCACCATATCGTCGATCTTCAGCATCATGTGCACGTACTC
>ERZ827156.3246-NODE-3246-length-15005-cov-4.594515_pt1 | contig 15005 bp, 14 predicted proteins | sample MGYA00519919_ERZ827156 | MGnify/ENA primary metagenome ERZ827156 (study PRJEB31778, sample SAMEA3449269) | human gut metagenome | biome: human gut; feature: human-associated habitat; material: faeces | place: United Kingdom | collected 2010/2012 ... | reverse complement strand
CTTCTAGCTGCTATTTAACATAATCATAAATTTACACTATTATACTCTATAAGTATGGTAGACTGCAAGTGTTTTATTCAGTAAGCGATACCGGAATAATGCTTCTTAGCTTACGGTCATTGTACATGACCTCATCCACGATGACATTTACATCAAACGACTTGGAAATATTTTCCTCATTCAAGATATCTGCTGCCTTCCCATAGAATCGGTCCCTATTTCTGTTCATCATAAATGCCTCATCTGCAATTCACCGCCGCTCATGCGGTTACAATCCTTTGAGGAAAGATGCGTGATTCCAGTCTTTTCCATCATCGCCTCTGCCATCTCAATCTCCTTTGTGCCCGGCTGCTCAAAGAGGCCAAGGTGTGAGCTTCGGCCCATCATGACCATTTCCAGGCCGGTGTAGGAGAAAGAAAAGCCATGTGTCTGCGGAATATAGGATATCGTGTTCCAGATTTCCTTAGCCTTTAATTGCTGAATGTACTGACCGTTTAAAAGCGAATGACCGCTGCTCCATGAAAGAAGACCGATCATGCATTTTAAAAGAGTTGTTTTTCCGATACCATTTGGCCCAAGAATCGATAAGATATGTCCTGCCTCTAATGAAAAAGTCCTTGAGATGTACGCAGGTACTAGAACTCCGTCAATGGAACCCTAGGGGCTTGCCCTTAGGTTAAGTCAGATGAGATCGAGATCGACCATGACTGGGATGAGACGGCATGGTCAAAACTGCGGGCATTCCTCTATTATGTCAAATTGTAAGAAAAGTCAAAGTTGTATTTCTGTCAGCGGTATGGTATACTGGACAAGCAGTAAAAAACTTGAAAAAACAGAAAGCTGTACTTTCTGAAAAGCGTACTAAACGCAGAAATGAGGTCTATTATGGATTCAGTAAAAATGAGAGAGGCCGTAGAGGCTGGAAAGACCATTCTTGGTATTGAGTTTGGCTCAACAAGAATCAAGGCAGTGCTGACAAATGAGGAGAATACTCCAATCGCACAGGGAGCACATGACTGGGAAAATCGTCTGGAGAATAATATATGGACTTATACATTAGAAGACATCTGGAGTGGACTACAAGACAGTTACCAAAACTTGGTAAACGACGTGAAAGAAAAATATGATATTACACTAACTAAGGTTGGAAGTATCGGATTTAGTGCGATGATGCATGGATATATGGCATTTGATAAAGATGGAGAATTGTTAGTGCCATTCCGAACATGGAGAAATACAATGACAGAAGAAGCTTCTGAGAAATTAACGGAAGCATTTTCTTATCACATTCCTCAAAGATGGAGTATCGCACATCTGTATCAGGCAATTTTAAAAGAAGAAGAACATGTAAAAGATATTGATTATCTGACAACACTGGCAGGATATGTCCATTGGAAATTAACAGGTGAAAAGGTGCTCGGTGTTGGAGAAGCGTCTGGAATGTTCCCAATCGATATCGAAACAAAAGATTATAACCAGACGATGATCAAGACATTTGACGACCTGATCAAAGATAAAAAATTTGGATGGAAATTAGAAAATATCTTACCAAAAGTTTTAATAGCTGGAGATAAAGCGGGTATCTTAAGCGAAGAAGGAGCAAAATTATTAGATCCATCTGGTAATCTGGAAGCTGGAATTCCTTTATGTCCTCCAGAAGGAGATGCAGGAACTGGAATGGTTGCGACAAACAGCGTGACAAGAAAAACAGGAAATGTATCTGCAGGAACAAGTGTTTTTGCAATGATCGTTTTAGAGAAAGAATTAAAGAAAGTTTATGATGAGATCGATCTTGTCACAACGCCATCAGGTGATCTTGTGGGTATGGTACATTGTAATAACTGTACATCAGATCTGAATGCATGGGTCAACTTATTTAAAGAATTTGCACAGAACTTTGGTGTGGAAGATGTAGATATGGATCAGCTTTATGGAACTCTTTACAATAAAGCATTAGAAGGTGACAAGGATTGTGGTGGATTACTTGCATACAACTATTTCTCAGGAGAACATATCACAGGATTTGAAGAAGGAAGGCCATTATTTGTAAGAAAACCAGATAGTAATTTTAATCTTGCAAACTTTATGAGAGTTCATCTATACACAGCACTTGGAGCTTTGAAGACGGGGCTTGATATCTTGATGAAAGAAGAAGATGTCAAAGTTGATAAAATGCTGGGACATGGTGGATTATTCAAAACAGAAGGTGTTGGACAAAAGATCATGGCAGCAGCTGTGAATGCACCAGTATCAGTTATGAAAACAGCTGGAGAAGGTGGTGCATGGGGAATGGCGATCCTTGCAGCCTATATGCTGGATAAAGCAGAAGATGAGACGCTTGATATCTATCTTTCTGACAAAGTATTTGCAGGGGAAGAAGGTACAACGATCGCTCCAGATGAAAAAGATGTGGAAGGATTTGATGAATTTATCAAACAATATCAAAAAGGTCTTGCACTTGAACGAGTTGCAATTGATGTCATGTAAAAAGGAGACGAAAAATGTTAGAACAATTAAAAAAAGAAGTCTATGAAGCAAATATGGAACTTCCTAAAAGAGGTCTGATCACATATACATGGGGAAATGTCAGTGGAATTGATAGAGAAAGTGGTTTATTTGTTATTAAACCAAGTGGTGTGGATTATGATAAACTTTCTCCAGAAGATATGGTTGTCATGGATCTTGATGGAAACAGAGTGGAAGGAGATTTAAATCCATCTTCTGATACACCAACGCATATTGAATTATATAAAGCATTCAAAGATTTAGGAGGAATTGTACATACACATTCCCCATGGGCAACATCATGGGCACAGGCGGGGAGAAGTATTCCATGCTATGGAACAACACATGCAGATTACTTCTATGGAGAAATTCCATGTGCAAGAAGCCTCACAAAAGAAGAAATTGAAGAAGCCTATGAGAAGAATACAGGATTGGTGATCATTGAGATATTTAAAGATAAGAATCCAGTTTATGTTCCAGGAGTGCTTTGTACAAATCATGGACCATTTACATGGGGAGCTGATGCAGCCGAGGCAGTTCATAATGCCGTTGTCTTAGAAGAAGTCGCAAAGATGGCATACCGTTGCGAGCATTTAAATCCAGAAGCAAAGCCAGCACCACAATATCTGCAGGATAAACATTTCTTCAGAAAACATGGGGCAAATGCTTACTATGGCCAAGGCAAGTAATAAAAATGGATCAATAAAGATATCAGATAAAATTTAAAAGAAAGTGTTGTAAAATGATGAAAGTAAAAATGATCGAAAAAAGACAAAATGGAGTCTGCTTATTTGAATTACAAAATGATGAGATAAAAGTGATCACGAGTAACCTTGGTTGTCATATTTTATCTGTGTTCACAAAAGACAGAGATGGAAATTATGGAGATGTCGTTCTTGGATATCAAGATGTGGAAGATTGTCATAAAGATGATAAATTTTTAGGATGTATCATCGGACGTGTTGCAAACAGAATTGCAAATGGAGAGTTTCAGTTGAATGGAAAGACCTATAAACTTGCAGTAAATTCCGGACCGAATACGATTCATGGAGGTATAAATGGATTTAATCAGAAGATTTTTAACTATGAGATTTTAGAAGATGGAATCCGTTTTATCTATCTTTCTCCAGATATGGAAGAAGGATTTCCAGGAAGTCTTTATTTAAAGATAGTATATCGTCTATCTGGAAATGAATTAAAGATGGAATATGAAGCAATGTCAGATCAAGACACACTGATCAATATAGCCAATCATTCCTTTTTTAATCTTTCAGCAAAAGACAGTAAGATCTATGATCATCAATTGATGATCAAATCAGATCAGATTGCATGTGCAGATGAGAATGGTCTTCCAACAGGTAAGTTTTTGGATGTAGAGAATACACCATTTGATTTTAAAAGTTTTCATGAGATTGGAGAACGGATTCATGATGATGATGAACAGTTGAGATTCGTTGGAGGCTATGATCATTGTTTTATGTTAAAGGATGAGAAAGATCATGCAGTCTTATATGATAAAGAAAGTGGACGAAAATTAACGATCACAACAACACTTCCATGCATGCAGTTATATGCAGGAAACTTTCTGGCAGGAGGAAGTGATGGTAAATTTGGAAAACCATATGAGAACAGAGATGGTGTTGCATTAGAACCGCAATTCTTGCCTAATTCTATGAATATAGAGAAAAAGCCAAGAGTTATCTTAAGAAAAGGCGAAGAGTATGAAGCAGTGACAACATACCGATTTGAAACAGAATAATATAGATTGAAATTAAAAAATAAGAATCATATCCGTACAATATCCCCTTCCCTTTTTATTTGTATGGATATGTTCTTGTTTATTTCTGGAAGATAATTCTATAAGAGAGTATAATAATATTTTAGAAAAGAGGAAGGTAATATGATCAAAGTATTTTTAGTAGAAGATGAAAAGATCATTCGTAAGAGTATAAAGAATAACGTAAAATGGGAAGAAAATGGTTTTGAATTTGCGGGAGAAGCACCAGATGGTGAGATGGCTCTTCCAATGATCGAAAAACTACATCCAGATATCGTGATCACAGATATCAAGATGCCATTTATGGATGGACTTGAATTAAGTGATATCTTAAAGAAAAAAATGCCCAAAATACAGATCATCATACTTTCTGGATATGGGGAGTTTGACTATGCAAAAGAAGCGATCAAGATCGGTGTAACAGATTATCTGACCAAACCAGTAACTGGTGAGCAGTTATTAGAAGCACTAAATAAAGTAAAACAAAAGCTTGATAAGAAAAAAAGACAGGAAGAAGATATAAAAAAATTACAAAAAAATATAAAAACACAAATGAAAAATATGAGATATCAATTTTTCGGGAATCTGATTCGTGGAAAGATATCTATATCTAAATTAATGGAACAAGGGAATGAACTTGGAATAGATCTTATGGCACCGGCATACAATTTTATGTTATTTAAAATATTTTCAAAGAATGAGAATGATACAGAGGCAGTATATGATCTTCGTACCAAAGAAGATGCGATCGTAGAAGAAGTAAGTAGCCAGTTTGAAAATATGATTGTTTTTCACCGTGTAACAGAGGGCTATATTTTAATGATCAAGGCACAGAATAAAGAGGAAACCATACAAGTGGCAAAAGATTATGTTGCAGCATTGACAAAGCGTATGAAAAAAGAGAAAGAACTACAATGGTTTGCAGGGATTGGACATGCAGTGGAACGATTACATAACCTTTCGGAATCTTACGACAGTGCAAGCAAGGCTTTTGCATACCAGTATCAGTCTTCTGGGAATGAAGCGGTGTTTTTTGATAAATTAGATAATGAAAAGATAGAAAGAGCAGAAGATCTGCAGCAAGTAGATTTTACCAAAGTAAATTCAGAATCGCTGGAAGAGTTTTTGAAAAATGGAAAAGAAGAAGCTGTACATTTATTTGTAGAGGATTATACCAAGACATTAGGAAAATCTAATATGGATTCTTTTATGTTTTGTCAGTATATGCTGATCAATATACAGGTAGGTGTTATGAAATTCGTTGAGAAAATGGGAGTTGAGAAAGCAAATATCGATCGCACGTTTAAGGATTACAAACAACAGATCGCTGCAGTTTCAACAGGAGAGAAAGCAGCGGAGTATATCGAAGAACTTATCAGACAAGCGATCAGAATGCGAAATGAAAGATTAGGGAAGAAACATTCTTCGTTGATAACGGAGGCAAAAGAATTTATTGTGAAAAATTATCAAGAAGAAACATTATCGTTGAGTGATGTTGCAGATCAGGTTGGATTAAGCAGCAGTCATTTTAGTACAACGTTTAAACAAGAAACAGGGAAATCTTTTGTGGAATTTTTGACATCAGTCAGAATGGATAAAGCAAAAGAAATGCTTTGTTTTACAGATATGAAGGCATCACAGATCAGCTATGAAGTGGGATATAAGGATCCACATTACTTTAGCTACCTGTTTAAAAAAACGCAAGGATGTACTCCAAGTGAATATAGATCAAGGAGGATGTAATGAAAAAATATGTGAGAGAATTTATTGCTCGATTTCGGAAGTTCTCAATAGAAAAAAAACTAAAATGGTTAAGGTTGGTCGTGATAATTCCTGCGTTAGTGGGGATTATCACGCTTCTTGTTATCATGATAAATTTTAATGAAAGCTATAATGAGGCAGTAAAAAACGTATCAGTAGCCAGCAAGTTTAATTTCTCATTTTCAGAAGATATGGATTATAAAATGTATCGTATTGTTATCGGTGCAGAGAGTTTTGATGCGATGAAACCATATGAGGAGATTAAGGAAGCGAAGGAGCTGGTAAAGGAACTGAATAAAAATGCTGTAACAGATGAAAGTAAATTAAGAACGAGACAGATAGGAAAACTGTTGGATAATCTGAAGATTTCCATTGAAGAAATTGAACACTCAGATCTAAAAAACGATTATATGGAAAATAATCAGAGATTAAGATTAAATGTGAATGTATTTACAGAGATCATTAAAGAAAAAGTATCCGAATACATTTATTATGAGATTGGGAATATGGAGAGTATGCGTGTAAAACTGGAAAAAGAAATCATGCATACGATCACGATCACATTGATCGCTGTACTGTTTTTGTCTCTGATAACATGGAAATTATCGAAATTGATTTCGCAAAGCATTAGTTATCCAGTCAGACAGTTATGTGAGATGACAAAGGAAGTGGCGCAGGGAAATTTTGATGTACATGGACCTCAAAATACAACAGAAGAGCTGCAGATCTTAACAAATAATTTCGAACATATGGCACAAAAGGTAGAGAGATTGATCGAAGATGTAAAAGTAGAACAACAAAATCTTCGAAAAAAAGAGCTGCAGTTACTACAAGAGCAGATTAATCCACATTTCCTTTATAATACATTGGACACGATCATGTGGCTTGCCATTGATCATCAGGATGACAAAGTGGTAGAAATGGTAGCTGCCTTGTCTGGCTTTTTCCGTACAAGTTTAAGTCACGGAGAAGATAAGATATCGATCAGGGAAGAATTAGAGCATGTTGAAAATTATTTAAAGATACAACAATTAAGATACGGGGATATTATGGAATATTCTATTGATGTCCCAGATGAGATCAAGAAAAATGATATTGTAAAGATCACTTTACAGCCATTAGTAGAAAATGCATTATATCATGGATTGAAAAAACAAAGAGAAAAAGGAATGATAAAGATTTCCAGTGTAGATGATGAAAATAATATATTCCTAATCGTTGAAGATAATGGAGTTGGTATGCAGCCTGAGCAGGTAGTTCAGATCAATAAAGAAATGTATGAAGATATATGGGTAAACAGGACAACAGGGTTTGGAATTGCAAATGTAAATCGGCGGATTAAATTATATTATGGAGAAGAATATGGGTTGATCCTTGAAAGTGAACCAGATATTGGAACTAAGGTGATCGTAGTTGTACCGAAGACTAGACAAGCAGAGAAAAAATAATCAAAAATCAAAAAAATTCAAACCATTATCAAAAAAAATCAAACTTTAAACAGACAAGATAAAAATTTCATAAAATAATCCACCGAATGCAAAAGAAATTGCATTGAAAGAAATACAATTTCAAGTAAAATATAACTTGTAATTAAGGAAAACGAAAAAATCAAAAAAGAAAAAGGAGGAAATCATAATGAGAAGAAGTATTAAGAAGGTGGCTGCAGGTTTACTTGCAACAATGATGATCGGAACAATGCTTACTGGTTGTGGTGGAGGAAACAAGAAAGACAGTGGTTCTTCAAAGAAGGAAACTTCAGAGATCAACATCGGATTTTCACAGGTTGGAGCTGAGAGTGATTGGCGTGTAGCGAATACAAAGTCTATGAAATCTGCATTAACAGCAAAGAACGGATTTAAATTATCATTTGCAGATGCTCAGCAGAAACAGGAAAATCAGACAAAAGCGGTCAGAGAATTTATCACACAGGGTGTTGATGTGATCGCAATCGCACCTGTAACAGAAACAGGTTGGGAAACAGTTTTAAAAGAAGCAAAGAAAGCTGATATTCCAGTTATCACAGTTGACCGTCAGATCAAAACTTCTGATGATTCACTGATCACAGCATGGGTTGGATCAGACTTCAAAAAAGAAGGTGTGAAAGCGGCTGAATGGTTAATTAAAGAAAAGGGAAAAGAAAAAGGTGACGTAAACATCGCTGTATTACAGGGAACGATTGGTTCTTCTGCAGAAATCGGACGTACAAAAGGATTTAAAGAAGGAATCAAAGATCAGAAAAACTTCAAGATCATTGCTTCTCAGACAGGAGAATTTACACAGGCAAAAGGTCAGGAAGTTATGGAATCTTTCTTAAAACAGAACAAAGACATTGATGTTGTAGTAGCACAGAATGATAACATGGCATTCGGAGCAATCGATGCATTAAAAGCAGCAGGAAAAACACCTGGTAAAGACGTAACGATCATTTCTTTCGATGCGATCAAAGCAGCATTAAAGAAAGTTCAGTCTGGAGAGATCAATGCTGAATTTGAATGTAACCCACTTCATGGACCTCGTGTAGCTGAATTAGCTAAGAAGATCATGAAAGGTGAAAAAGTAGATAAGATCCAGTATGTAGATGAGCAGGTATTTACAAAAGATAATACTACAAAAGAAGTTATTAACAAACGTGCATATTAATAAACATTGTTGAAAATCCCCTTAAGTACACACATGTAACTATTAACAATCGCACTACAAATAAAGATTGCAGGCTCTGGGTCAGGACAATCTGACTTATCCTGTAATTTTTATGCCAAAAATCAGGGCATTTTCATTAAAATCGGCTCAAAAATCATGAAAAGAAAGGAGAATTGTCATGAGTGATGAAAAGAAGACAGTTCTATCCATGCGACATATTAATAAAACATTCCCAGGAGTGAAAGCACTGTCCGATGCACAGCTTACATTGAGAGAAGGAGAGATTCATGCCTTAATGGGAGAAAATGGTGCAGGAAAATCTACACTGATCAAAGTTCTTACAGGAGTTGAGGAATTTGAGACAGGTGAGATCATCATGGATGGAAAAAGTATTATTAACACATCCCCTCAAGAAGCGGGAAACAATGGAATCAGCACCGTTTATCAGGAAGTAAACCTGTGTCCGAATCTAACGGTAGCAGAAAATATCTTTATCGGAAGAGAACCAATGAAAATGGGGAGGATCGACTGGAAGACGATGAATACACAGGCACAGAAGATCCTTGATAATCTGGAATTAGAAATTGATGCCACACAGGAATTGGAAAACTATTCCGTAGCGATTCAGCAGATGGTGGCGATCGCAAGAGCAGTTGACATTCAGTCAAAAGTATTGATCCTTGATGAACCAACATCAAGTCTTGATGAAGGAGAAGTTGAGAAATTATTTAAGGTTATGAATATGCTAAAGAAACGCGGAACAGCGATCGTATTCGTAACACACTTTTTGGAACAGGTCTATGCAGTCTGTGACAGGATCACAGTACTTAGAAATGGACATTTTGTAGGCGAATATAAGACAGAAGAGCTTCCAAGATTTAAATTAGTTGCAACAATGATGGGAAAAGAATTTGATGATCTGGCAGACATCAAAGGAAGTGGAACATCATCAAAGAAACAAAGCGACGAAGTTGTGATCGAAGCAAAAGGTCTTTATCATAAAGGAACGATCAAACCATTTGACATTAAGATCCATAAAGGAGAAGTTGTTGGATTATCTGGATTATTAGGATCTGGACGTTCCGAACTTGTAAGAGCGATTTATGGAGCAGATAAACCAGATGGAGGAGAATTATATGTCAAAGGAGAAAAATTAGATGTCAAAGCACCAATTGATGCAATGCATAAAGGAATGGCATATTGTCCGGAAGATCGTAAAGTAGAAGGAATCATTGCAGATCTTTCTGTAAGAGAAAACATGATCTTGGCACTTCAGGCAAAACGAGGAATGTTCAAACTGATGAGCAGAAAAGAACAGGAAGAGTTGACAGATAAGTATATTAAGATGCTGCAGGTTAAGACAGCAAGCAGAGAAACACCGATCAAATCATTAAGTGGTGGTAATCAGCAGAAAGTAATCCTCGGAAGATGGCTGATGACAGAACCAGATTTCCTGATTCTTGATGAACCAACCAGAGGTATTGATGTTGGAACAAAGACAGAGATTCAGAAATTAGTCGTAAAACTTGCAAATGAAGGAATGTCTGTTGTATTTATTTCATCCGAAGTAGAAGAAATGCTTCGTACCGTAACTCACATGGGAATCTTACGAGATGGTGAGAAAGTCGGAGAATTGGAAGAAAGTGAATTATCACAGGAAAATGTAATGAAAGCAATCGCAGGAGGTGACAAATAATTATGGATAAATTAAAAAAGATGACATCATATCGCCTCTTCTGGCCAATTGTATGTCTGGCACTTGTATTATTATTTAACCTTATAAAATCTCCATCATTTTTTGAAATCTCAATTAAAAATGGTGTGTTATATGGATATCTGGTCGATATTTTCAACCGATCCAGTGAATTGATCATCTTAGCAGTTGGTATGACACTTTGTGTAGCATCCAGTGCAGGAACTGATATCTCTGTCGGAGCGATCATGGCATTATCAGGAGCTGTATCTGTTTATCTTCTTGGAAGTGGAGAAACATATGCAATTCCTTGGATCGCAGCAATCCTGATCGGGCTTGTGGTATCTGTATTATGTGGTATGTGGAACGGATTCTTAGTTGCGAATATGAAGATCCAGCCAATGGTAGCAACCTTGATCTTATTTACCGCAGGACGAGGAATGGCACAGTTGATCACAGGTGGAAATAACTTATATGTCAAGGTGGACAGCTTTAAGTATTTAGGAGGATTTCTGCCACATATTCCAGTTCCAACACCGATTCTGGTAGCGATCATCGTAGTCATTTTAGCAACATTATTCTTAAATAAGACAGCAACAAAATTGTATATTGAAAGTGTAGGTATCAACCCAAGAGCCAGTCGTTTGTTTGGACTGAATTCTACAAAGATCATCTTTATCACATATGCAGCCTGCGGACTTTGTGCAGGAATCGCAGGAATGATCGCAACATCAAGAATCACATCCATTGATGCAAATAACGTAGGAAACTTGATGGAATTAGATGCGATCTTAGCAGTAGCACTTGGAGGAAACTCTCTTGCAGGTGGTAAATTCTCAGTCGCAGGAAGTGTTATTGGAGCGATCACGATCCAGGCATTATCTACAACATTATATGCAATGAAAGTAACTGGAGATCAGCTTCCACTTTATAAAGCGATCGTGGTTATCATAATCGTGACATTACAGTCTCCAGAATTTAAGAAATACTTAAATCGTATTAAAGCAAAACGTGCAGCAAAAACTGCTGGAGAGAAGGTGGCATAATGGCAATGGTAGAGAAAATTAAAAATAAACTTAGAGGAAATGGATTTTTGCTTGCAGTTACGATCGTATTATTCTTCGTGCTCTATATTGCAGGTGCGATCCTTTACGGAGATCGAAACTTTACAAGCCCACAGGTGTTTTTAAACTTGTTCATTAGTAATGCTGGATTGATCATTGCAGCCGTTGGTATGACATTTGTACTGATCACAGGAGGAATCGATATTTCGATTGGTTCCGTCATCGGTGTTGTTTGTATGATGCTTGCATGGATGATGGAAGTGAAGCATATGAGCGCAGTCGTTGCAATTATTCTGGTATTAGCATTTGGTGTGATCTTCGGATTGGTTCAAGGATTTTTAGTAGCTTATTTAAAAATACAGCCATTCATCGTAACACTTGGAGGAATGTTCTTTGCCAGAGGTCTTACAGCATTGATCAGTTCCGATATGATCAGTATTGAAAATCCAACATTTTTAAGTCTTGCAAACTATCGAATTTATTTTGGATTTATTACATATTACAACAACCGAGGAGTTGCAATGCATCCTTATATCTACCTAAGTGTTGTCATTGCATTATTGGTTGTAGCGATTTCCTTTGTGATCCTTCGATACACAAAATTTGGACGTGCCGTATTTGCAGTAGGTGGAAATGAACAGTCTGCATTATTAATGGGATTAAATCCTAAAGTTACAAAATTAAAAGTTTATGTGTTAAATGGATTTTTAGCATCATTAGCTGGATTTGCTTTCTGCTTAAACTCTTGTGGTGGATTCGTAGAGCAGGCCAGAGGATTTGAGATGGATGCGATCGCAGCAGCAGTTATTGGTGGAACACTTTTAACAGGAGGTGTTGGAACTGTCGTAGGATCACTATTTGGATCACTGATCAAGGGTATCATTGAAACGATCATTACATTCCAGGGAACATTATCATCCTGGTGGACAAGAATCGTGATCGCATTACTTCTTTGCTTCTTCGTAATCTTACAGAGTGTATTTAAATCAATTCGTGAGAAGCGTCTTGCACAAGGTAATGAAAAGTAGATAGTTATATTTGGTTGATGTATTAAAGGAGGAAAACAATATGAATAATATGCCAAAAACAAAGATCGGGATTGTAGCAGTCAGTCGTGACTGCTTCCCAGAAAGTTTATCAGTTACAAGAAGAGAAGCATTGATAAAAGCATATAAAGAAAAATATGATCCTGAGGACATTTATGAATGTCCAGTCTGTATCGTGGAGAGTGAGATTCACATGGTACAGGCATTAGAAGATATTAAAAAAGCAGGATGTGATGCATTAGTTGTTTATCTTGGAAACTTTGGACCAGAAATCTCAGAAACACTTCTTGCAAAACACTTTGATGGACCAAAGATGTTTGTGGCAGCAGCTGAGGAAAGTGGTGATAACCTCTTAGATGGAAGAGGAGATGCATATTGTGGAATGTTAAATGCAAGTTATAATCTGAAATTAAGAAATATAAAAGCATATATTCCTGAATATCCAGTAGGAACAGCAGAAGAATGTGCAGATATGATCCATGAATTTTTGCCAATCGCAAGAACAGTAAAAGCATTAAGTGAATTGAAGATCATAAGTTTTGGACCAAGACCACTGAATTTCCTTGCATGTAATGCACCGATCAAACCATTATATGATCTTGGAATCGAAATTGAAGAAAACTCAGAATTAGATTTATTTGAAGCATTTAATCAGCATGAAGGGGATGAAAGAATTCCTGCAATCATAAAAGAAATGGAAGAAGAACTGGGTGCAGGAAATAAAAAACCAGAGATTCTTTCCAAGCTTGCACAGTATGAACTGACATTAAAAGACTGGATCAGGGATCATAAAGGTTACAGAAAATATGTAACAATTGCCGGAAAATGCTGGCCAGCATTCCAGACTCAGTTTGGATTTGTACCATGTTATGTAAACAGTCGTTTGGCAGCACAGGGAATTCCAGTATCCTGTGAAGTAGATATCTATGGTGCATTAAGCGAATTTATTGGAACGGTTGTAAGTCAGGATGCTGTGACATTATTAGATATCAACAACTCCGTACCAGCAGATATGTATAATGAAGAAATTAAAGATAATTATGACTATACACAAAAAGATACATTTATGGGATTCCATTGTGGAAACACAGCAAAATCTAAATTATCTTTCTGTGAGATGAAATATCAGAAGATCATGGCAAGAACATTACCGGAAGAAGTGACACAGGGAACATTAGAAGGTGATATCGCACCAGGAGATATTACATTCTTCCGTTTACAAAGTACAGCAGATACAAAATTAAGAGCGTACGTTGCACAAGGAGAAATCCTTCCAGTAGCAACAAGATCTTTCGGATCTATTGGTGTATTTGCTATCCCAGAAATGGGAAGATTTTACCGCCATGTACTGATCGAAAAGAATTTCCCACACCATGGAGCTGTTGCTTTTGGTCATTTTGGAAAAACTTTATATGAAGTATTCAAATACATTGGTGTTGATGTCGATGAGATTGGATTTAATCAGCCAAAGAATATGCTTTATAAGACTGAGAATCCATTTTCATAAATAAATTTTACCTATTAACTTTTTACTCCTTCTTGGGAAAAACTGCATGTGAATAGCATGCAGTTTTTTTCTGATATATGGAAGATTTATTGAGATTAGTTATGAAATTAATTACTAAGAACAGTTCCAGAAGCTCTCTTCTGCTTTCGATATTTCGAAGGAGACATAGATTTCCAACGCTTAAATGCTTTGGAAAATGTAGCAGGATCACCATAACCGCAGGAATTACTGATACTTTCAATAGAAAGAGTCGTTGTGGATAATAATTCAGAAGCTTTCGTCAATCGAAATGTAGCAAGATAGTCTTGAGGGCTTTGTTTTAAGTATTTATGAAATAATAAATAAAGATAACTACGGTCAATACAAAGATATTTTGCAATATCATAAATATGGATTCCGTCCCAGTAATTATTTTTTATATATTCAATTGCCTGATTGATATACATATATTCAGAATCAACTTGTTGATCGGATTCCAAAGGATTTAAGGCAAGAATAGAAAGAAATTCATATAATAATCCAGTTCTGCGAAGATCAGAGGAAAAATTAGATTTTGAATGGACTAACATATCGTTTACTAACCAATATAATTCCTTTTTTTTGTCACAATGAAAAATTGGATGCGCCGATGAAAGACCGATTTGCTTTAAAAATTCAGGAATCATTTTTCCATTAAATCCAATCCATAGATACTCCCAAGGCTCTTGTGCATCGGATTGATAAAAAGTAAGTTCATCTGGCTCGATCAAAAATCCTTGTCCGGTTTCTAAATGATATGTTTTTTCGCGAATTTGAAAAATACCTTTTCCATTTAATATAAAATGAATTATATAATGTGGACGTACTACAGGTCCAAAACTATGAAGAGGTTCGGTTGTAGAGTACCCACAAAATTGTAATAGAAGATCACGATCTTTGTTATTTAAAAATGTTAATACTTGTGCTTGTTCCATAAATTACCTCCATACCCATATTTTGCAAGCTTCCTTTCGTCCGATTCTCCCAAAATCGC
>ERZ827156.3240-NODE-3240-length-15035-cov-4.163818_pt1 | contig 15035 bp, 15 predicted proteins | sample MGYA00519919_ERZ827156 | MGnify/ENA primary metagenome ERZ827156 (study PRJEB31778, sample SAMEA3449269) | human gut metagenome | biome: human gut; feature: human-associated habitat; material: faeces | place: United Kingdom | collected 2010/2012 ... | reverse complement strand
CACCAAGACCACTGGCCGCTTCGGCAAGTCCGTGGGTGTCTCTGCCAAGAAGTAAATGGGGTCGCAATTCATGTAATGCTTTGGTTAGGGTGTTATTGCCTATTTCCTGTTTGTTCACTACAGCTTTGGCGACTACGATGAGCGATTCCGTTGCAAATGGGAGGGACGCCTCTGCACCCCAGCAGGACCTGCCCAATCCTCCGAACCATGTATGAGGGTCAAATAGGTCCGCTGATGGTTAGAACGGAGAGCAGCCGAATCTGGAGAGAACCAGCACACAAGACCATATGAAGGGTGCTTGCCTGTTGTTTTGGTTTCATACGCATAGAAATGACCAGCATATATTCCTATTACGACGACAAGGAGGTACTACTCACGCCAGATACGATGCGCGTAACCAACGTTCCCCCTTGTCAATCGTAGAGCATTCGGAAGGAACTGCGAAGCCTGAAAGCATCCTTCTTGCTCTGGAAGAAAAACCGCAAGGCGAGAATGGAGAATGGGGTGACCGAGCCATGTCCCTTTGTCCTCATCGACCGCAACTACCAGCTGCCTCCCAAGAGCATGCACACCTTCTATGTGTCGTATCACAACTCTAACAGGTTGAACAGCGCGATCCACAGGCTAACGGAAGAAAAGAGACGGCGCCAAATGGAGGGAGAAGCAGGCGGTGTGGAAGGTCGAAGAGACCACTCTTGATGAATCACCTCTCTCACCTGTTTTCCCTTTTCTTTGTGTGTATTTTCTGCGCTGTGTTTGTTTGCTGCACGCTTTCATTCTTTTCATCATGCTGTGTTTTCTTCTCCCCGTTTTGCTCCTCGTCAGTGCTGTGGTTCCCTAACACTCCGTTTCTTATTCCCAGACGGCACTTCAAGCTCCGCAGCCCATCACTTACAGAGTGTGTTCTGACGCCACTGCAACAGGAAAGATAACATGTATGCACTATTGTCATTCCTTTCCCGTAGCCGTATTGATCGTTCCGAACCCCGTTCAGGTGGGGATCACCACTTGGGTGAATGCCACCGGAACCCTCGCGAAACCCGTCGGACAGGGCGCTACGTGGAAGCTGAGCGCCTCTTTCAACCGCATCACCGTCTACTGGAAGCATGGCAGTCTGTGCGAGGATGCGACGCTGAACCTTCCGTTCGGAACGGGACACATCTTCATCCACGGCCTGACCTGTCCTCAGGTGCTTTGTGTTGGAGTGAACTAAACAGCAGAAAGCGGGTGCGATCACGATTCAGGAGGGGGCAGTGTTTACGAAGAAGCCACTGAGTGGAACCTACGGCATTCATGCCGAGATGTACGACGAGGTGTGCTCATTCGAGAGAGGTAAAGCGTAGAATAAGAACCAAATCCTTTGTTTGGATATCAGCGTCCCCATGTAGTCCTTGTTTGGTACAAACACATTCCAGGAGTCGTCGCTTACGCAAGAGACTGAAGACTGGCAATCACAGTTTCCATCTCGCCTCCCACAAGCCTACCCTTCATCCGCTCCATCATCCTCACTTCTTTCTCTCCTCCACCACCTCCATGTCCTTGTCGTAGTCGTGCGTCACATCGTACTGCTACGAATGACCACCAACGCCCACCACCACATCCATGATCTTCCTTCCTCTCACGAAATCCTTCTTCTTCGACCAGATGGCGTTCTGGAGAAGCAGCATCTCCATGGACTGCAGCGACAGCATCAGCGACAGCAGGTCCGTCTCCGTGCACTCCAGGCGGATGGCGCTACACCTCAGCCACTCCTTGTGTTTCCACTTGTAGAAGGGCTGGTTCTCCGCCTCCTTCGTCAGCGTCTCCATCGTCAGGCCCTCTGGCTTGCTCTCGAACGTCTCCCGAATGAACTGCTTCAGCAGCTGTCCGTCACTCCGCGCGCCTCAACCCACTCGCAAGTAGTACAGGCGGATGAAGAAGGAGTACACCGAGATGCCGTGCAGGCGGCTCTTGTTCGTCATGCAGTTCTTGCCCAGGCCCGCGATCTACGCTTCAGCACCTCGTCCGAGCCGCACGTCCGCGTCCGTGTAGATCTCCTTCACCATCGAGTTCAGCTCCAGATACGGCGCGTCCTCCGACGAGTCGTCCGACTCCTCCTCGATGGTGTGCAGGAACTGGCAGCTGCAGTTGCGCTTGTCGCGCAGCGTGCCGAAGGCGTCCAGGTCCAGGAAGGCCTCCTTGCTGAGCTTGTCGCGCATCAGCAGGTAGTTGCGCGCCTTCACCAGCAGCTCGATGATGTCCTTGCGGAGGATGTGCATCTCGAACGCGCAGCGCTTGCTCTTGTTGCGCTTGGAGAACTTGTTCTCGTTCCGGATCAGCATGTAGTAGTTGCTGTACAGCGCCCAGCCGGGCAGGATCTCGTGGCGTGAAGGATTCATAATACTTGGGAATAGGATATGTTGTACGCCGGAGACACGCCTTCGTAGTTCGTGGAGGGCTTGTTGATGAGGGAGAAGGGCATCTCCACCTTCTACGCGTCACCGTCGCGCCGCGCACCGACCTGTGGTAGAGTGGTGATGCCCGAAGCGATCAGGGAGTACGGCGCGTTCATGAAGTTGCAGGGGTACTTGATGTTGCAGCCCAGACCGAAGAACAGGCCCTCGCCAGGGATCAGCTCCTGGTCCGGCAGGCGGCCCGTGTGGTTGCTGCCGATGTTCGCGCCGTAGCCGATGTTGCCCTTTCCCTTGTACCAGATGGCTGCGTGTCAGAGGCAGAAGCAGCCATTACCGCTGATCAGCACGCTGTTGTGGTGGAAGCCGATGAATGGACCCACGAGCGAGGAGTTACACTCTCCCGATGAAACGCCCGTGTTCGGCGCTACGGATAACACCATTCCTTCACTACTACCAATGACACTGTTGATGATCTTCGCGTTGCAGTCCGTGAAGGAGTGCTCGCACAGCAAGCTACACACGCAGTTCGAGCCCGTCTCGAAGTGGACGCCCCACTGCAGAATGCTGCTCGTCGCGTTCCCGTTCGACACGCTACGCCTCAAACGCGTGGCGGAAGAGTACAGTGTGCGATTCGCACGACTACCCAGCACGGTGCAGTCGACGAGCATGCTGGCAATGATGTGGCAGCCCTCGCCGATGAAAACAGAGTCCAGCAGGGAGCAGTACTCGATGCAGGCGGAGGGACCAATCACACACCGATCCTCTCGGATGGGCTCAAAAACGGGTTGGATGCCCTCCTCCAATAACTGCCTCATGTCCGTGTAGAAGAGATCTCCATCGAGCTTGATGGAGTATCCTCCCGTTTCGTTTCCCACATTGCACAGTTGACCATTTCCAAAGGACGCACTTGCTACGTGTCATCGGAGTCAGGGGGAGTCACGCTTGCAAGTCAGTCTTCCGTTGGACATGCACACAGAACCGCTCAAGAAAACACAGTTCTCAGCTAGAGTATTATTCGAAAAGAAGCAGTTGGGGAAGATAACGCAGTTCTTGAAGGTCGTGGTACGCACACACGCCGGGAGGCACAGATCATCGCTGAAGCGCACCTCTCCCTTCTGGAACGAAATGACGTTGTCCCCGATGAAAAAACAGTCAATGTAGAAAAGCTCTCCCTCCTCTTCTGTGATCATGACTGAAACGTTGCTCCAAGACGCGTCCGAAGCTAACCGTCACATCATCCCGGAATGAAGACAGTGATTGCCGTGCTGCTTCAGATGTTCAATCTCCTCGTTCGTCAACTTTCTCGTTTTCAGAGAACGCAGATCCTCGTGGACTCGGGACAGGGAGTCTACATCGCACCCAGCACGCGCCGTTTACTACGTAGAGAGGGATACAGGGTGCTTATCGAATTGTCGCTGCGGGACATGGGTTTATGATATGGAAGTCAGGTTGTTTCGGTAGCAAATGCTAAAATGGAGAAGCCGTTGCTAACACCGCATCTGATTGGCTGCTGAAAAGAGCTCCATTCTCACGTTTCCAACAAACAGACAAGGCCTCTGCGTCCTTCGAAACCTCCAAATCGATGTTCTTCACCAGAAGGGTTGGATTGCAGGACAAGTTGATCACCGACACGATATCCAGCTTCTCGCCGATCGCCATCTTGATGTAGTCGTCCTTCGTCATGCGGTAGAAGTCGCCGTTCACCGGCTCGTTTCGCCCCGTCGTGTTGCCGATGAAGACATCTCCGTTGAAGTAGAACAGGAACAGCGGCGAATTGGAGTGAGCGAACCTGCCCTCCGAGAGGTAGTAATTGTCGTTGTAGAAAATGCGGTCGGGCTTCACCGCCACCGAGAATCGCGTATCATCATCGGGATGATCGAAGTCGTATGTCAGATCCGGAATGGACTTGCAAATGTGCACCTTGCACTTGCCGTGCGGCTTCATGTTCCGCCACTCGCCCTCGATGTACACGCCCGACGGCAGGATCATCTTTCCCGTTCCCTCCAACTCGCCGTTCACGATCTTGCCGATCAGAATGCGACCGTCGCGGCGGATATACCGGCCCTCCTTGAACAGCCCCTTCTCGAACAGGCCGTCCTTCACCTGCACGTTGTGGTGGTACAGCTTCCCACGCCCGTGGAAATAGCCCTGCGAAAACTGTCCTTCGTACACCACCTCCCGCGTCTGCGTGTTCAGCATCTTGCCGTAGCCCTCCGGCTCGCCGTTCAGCGTGTCTCCGTCGTAAAGCAGGCCCGGCTCCACCTCCACCACCGACTTCGTCCGGAGAGGCAGCGGCGCGTCCCACCGCGGGGCGCTGGACGGTCCGAACGCCACCGGCACGCAATAGGCCATCGCACGCATCGCCTCCTCCGTCTGAGGAAGAATGCCCTCTTCTGTTCCGCGGCCCAACATCCCGCGGGGATCCATCCCCCGACCCAACATCCCGCGGGAATCCATCTCCATCCCGCGGCTGCCTCTCCCCGAGCTCAGTCGGCGCAGGAGCGAGCCCTCGTGCGCGCCGTGGGCTGTCGGCTTCACGTCCACACTACGCCTCACTCGCCACGCCCACACCCACACTTCCTTCTCGTGCTGCTTCAGGAACTCGAACTCCGTCTTCGTGAGGTGGCTCGTCAGCAGCGCCAGCCGGTCGTGCAGCGCGTGCCACTTCTTCAGCATCGCCTCGCGCTCCACGCGTCTCCGCTCCTCCTCCTCCTTTCGCCGCTTCTCCTCCTCCGCCGCGCGGATGCGCTCCAAACGCTCCCTCTCCACCCGCTCCTTCTCCAGCTGGATTTCGCGCTCCGCGTGGAAGCGCGCCATCTCCGCCTCGATCTGCTTCTCCAGCTCCGCCAGCCGCGCACGGAACACCGTCGCCTCCACATCCGCGCGTCGCGAAGTCTCGTCAAACCACTTCTTCGCCTCGCCAATCATGGCCTCCAGCATCACGCGGTTCAGCGCGTACTCCTTCCAGTTCGCCGCGTCGTCCATCTTCTTCAGCGTCTCGTTGATCCGCTTCTGGAACTCGTTCTGCGCGTCCTCCTTCTCGCGCGCCGACTGCGACTGCGACGACACGTTCGCCTCCAGCTGCACCGCCGCGTTGATCCGCGCCTCCATGTCCGCAGAGACTAGTTCTCACCTCTCCTCACTACACCCACACTTCACCTCGCTCTGCTTCACGCAGCTCGAGTCCGCCGTGGACGAGAAGTTGCACAGAGGCGTCACGTCGTCGCAGAGGCGGCTCAGCACCGGCGCGAACCGCGTGTCGCTGAAGTACGCCGTGTAGAAGGCGTACAGCGCGTTGCCGCGCGCCACACATTCGCTGGTCGTGCGGTGAGTGTTCAGCTCGCACTGCTGTGAAGGATCGTCCTGTTCCTGTGAAAGGATATCTCCAGGCCGTGCTTGGCGGCCGCCTTGCTCGCCGCGCGCTGGAAAGGCCAGAAGAAAGCGCCCTGGTCGCACACTTCGATACGATCTACCTTCGTGTCTCCCTACCCTCAACGCTCTCTCCAGCACTTACCAGCTTCTCCAAGCACGCCTCCACCATCGCGCCGAACGCTTCCACCACCCCCTTCTTCGCCAGCTCCGCCTCCACCTGGTCCAGATCCACGTCCACCCACACCTCGTCGTCGCCGCCGCCGTTGACTCCCAGCTCCGCAGTGGCCATGTCCTCCGAGCAGAACTGCTTCTTCAGCGCCTGGATCTTCTCCAGTACGCGGAAGTACAGGTCGTGGTTGCCCTCGTGCGGCGCGCTGTCCTCATCCTTCGCCTCCTCGTACTGCTCCCAGATGTGCTGGAAGAACGCCGAGTCCACCAGTCCCGAGGATACCTCGCTCGACGACGCGTAGTGCAGGATGTTGAAGTGGTCCTACGATCGCACTCGTCGTCCGCACAAACCTGCGTGTAGGTAACCGCGAACACCTGAGCCGCGGCGAAGCCCACGCCCACGAAGAGCACCGTCAGCGGCTGCGTGTCGAACTCCTTGTTCAGGTTCTTGTAGTAGCCGTACTCCACGGCGATGGCCTCGGGCTCCGTGATGAAGAGGTAGTCGTTGATGCCCGTGATCTTCAGTCCGGCCTGGAGTTCCGTCACCTGCTCCTCTGTGTAGTACGCCGGAATCTAGGGTGTGAGCGAGGGAGCAGAGAGCAACCGAAATGACGAGGTTCATGCGCTCCGCCTTTCTGTCGTTCTTAATATCCTCGATGCGATCTGATATGTACGTTCCAGCAAGGTGGGAGGGAAGGAAGTGCTCCTCTTTCCCTCCGACATTCACCACGTATTCCACTTCTCCGTTGTCTCCCTCTCGCATCGATTCGATCGCCGTGCGAATATCGTCATTCACCTGCGAGTAGGGACGCTTGATGCTCGATTTTATGAAACGCACGCAGCAGGAAGGATTTCTATCGCTCTATATGTTATCCATCACTTGACAGAATCGGTACAATAATATGTGCGGCTTCTCCAGTTAAGCGCTTCCCATTGTCGAAGAAGACTTCAGAACTAACCCTTATTCACACAATACAAAAGTACGATGGGCAATTGGAACCGTTTCTGTCCTTGACAATAAGCGTTGTTGACTTCAAGGGCTCCTTCTCGTTCATTTGGAAAGCCGACATCACGGTGCACACATTTCCAAAGTCAATACCAACAGGGCATACAGTGCTCATGGCAGGAATAGAAGATACTGAAGAATTAGCTAACTTTATCAGTTTAGAAACAATCCTGGGGTCACTCTGTTCATATGTCCCCTTTTACGCTCCTCCTTCACTGCTGGTTGATTGCCTCTTCCCTGTTTGGTATAGAGAAGGGCTTCTCCTTGGTATCACATCGGAGGAAAGAATCAAAATTGGGTCCATCACCACCATTCCCATCCATTGTTGGCTACAAGCATGTGCATCCATCACCCGTATCACTCCAGCACATCTGCACACTTCTCCCGTGATGGGAGTTATTCCTGGGATGAACGCGAATTTGAAATTCCACATTGCTTCCGATCCAAACAGCAACATTATTGCGAATAATCACTCCCATCATCCATCACAATCTCTTTCCTCCTTCGTGTGTTCTGCGATAAATCGGAAGCACAGTGAATACAATCCTCACACCCGATGTATTCCTACACACAGTTGAGTGGTTTTCTTGAAGGCTGCTTCCACCCCTATATGGCAGTGGAATCCTCAAATGGAGCGGAAAAGACGTGCAGGGAGTGCGGAGTCACGACACTTCAGCTCATCAAGTCCTTCCCCCTTCTTTCCCCTCACATGTAGATCGTTTGCTGTGGAGAATGACATTAACTATTCGCTAGAGTTCGAAACGCACTCTGTGCCTCTGAAGAGCATTGCCTTCGATATGGAGTACGCCGGCTCTCTCCACCCTCCGGAGGTGGAGGAGGTGGAGAAGCGAATCGAAGAAACCCTGAAAAAGGAAGAGCCTTCTCTCGACCAGCTGCACTCCTGCATTCAGTCCCTCTGTGACTCCACTGCGTTGAAAGACGTGGAACAGCCGTGGATTCTTCCACTCGTGTCGACCCTCTGTGATAGGTGTCGCTTCGGCGAGTCGGACCTTCTGAACCATCCGCTCGCCATCATTCTCGTTGTTTCAAGTGACGACGAAGATCCTCTCCACCGCTTTGATGTCCTTTCCCAAAGGGTGCTCCAGTACCCTGCATTTCGGTCGGGATCCTTTTCGAAAGCAATCCCGTTCTTCTACTTTCTGATTCACTCGGGCGATTCTGCATCTCCCGCGGACGATATCTTCCGCAATATGAAATCCACCTTCAACGCGTCCCAGTGCAAGCTCATTCGCATCAATTCCCTCCCTGCCGAGGAAAAGCGATCCACGACGCCATCTGTCTTGTCCTCCGTTCCGTACTCCTTCCTCCTGCATTTCACGTTTAGGCCGGGTTGCTGTTTGCGGCTATCGGACGCAGACATCGCGGGCATGATGGAGACCATGCATTGGGTGATGATGCGCAGTATTCTTCCGAACCTCGCCAAGATGATCCGGTGCTACACGCAGGACATCGTCAACGACCGCCGCGGCATCGCCAACGCGCTCTTCGGCTGGCTCCGAACCAGCAGCAGCCCAAATCTGGCAGCCACCCAGGAAGAAGAAGTCGTGTTGTTTCACGCAAACACGATCGAGTTCAAGATTCGGTTCGTCGCCGATATGGCCTTTCTCGTTCATGTGATTGTGTTTTGGGGCCATAAGAACTAGGACTACGATACGTGCATCGATTACTACCGTATGCTCCTCGACGACTACAAGAACAGCAATGTCCCCCTGTCCCAATTCTATAATCCCTAGGCCCAGTTCCAAGTGGCCCATGCCTCCCTCATGATCGCTCTCTCCTTCTTCCTTCAAGCGAACAGTCCCTCTTCTAGCGGAATCCAAGTTCGGGACATGCAGTTCTACTTCTTGCAATCGATCCACCTCTTCGATTCCTCTTCCTATTTCTCCTTCCTCTCCGCCTTCCTCTTCTCCCTCTGCATGTCGTCCCACGAAATCAGGACCCGTTCCCGCCTGTACGACGCACACACCCTCGTCACCACCCTCCAGCCCCTGGCCTCCTTCTCCTCCGTCTGCTCGCCCGTCTCGCTCTTCTGGTGCGCGGCCCTCCAGACCCAGCAGCACCGCCGCCGCGCCGTCTTCTCCTTCGTCCTCGCTGCGCTGCGTTTCAAGAAGCAGGGACTTTTCGCCCACGCGCTGCTCGCACTCCTCCTCGCCTGGCGCCAATACACGGCTCACGGACTCGACGCCATCGCGGTTCTCTTCCCTCCTTCTCTCAACCGCAGAACTATCTCGCCGCCGAGACGCAAATCCTCCTCCTCCACCAGCCCAGCGTCGATTGGGACGCGCTCGCCCGCGTGCAGCGACTCGCCTTCTCGCCACAACACGCCGCCTCGCACGCCTCCTTCTTCGCCTCTCTCCACCTCTTCCCCGCCGAGCGCTTTCCGCTGCGTCTCACCGACTGTTCTCTCCCGCTCCTCCTCCCCCACTCGCTCCGTGTCCAGTACGACGAAAACGCCCACCCCGACCGCGCCTTCTGGTCCTTTCTCACCGACGCTCCAGACGACGAGGACGCCTTCGCGCCCATTCTCGGCTCGCTGGCACGTTGCCGCCTCGACGCCGCGCGCATCCCCCAGTTCTACGAGCACTCGCCCTACGGCTTCGCCGGCAAGAAGCCGCAGCCCGTCCTGCCGCTCGGCGCGCGCGTCGCCGTGCGTCTCACACTGCGCAACCCGCTGCAGGAGACGCTGGTGTGCGAGAGGGCTGTGCTGATCGCCAGCGGTGCGCAGGCGGAGGAGACGCAGTTTAAGTTGGCGCCACAGGCGGAGCAGGAGGTGTGTTTCCTGCTGACACTGGCTCAGGAGGGCGAATGTCACATCACCGCCGTTGAGTTTACTCTGCGTGGTGTTGAGGGTGGTGATGGTACTGATGAGGGTGGTGCTGAGGGTGGTGATGATGGTGGTGGTGAGGGTGGTGATGATGCCAGCAAGGTGGAGCGCGTGGTGGTCAGACAGGCGCTGCGGGCGCGCGGCCGACGCCTCAACCAGACGGCGGAGCAAAGACGCCGGTGCGTGTACGGAGAGGAGTCGTGCCTGTGTCTGCGCGTGCAGAAGGAGGCGGTGCGCGCGAGCTGCGAGCTGCAGAGTCTGAAGCCTGCCTTCTTCTTCTCCGAGCTGGCGGCATTGCCACTATCGCTCACGAACCGCGGGACTGCGCCTCTGACGGCGGCGTTCCTCCTCACCAACAACTACCACTGGTTCGTGGCGCAGCAGGACGCGCAGGCGGTGGCCGCCCTGACCAACAGCCAGCAGGCTCTGCCCGCCACCGACTTCGCGCAGGTGTACTCGTTGTTACGGCCCGGACAGGCGCTGGCACCCGGCGAGACGATCACCGTGCCCACCTACCTGCACCTGCCCGAGGGCAACGGCTGTGCCTTCCTCCGCGAGGAGGGGCCCCACACATTCTACTCCCTGCAGTGTGTGTTGCTGTTGGGTGCAACCACCATCACAGACAACAACGCTACAGACAACGTATGGCGGATGGTGCGTGTGCGGCGCGAGGTGGAGCTGAAGCCGCTGCTGGACACGAAGTGCTCGGTGGTGCTGGACCGGAAGGACGTGCTGTTCTTCAAGGTGGTAGCGGAGAACGTGGCGGAGGAGGAAATCGAGGAGATTTCGGTTGGGATGTGGGGTGAGAGTGAGAAGTAGGTGTTCTCGTCCTGTCCGTACTGCCACGTTGTGGAGGCTGCGCCTTCTCTTCTCACGAACGTGGCTCCGGGAACAACGCACGCGATGATCACGGGCATTGCGTCGGAGTCGCGCAAGGACGGAAAGACCACGTCTGCACGCGTGCTGAAGGAGGAGCGGTACGCGCCATACATGGATTTTATAAAACACTTCAACACACTCGAGATTCGACTGAATCGCATGAGTCGCGTTCTGCTGTGTCCGTTATCCGTAGATCTGGTTCCTCGAATTGCGGGCAGGGAGCACAGGTTCATCGACGTGGTGTGGACGGACCAGGAGAAGAAGCGCTGTGGATACCTCATGAAGTTGCTGGAATAGTTGAATAAACAGTTCGTTTACAAGTTGTTTATATTACACAGTGCTCGCTCCAGCACGTCCTTCTCTCCATTTGTCTCCAAGTCGTATAATGCCTTATGGACGGCATGCTCATAGCACTGCTCGAAGTAGCTTGTTGTTAGTCAGCATAAAAGAGCCAAACGAATCGATGGAAGCGTTCAACGTTCCTTCTGACACTTCCTTTTTGTTCTCGGATCTACAGAGTTGATGCTTCGCAGAATCCAATACGAATTGTTTGTTTCAACGACTGGGGATGATTGCGGTTGTTCCACGATTTCCTATGGCATAAGCAATGCGAATCGAATGAACGGAATTCAGTGCATGTCCCTGACTGTCTTGGTTCGTCCGCTGACTCTGCTTCAGCATCTCTCGCAATCGCTCTTCCATTCTACGATTTACACAAACGATACCTCACATACTTGAATCCAGCTCAACGGGTGAAGAACGAATACAAGAAATGACCAATGAGCCATTCTTTTATCATGTTTCCACTCTTGATCCTCTGTCTGTTCGTGCTGTCCGTTTCAAGAGACATTGTGGTTTTCCAACTCACGGATGTGCACGTCGAGCCGGACTACCTGGAGGGCGCGCCTGCCCTCTGCGAGGAGTTCCCCTGCTGTCGCAGAAACTCCGTTCCAACAAACGAAACGCGAAGTGCGGGGAGGTACGGCGATCATAACTGCGACAATGCCCCAGAATTCATCCATGATTCGCTGCAGTGGTTCAAGACCTATTTCAAGTCCCATCCCGAGAGGAACCCCGATCTGATCCTCATGACGGGAGACCAAGCTACCCATCGGAAGAAGAGCACCCAGACGCCCGAGTTGAACATTGAGCTGATCCGTTTTGTCTTCCGCGAGGTGAAGAACACCTTCCCGGACTACCCCGTGATTCCCATTTTCGGCAATCATGACACCTTTCCCGAGGGTCACATGCTTCCTCCTCCCGGGAACCGCCGGATGACGGAGGTTATGGCGGCCATTTGGAAGAAGTGGATCCCGAAGGACCAGTTGGAGAACGTGCTGTACGGCGGATACTACACCATGCTGATCGAGAAGGGATGGAGAGTCATCGCCCTGAATTGCCTCTGGCACTACACTGAGAACACCTACGTGGAGGGAATGGAGGACGTGGCCGAGGAGACGGCCTTTCTGGTGAAGTGGCTGGAGCACGCGCGCCAGCATCACGAGGTGGTGTGGATTCTGAACCACATTCCCGCGGGAAACACGCTGTTCGAGCCGTACAAGGCGAAGTACTCCGCCATCGTCGCCCGCTACAAAGACATCATCCGCGCGTCCTTCAGCGGCCACACGCACCAGGATCACTACTACATCATCCGCGATGAATTGAGTGTTGAGAAAACCCCCGTGCATGTGAACTTCGTTGCGCCCGCCTTCGAGGGTCTGGTGGACAACAACCCCAGCGCGCGTCTGTACCTGATCGACGAGGCGACGAAGGAGGTGAAGGACTTCGTCCAGTTTGCGGCCGACTTTGATGAGATGCGACGGACGGGGCGGCTGGCGTGGCGAGAGGCGTACCGCGCAAAGGAGGCGTTGGGCGTGGACAGCTTCGCGCCGGAAGAGATGGCGGCTTGGGCGGAGCGGATGTGGAGTGACGAGGAGGCATTCCAGGACTACATGACGCGGTATAGAGCGGGCTACTACGTGCGCGGCAGCTGTGTGGAGGAGTGCAAGAAGGAGCGCCTGTGCGACCTGCTCTTTGTGGAGGAGAAGGACAAGAAGGAGTGTATTCGTGTGCATTCTGGTGTTTGTTGGACCGTGTGAAACAAAGACACGACACAGCAATCGTCTTCACGCCGTTCTTCAGAATCTCCATCACCTCGCGGATGTTCACCGTGATGTCATCTCGCTTTGTGAACGACGACATCACCGCGAAGTAGCGGTGACCCATCACCATCGCCTCCTGATACACCGACAGGTGCTCCTTGAACGTCGTGCCCGTGAACACCGCGCCATTCGGCAAAAACTCGATCACCACCGTTCCCTTCGGCGCAAACATCATGTTCGTGAACGCGCCGCCGTGAGGGCCGATCACCACCGCCGCTTGCGACCACAGCTCTAGCAGACTCGCCAGGTCGCGGTACTCCCCGTGGAAGAAGGGAACGTAGTCGTAGTGATTCGCCTCGGCGAACATGCGAAGGTGCTTCTCCAGCTCGGACTCGTTCATCACGCGCCGACCGCCGCCCAGCGTGCCGCGCCGCCGAGACAGGTAGATCACCTTACACGGCTTGTACTTGGAGGGAAACTGGATGTGCGGGAGTTTCAGCAAGTACTGTGCACGTTGGAACAGATACGGGTGAAGAGGCGGCGTGTTGCACGTGAGAACCAGCCGCTTGGCCTGAATGGCGTCGCCCAGATGGTTGATGTCTCGGTAGTTGATGATTCGATTCTGGGGGATCCCAAGACGCGCCACGAGCTCGCCCACGATGGGGTGTTGGGGCGAGAGATCGATCAGGAACCGTAGCGACGGGTCCGCCAGGAAGGACTCGAGCTGCACGATCTTAGGCAGGACCGAGTCCATGAAGTGGTAGAAGGTGGCACCGTTGGGCACCAGCAGGAACACCACGCTGTACGGCGCCTTGTAGAGGCGGCCGGCGGCGGGCTGCAGCGCCTTGGCGTGGTCGGAGAAGCAGGAGCAGTCGGCCTTGAAGGGCATCACGCCGTTGGGAATGACGTCCACGCGGCCGTGCGTGTATTCCTTCTGGAAGTAGACGATGTAGTCCTTGTCCGCCGCGCTCACGGGGTCCGCCGTTGTCCAGTCCGTGTACAGGCGCACGTACTTGGAGGGGTTCACGCAGATGTCCTCGCTGCCGCAGTCGTCGTGCTTGTGGCTGGCCAGCTCGCGGTAGAAACCGGAGATGGCGGGAAGGGTGTTGCGCGGACTCTTTTCGTAGGTGAATGGGGGAGACAGCACGAACGCGGGGTAGGTGAAGGAAAAACTCATCACGAAGCCGTCCTTGGAGTCCAGATCATCGATTTGAACGGGAAGGATTTGGGAAAGAGCGCCGTCAATGGTCACATTCAGCATGGAGTTCGCGACAACAGGAAGTTCAGTCGCCTGCTTGCTGGATTTCTCCTTTCGCAGCCGTGTCTTTTTCGCACTCCACTTCTCGTTCTTTCCACCGCTACCACTCCATGCACTCGATTGATCTGGAAGAGAGGAGTCCTCGCGCCCGTCTTTCCCCTTTTCTTCGGACACGGCCAGTGGGATCATATCGAGTCGCTCCTCTCCAAGACTGATCTTCTTTGATTCGAACGACTTCATCGTATCCGCCTCCCTTTGCAAATCCAGTAGCTCATTCGACACTCGCAAAACATCACGATTTAAAACACTGTAGACGACGACAAAAACAACAATGACAGCAAACAAAAGGAGCTGCTTCGGAACGGGGCACTTTCGAGAACAACGGGCCGTAGCGTCTTTCCACCACTTCTGAAATGATTTCCACTTCGAGTCGTCCTCGATTTCATCCATTGTCTGGAAACGGAGTAATAATCTGATTCCCTTGCCGTCGCATTAACACATCCGGCTCACTGTGTGCAGTGAAATAGCAACTGCATGACAGCCATCTCACAGTCTCGTTTCGATTGCGTCTCCCTTCTTTCCCCATTTCTAGCGAAAACATGAGTAGACCTATCCAATGCCACACCAACAATCCGCTTTTGTGCTGCCCTTCTTTCGTTATTGGCATCCCGCGATCCCAACGATTTCAATGCACGTGGATGCAGCTGCTTTGTCTTCATTATTTCGTTAAAATGGACTTTTCCGACCTGAAGATTTGCGTTGTGGGTTTGGGCTACGTGGGTATGCCCATGGCTGTGGCCTTCGCTGAGAAGGGAGTGAAGGTGATCGGTTTCGATGTTTGCAAGCCCAAGATCGAGGCCTACCTCAACGGCGAAGATCCTACCTGCGAAGTCGGTACGGAGAGACTCGTCAAGACCCTCAAGGGCGGCAATCTCTTCCTCACCTACGATCTGGAGCAGATCCGCTCTGCCAACTTCTACATCGTGGCTGTGCCCACTCCCGTCAACGAGGA
>ERZ827156.3237-NODE-3237-length-15045-cov-2.840494_pt1 | contig 15045 bp, 9 predicted proteins | sample MGYA00519919_ERZ827156 | MGnify/ENA primary metagenome ERZ827156 (study PRJEB31778, sample SAMEA3449269) | human gut metagenome | biome: human gut; feature: human-associated habitat; material: faeces | place: United Kingdom | collected 2010/2012 ... | reverse complement strand
AATCCGCAGTGCGGACGGTGCTGCGAATGGATCACCCTGCACATGCTCGATAAAAAGCTGGTAATCCGGGAACTGATATGCCCCTTTCAGCCCCTTGTACACCGGATAACTTTTACGGTTGATACTGCGGAGCTCTCTTTGAAGCTCTTCTGCCATTTTCATTTTCGATACCTCACTATATGACATTTATACTATGTTTTATATGATATTCATTTTTCCGGGCTTCTGTCCGGCAAAAAATTTTACTCTGCTTTTCCAGAATCTTCCGGAAAATATTCCCCAAGATAGGTTTTTGTTTTTGGCTTCGCTGCCTCCAGATGTTCTTTCATCTGAGCTGCCGCCATATCGACTTCTTCTTTGAGTCCGGCAGCTGACAGCCTCTTTCCGCCCTGTCCCATGATGATCACCTGTTCCAGTCCGTCGGAAGTTGCTACTGTAACCTGATATTTCCTGCCGATTGCATGGACGGTCTTTTCGATAAACATATCGGCTGTTTCTGCCTCTTTTGTATAGACCACATGAATATTGTGATATTTTGTGATCTCCTCCCGGTGTCCTTTCACACGGTAAGCATCAAATACCAGGATCAGCGTACACTTGCGATACCCCTGATAATTGCACAGAATATCTTTCAGGCGGTCTCTCGCACTGTCAATGTTGATCTTTGACAGCTCTTTTAACTCTTCCCAGGCGAAAATAATGTTGTAACCGTCCACCAGAAGGTATTCTTTTTCCGCTTTTTTCGGTTTTGCAGGACGATAGACCGGCTCGGAAGCTGTGACATGTACTCTGCGATATTCCTGCTCGGACGGAAGCCTTCTTTTAACTTCTCCGTACGTGCGGGCAAAAATCTCTTCCAGCTCTTTTTCGCCCCTCCAGTAATCTGCCTGTCGCTTTTTGTATTCTGCGGAACTGATCCAGCTGCCGTCTGCCTGTCCACTTTCGCTTCTCTTTTTATCATCAGATGCCTGTTCCCCGTCTGCTGACTGCGTATCTGCGATCCTGCGTTCTTCCAGATGCATATAGTCTGGAACCTGATCCCACGGAACGACAAATCCGGCTCCGTGTGCACAGAATACCGATCCGGTCGGATTCATCAGATCATGCTCCGAATCATAATCATATGCCGCGATCACTTCTTCTGCATTGTGACATTCGATATAACCGCCAAAACTGCAGGCCAGGTTTCCAAATCCTCTTGTGTAGGAAATAACTTCTTTCTGATAACCACGCATTGTAGAAACCGGAGCCCGGCCTTTGATGCCTGCCATCTTGTCCTCGATCATCGGCTGCTCAAAATCTGCCCCCATATTCTGAAGATCCGTCATCGCTCTTCCGACATTCTCCATCGGAATCTCCAGACAGAACTCATAACACGGCTCCAGCAGAATACTTCTGGCACGCTTCAGTCCCTGACGCACGGCCCGATACGTCGCCTGACGGAAATCACCGCCCTCGGTGTGTTTCTGATGTGCCCTTCCTGCGATCAATGTAATCTTGATATCTGTGATCGCCGAACCGGTCAGCACACCGATATGCTCTTTTTCCTCCAGATGCGTAAGGATCAGCCGCTGCCAGTTCCGGTCCAGCAGATCTTCGCTGCAATCCGTATCAAATTGAACGCCGCTTCCACGCTCCAGAGGCTCCAGAAGCAAATGCACCTCCGCATAGTGACGCAGCGGCTCAAAATGTCCGATGCCTTCCACCGGTCCTGCAATCGTCTCTTTATAGACAATGCTGCCCTCTCCAAATGAGACATCCACGCCAAACCGCTCTCTGATCAGACTCTGCAGAATCTCGATCTGCACATCTCCCATCAGCTTTGCATGAATCTCCGAACTCTGTTCTTCCCATACGATGTGCAGCTGCGGCTCTTCCTCCTCCAGCTGACGCAGTTTGCGAAGCATCTGATGGGCATCACATTCCGGCGGCAGTTCGATCTTATAGGAAAGCACCGGCTCCAGCAGCGGAATCGTGCTTTCTTCTTCTAGGCCCAGGCCTTCCCCTGCAAACGTATGATCCAGTCCGGTGACCGCACAGACCATCCCTGCCTTTGCCTCCTTTACCATCTCATAACGTGCCCCGGAATAAATGCGGATCTGGTCGACCTTTTCTTCCCAGATCTCCGTCTCCTCTGCATTGCGATTTTCACCTTTGAGCAGCATCTTGACCTTCAGCACGCCGCCGGTCACTTTGAGGTAGGTCAGCCGGTTTCCCTGTGCATCTCTTGCAATCTTGAAAACTCTGGCTGCAAACTTATCCCCGTATTTTCTTTCTGCCGTATAAGTTTCCACACCTTTCAGAAATTTGTCCACACCTTCCTCTTTCAGAGCAGAACCAAAATAGCACGGAAATACTTTCCGCTGTGCGACCATTTTTACAATATCTGCCTCTTCTACTTCTCCCGATTCCAGATAATGCTCCAGCACCTCTTCCTCACACAAAGCCAGGTTCTCCAGAAATGCCGCATTCCATTCTCCGCCAAAATCAAGGCAGGAAGTACTCAGCTCTTTCTGAAGACTGGCAAGGAGACACTCCTGCTCTTCCTGCTTTTCCTCATCATTTCCTTTGAACTGATCCATTTTGTTGATAAACAAAAACACCGGGATCTGATAACGCTCCAGGAGTCTCCAGAGCGTCCTGGTATGTCCCTGCACACCGTCCGCCCCGTTGATGACAAGCACCGCATAGTCAAGCACCTGAAGCGTCCGCTCCATCTCCGCCGAAAAATCAATATGTCCCGGTGTATCCAGAAGCGTTACTCTCATATTTCCGATCCGAAACACCGCCTGCTTGGAAAAGATTGTGATGCCCCGCTCCTTTTCCAGTTCGTAATTATCGAGAAAGGCATTCTTTTTATCGACTCTGCCTATATTGTCCACAATACCGCCCTTGTGCAGCATGGATTCGGAGAGTGTCGTCTTTCCGGCATCCACATGAGCCAGTATCCCGAGTGCGATCTGTTTTTCTTCTTTATATTTTGAGGTATCTCCCATTGAAAATGCCCCTTTCTGTAGTGTAATAATCTGACTGTTATCATACCACAGAACGGGGCTTTCGTAAAATGCTGTATTATTTTTCCTTTTTATACCGTTCCAGTGCTTTCACCACCCGGTATCCGCCATATCCTGCTGCAATCCCAACCAGCACACCGCCGAGCACATCGGTCGGATAGTGTACATACAGATACATTCTGGAAAATGCGATCAGACATGCAAGAACCAATGCCGCTTTCCATGCCCTTTTCTCACCGGCAAAAGAAAGTGCCACCACTGCAGTAAAGGAAGCTGCCGTATGTCCGGACGGAAAGGAAAAATCCTTCGGAATTGCAATGAGCATTTCCAGATCCTCCCGTCTCCAGCAGGGTCTTGGTCTGGCCACTAAGTTCTTCAATGCTATATTACAGCTTAACAGGCACAAGATAAGGGCGCCTGCCAGGATGATCCCTGCTTTTCTTGTTTTCTTAAAAAGCAGCAGCAACACGGCTGCCAGGATCCAGACAGCCCCGCCTTCCCCTATGGTGGTAAAAAATTTCATAATAACCGTAAGCACTGGATTATGTAACGGTTGAAACAATTCAATCGTGCCGGCATCCAACCATTCTATCATTTTTTCTTCTTTGCCTTTCTGACTATAACTTTACATACTTTTTTCTTCTTGCCATAATATACGGTGATCTTTACTTTTCCCGCCTTCTTTCTGGCTTTTACAACACCTTTTTTATTAACTGTAGCAATCTTTTTATTAGAAGATTTAAACCGTATCTTTCCCTGCACGCGGGATGGCCACACCCTACGAACAGAAAGCTTAAATTTCTTTCCTGTTTTTAATGTCTTTTTCGTCCTGCTCAGGCGGAAAGATGTGATCTCCGCCAAATAATTTTTTACCTCTTTCTGCGTCACATCCCGGTACAGAGAGGAATAATCGAACAGCACATAGCCCTCTGTATTTCCTTTACGGATCTCTTTGATCATATCTGCCAGATTGCGGGAAGAACTAAGCCAGCCCGGATCCAGTTCCAGTTTTCCCCCGGCCCGCTCCAGTGCCAGACCAATGTACATCGGGATGTCCCGTTTGTTCATCTGACGCCACTGAGCCAGTTTCTTTGAAAAATAAGCAGTCTTTTTGCCATTTTCCAAATACTGGTTAGTCCAGTATATCTGTGGAATGATATAGTCCACATAGCCTGGATTGGACAGCCATGTCTCCACATCTGCTCCGATCTGGTGGCAGTAAGTAGGATTTCCCGCCGGACTGATACCAAATAACAATCGGCTGCTTTTTGCTTTCACGGTACTATGGACCTTTCGTACCATTTTATTCACAGCGAACATCTTTTCTGCCTTTGACAGTTTCTTATATTTTTTCTCATTGTTCGGGTAAAAATAGTCATCAAAATGTATTCCATCCACTTTGTATTTATTTATGATCTCTTTTACCTGGCTTACGATCCGGTCAGTAGTGGCATCTTCTGCCGGATCCAGCACTTTCTTGAAAGTCACACGATACGGGTTCATCCACGCGTGGAATTTTAACCCATAGCGGTGAGCTGTGTCAATCAATATTTTCAGCGGATCATAGGACGGTGCTCCCTTTCCTTTTGTAAAACGCTCACTCCATCCTACCACTTTGGATGGATAGATGGCATCATCAAAAGAGCGTACATGAAAATACACCGTATTACATCCATTGGCCTTTACTTTAGCAAATACACTGGCCGCATTGGCTCTGAACTGGCTTTCACTCATAGTTCCCACTAAGCCCAGATCCTCATATTCAAAGGCTGAGATCCAGACTCCTCTGGTAGAAAGGGTACCTGCCTGGGCTTTCGTATCATTTCCTGCCCCTGCTGCCACACAAAACAAAATCATCGCTATCCACAAAATCCATTTTCTTTTCAATCTTCTCACTCCTGATTTCTTAATCTTATTTCCATTGAGACATGTACAATTCTTTGTAAAAACCACCTTTTGCCAGCAGTTCTTCATGATTTCCCTGCTCCAAGACCATACCGTCTTTCATCACCAGTATTTTATCGGCCTTCAAGATTGTTGACAGACGATGGGCTACCACAAAACTGGTTCTTCCCTTCATCATGGTCTCAAAAGCTTCCTGGATCTTCATCTCTGTACGGGTATCAATGGAGGAAGTGGCCTCATCCAGTATCAGCATCGGTGGAAGGCATAACATAACTCTGGCAATACACAAAAGCTGCTTCTGCCCTGCTGAAAGGCTGCCGCCATCTTCTCCTAATACTGTATCATATCCTTTTGGCAATTTTTTGATAAAAGCGTGGGCGTGGCTGTCCTTTGCCGCCTGTATGATCTCTTCTCTGGTGGCCTCCGGCCGTCCCATAGCGATATTTTCCGCTACACTTCCACGCTTCAGCCATGTTTCCTGCAATACCATTCCATAATTTTTCCGAAGACTCTCTCTTGTCACATTTTTGTATTCCTTACCAGAAATCACAATCTTGCCCTTATCTACATCATAAAAGCGCATCAATAGGTTGATCAGTGTGGTCTTGCCGCAGCCTGTCGGTCCTACGATGGCGATTCTCTGGCCCGGTTTTACATCCAGAGTAAAGTCCTCAATGAGTTTTTTCTTTGGATCATAGGAAAAACATACATCCTGCAAAGATATACTCCCGTCCACTTCATCCAGTGTTTCCACAGTTTCTTCCACTTCTCCCGGCTCTTCGATCAATTCCAAAAGCCGTCCTGCGCAGGCAATGGCATTTTGCAGTTCTGTTACCACCCCGGATATTTCATTAAATGGTTTTGTATACTGGTTTGCGTAACTTAAGAAACAGGAAAGTTTACCTACTGTAATGCCTCCGTGAATGGCATAAATCGAACCAAACACTCCTACCGCCGCATACACCAGGCTGTTAATAAACCGGGTAGACGGATTGGTAATAGAGGAAAAAAAGATTCCTCTCAGAGAACACTTTTGAAGACGGATGTTGATCTCATCAAACTCTTTTAATACCTTTTTTTCTCTTCCATACGCCTGCACTGTTTTCTGATTTCCGATCATTTCTTCGATCAGTGCGGTCTGCTCTCCACGAGTCTCAGACTGTATCTGGAACATACGATAGGTCCTTTTGGCGATAAAACTTGCTACAAATAACGACAACGGCGTGATCAGCACAACTACTACTGTGATGGGAACACTGACGCTGAGCATAAATCCCAGTGTTCCAAGGATCGTGATCACACCGGTAAAAAGCTGTGTAAATCCCATCAGCAGACCATCAGAAAACTGATCTGCATCCGCAATGACCCGGCTTACCACTTCACCATAAGAATGGCTGTCAATGTAGCGGAGGGGCAGTTTTTCGATTTTGGCAAAGGCATCTTCTCGTATTTCCTTTACCACACCAAAAGAAATTTTATTGTTACATACATTCATGATCCACTGCATGATCATGGTCACACCGATCAACAGTGCGATTTCTTTACAAATGCTAAGGATAGAATCAAAATCCACCTGTCCCTTTGCCACAATATAATCCACCGCATCTCCTGTCAGGATCGGAATATACAAAGTAGCCGCTACCGTACCCAGTGCCAGCACAATGGATAAAATAAGATACAGCCAGTAATGCTTGATGTAACGAAGTACTTTTCTCAAAATTTCTCTCTGACTCACTTTACTTTCTCCTTTCCGTACTGGGATTCATAAATCTCTCGGTAAATTTCACAAGACTGTAAAAGTTGTTCATGCTTGCCGGCTCCCACAACTTTTCCGTCATCAAGTACAAGGATCTGGTCCGCTCCTCTTACCGAAGCCGCACGCTGGGACACAATAAATACCGTTACCTCCGATGCCATCTGGGAAATGGCCTGGCGGAGTCTGGCATCGGTAGCATAATCCAGTGCGGAAGAACTGTCATCCATGATCAAAATTTCCGGCTTTCTTACCAGTGCTCTGGCAATAGACAATCTCTGCTTTTGTCCGCCGGAAAAGTTTCTTCCGTCCTGCTCCACCAGTTCATCCAGCTGCCCGTCTTTTCCCCGGACCACCTCCTCTGCTTGGGCAATCCGGAGTGCTTCCCACAGTTCTTCCTCTGTGGCATCTTCTTTTCCCCACAGCAGATTGGAACGGATGGTTCCCTTAAACAATACCGATTTTTGCTGCACCACTGCCACCAGAGAACGAAGCGTATTTATATCGTATTGTGTCACCGGCTTTCCTTTTACTTTTAAGGAACCTCCTGTTATATCGTAAAACCGGGGAATCAGGTGTACCAGTGAACTCTTGCCCGAGCCGGTTCCTCCTATAATTCCCACTGTTTCTCCTTTCTTCACATGAAGATTAATGTCTGTCAGCGACGGTTCCATGCTCTCCGGATAAGTAAGATCGACATGATCAAAAGATACTTCATACTCTCCTGTTTCATCCGGCGCATCTTTTGTTTCCTGTGTGGAAAGTCCCTGCTCGATCTCAAATATATTCCAGATACGGTTTCCGCAGGCCACCGACTTGTTTACATTGATGATGAGGTTTGCCAGTTTTACCAGTTCCACCAGGATCTGCGACATGTAATTGATCAGTGCTACTACCTGTCCCTGAGTAATGGCGCCGCAGTCAACCCGGACACCACCGATCCAGATCAGGGCAATAATGGCACCGTTGATAATAACAAATGTCAATGGATTCATGACTGCCGATATTTTTCCCACTACCATCTGCATATGATTCAGGGCTTCATTTTCCTGATCAAATTCCTGTCTTTCTTCTTCCTGCTTATTAAAAGCCCTCAGCACTCTGGCGCCGGTAAGGTTATCTCTGGTTCTTCCCAAAACCAGATCCAATGCATTCTGCACTTTTTTATACAGTGGAATACTGACAAGCATCACACCAAAGACGATAATACAAAGAAGTGGGATCGCTACAACAAATACAAGGGCCGCTTTTACATCAATAGTAAAAGCCATGGCCATGGCTCCAAAGACAATAAAAGGTGAGCGTAAAAACAGTCGAAGAACCAGGTTCACACCATTCTGCACCTGGTTCACATCACTGGTCATGCGGGTGATCATAGTGGCCGTTCCCATCTGATCCAGTTTTTCAAAAGACAATCTCTGGATATGAGCAAACAGGTCGTGCTTCAGATCCGTACAAAAGCCTACTGCTGCTTTAGCTGCAAAGTACTGGGCTGTCAGGGCTGCCGCCAGTCCGATCATGGCCAACAGTATCAGCACCAGTCCCATATGCCATACCAGCGTTGTATTTTTTTGTATGATTCCATTATCAATGATCGATGCCATAACCAAAGGCACAAACAGTTCAAAACTTGCCTCCAGTAATTTAAAAAGGGGTGCCAGGATTGTTTCTTTTTTGTACCCCTTTATATATCTCAACAATTCTTTCATGTCTATCGCATCTCCATTCCCTTACTTTTTAGCATCAAAGCCATATTCCTTTTGCATAAATTCATACAGCCTCTCTGCTGATCCGTCATCTGTATAGTCATGGCAGAGATGCTTTATCTCTTCCAGTTCTTTCCTGTTACAGTGATTCTCAGGCTCACTGACGAATGCACATAACTGTTCAAATGAATCAATATAGAATCCCTTGATCTGTTGTCTCAGATTTTCAAAAGGACAGTAAAATTTTTCGAAAAACTCCTCTGCATCTCCCATGGTAAGTCCCACCGGACGGCCTGTCAGAAGAAAATCATAATAAATTGTAGAATAATCTGTCACCAGAGCCTCTGCCCCGGATACCATTTCATACAAGGTCACATCATGCTCTCTCAGCCAGGCATCATCTGCGATTTCAATGAAAGGCATCTTCCGCTCTTCAAACAGCTGAAGATTCTGTGCCGGGTGAGGACGGAACAAAAGTTTTTTATGAGCATGTTCCAGCGCCTCGTTTAATGTCTCCAACTGCTCTGCTGTATATACTTCCGGCATGCCATAAGGAAATTTACTTTTCAGTTCTCCTGCAGACCGGTTCCGGTGCTGGCGGTAAGTAGGCATCCACACAATATAGTTTCCCCACTTTTTTGTTTTTTCACATCCTCTTACCAGCACATCATTACGAGGGAAACCAAGAGGCAGTAATTTCTCCTCCGGAAGCCCTATAATCTTTGTATGTATCTCTCTCCAGATTTCTTTTCCCGATGTCACCAGGTAGCGGTCCATTTCCCCCATGACTTCATAATTGCTGTAACTCAGTAATAGTTTGAAAGGCATACCATGACTTGTATGCACCCGGATCTGCCCTTTTCTTCTTTTCTTTATAAAACTGTTGCAGTCCACAATATATCTGGAAGTATACAGCACCTTCAGACGCTTCCAATTTTCTCTGAACCCTTTTGGATCCAGGCGGAAAGTATCCACTGACTGGGGAAGTTCTTTTGTTACCGGCTCTCTTCCATGGATGGCCCAGTGGATCTTCATCCTGTCATTGGTCCCCTGCTTCAGCAAGTACTCGTAAAAAGCACCTGTATTATCAGAAAAATCCGGGTGGCTCTCCAGAATGATATCATTCCGAAGAGGCAACACCCGGATCAAATTTGTTAAAAACTTCTTAACGATGTTTCCCATTCCGTCCTATATCTCCTGTCTGTGAAGTATATCACATATCAGCGCATTCAGCTCCGGCTTCAACTCATCCATCGTAACCGGCTCCTCATACAATATTACATTGTGACAGGTAGAGTTGATCAGTTCCACGATCATAAATAACATCAGATCCGGATTTCTGAATTTTCTGCCGGATTCCTCCAGCAGTTTATAGTAGGCATCATAAAAACTCAGCCCCTCCATTTCATCTCCACCAGTTACAAGCATATCATGAAATACGCCCCAACTCAAGTTTTTCGATATAAAACGCATCAATATTTTATTTTCCTGTAATTTGTCTATTACCCGGTCGGCAATAAACAATACTTTTTTCTCCAAGGTAGGGAGTTCTTCTTCCATCAACTCGATGGTGGCATTGTCAAATAACTGCCTGGCCTGTTCTGTGATCAATTTATCCCGGATATCGTATTTATCTTTAAAGTACAGATAAAATGTTCCCTTGGCCATATTTGCCTTAGAGGCAATATCCGAAATGGATGTTTCATTGATTCCCTTGGAAGTAAACAGGGAGAATGCTGCCATAAGCAGCGCTTCTCTCTTCTGTTTCTTTTTTTCTTCCAGTTTTTTACTCATTCTTTACCGCCTCAGTTTCAATAATGAACTTCACTTCTCCGTCCATCTTGCTATTGATTCCACTAAAGCTCTTATACTCTTTTCCTACATTGACAACTTCTTTGAAACGGTCAATGGCTGTCTTGATGTCATCATTGTATGTGTCTGAAAGTTTCTTAATACCTTTGTCGTTGAATTTCTTGGTTCCTTCTGCCAGTTTATCAGCACCTTTGGCAAGTTTGCCACTGGCATTATCCAGTTTGATCACACCATTTACTAATTTACCGGTAGCTTTGTTCAGGCTCTTACCGCCCTTCTGCAAGCTCTTCATACCTTTGTTCAGTGTCTTAACTGTCTTTTTCATTGTCTTGCTTGCTTTCTTTAACTGTTTGGCTGACTTTTTGATCTTGCTGTTGTTTTTGTTCAGCTTTTCTGCTCCCTCTTTCATCTTCTTTACATTACTTACAAGAGTTGGCATAGATTTGTTCAACTCAGAAGATGCACTGGTGAGAGACGAGGAACTCTTTGACAATTCGCCCAGTCCGTCCATTACCGTTGCCACACCGGCAGATACCTGGTTGGCTCCAGTCTGCAGTTTGCTGTCTTTTGCAGTAGCTGCCTTTAACTGCTGAATAGATTCTTTCTGTTTCTGTGTCACAACCTTTAATGTTTCAATGGCTGTCTTTACATCCGCACTGGTTGCCTCCAATGGCTCCAAAGCTTTCAGAAGTTTTTCATTATTGGCAAACGATTTTTCCAGTTCATCTAAGTTTGTGTTCAAAGTGGTGACACCGGAAGCCACGGAAGATGCTCCGCCTTTTAATGCGGCAATATTCTCTTTAGTTCCCATTTTATCAACAGCACCTGTATATTTTTTCACACCGTTGTCAAACTGTGTGATCTTGGCAGGCAGTGTTCCTACTGCTTTGTACAACTGAATGGATCCATTGGCCAGAGTAGCTGCACCATTTACATACTGTACGGTTCCGTCAGCAAACTGTGTAACACCATCTGCGTAAGTGTTCACACCTTTTACCAGTTTAGGACCGTTCTTTGCCAGTGTGTTGATTCCACCGGTCAGTTTATTCACACCTTTTTTCTCATAGGTCTTGATAGAAGAACGAAGATCTCCCATTTTATCTGAATAAGTCTGCATATTCTCTGCCAGAGAATCAGATCCGTCTACCAGTTTTTCTGCCGCATCTGTCAGATCATCCAATTTATCTTCCAAATCGTCCAGATCATCCACATCATCCAGATCAATATCATTCAAGAGGCTGGCACTTCCATATGTGTAAGTGTTTTCCATGGTAAAATCTTTGGCATCTGCCTTAATGGTAAAATCACTGGTAATCTTATCTGAAAAATCTTTATCGAGATCCAGACTGTCAGCCAGTCCCGGCATACCGATACCAACGACGATATTGTTGGAACCTTCATTGATCACACGTCCATTGTCAATCTCTACATTGGAGAAATTGTCATTGCTCAGGATCATGGCTGTTACCATAACAAATGGTGTATAGATAGTCTCTTTTTTGCCCTGAATGGTCTTGGTCTGCTTAGAATTGTTTGTATATTGTACATGGATCTCAACCTTGCCACTCTTACCAGGCAGATCCTTGGCAGCAATTTCTTTACCATCCAGTTTGTATGTGATCTTCATGCTGACCGGAAGCTTCTTATCTGTTTTTCCCTGATAATAAATATCCTGCCCGGATGTATTCCAGCTCATATCTGTTCCGTTTTGTGAAAATGTCTCATTTCCCTTTACATTGCTGATATCTGTAAGGGATGAACTGTCCTTTAAGGCTCCGGATACGCTGCCGGAATTTTTCAGCCAGTCGGAAACCGTTATGCCTGTTATGCTTCCGTCTGCTCCTGCATTGACAAACACGGATTCCTGTTTAGAAACTTTTTCTGCGCTTACCACAGAACCATTGCACAATACCATGCTGAGGACCAAGGCTCCTGAAAGAGCCACTCTGCCGATATTTTTCAAATTCTTCTTCATAATCGAACCTCCTTAATAATCAATTTTATTCATTCCGATTGTTGTCTTACAAATAATCTTATCAAATACCGTCAACATAGCCGGCAGGATGAAAATAACAACGATTGTACTTATGATAGCACCTCTGGACAACAAAGTACAGATGGATTTGATCATATCAATGTTGGATGATATGGTTACCCCGAAGGTAGAAGCAAACAAACTCATACCACTTATGATAATGGATTTGATAGATGTTTTATGTGCGATGGAAATTGCTTCCTTCTTGCTCTTCTTACGCTCCAGACGCTCTTTCTGATAACGGCTGGTCATAAGGATGGCATAATCTACCGTTGCTCCTAACTGAATACTTCCTATGACGATACTTGCCACAAACGGAAGAGATTCTCCTGTGTAGAATGGAATACACATATTCAGGAATATAGCAAATTCAATGACCGATACAAGGATGATCGGAATCGAGATAGACTTAAAGGTTAACATAATAATGATGAAAATCGCTATAACCGAAACATAGTTTACACTTGCCAGATCCACATCCGTTACATCCTGTAAGTCTTTCATCAATGGTGCCTCACCAATGATCATAGAATCCTTACTATATTTCTTTACCAGTTTATTGATCGCATCAATCTGGGCATTTACTTCATCCGTTGCCGATTTATAATTAGAGCAGACAAATTCAATTTCATAATTATCGCTCTTAAGCATCTCCTTATACTTGGCAGGGATCATATTGTCCGGAACGGAAGTTCCTACAAAGGAGTCCATTCCCAGAACCCACTTAACACCATCTACTTTTTCTACTGCCTTGTTGAGTTCTGTCTTCTGTTTATTGCTCATGCCGTTTTTCAAAAGAAGAATATGCATGTTATTCATATCAAACTTCTCCTGAAGTTTGTTATTAGCAATGGCTGAATCCAGATCCTGTGGAAGAGAACTGTCAATATTATAGTAAATATCGTAGTTCTTGTTTCCGTAATAAGCCGGTCCGATCAATACTAAAAAGACCACAATGGCAACCGGCCAGAACTTTACAATTTTTCCAGATGCTTTGTCCAGATTTGGAATCAGGTTCTTATGAGTAGTTTTGTCTATTGCCTTATCGAAGCAAAGGATCATAGCCGGCAGGAAAGTGATACATACGATCACACCGAAGATAACTCCTTTTGCCATAACTAAGCCTAAATCCATACCCAGTTTAAAAGTCATGAAACAAAGTGCCGCAAATCCCGCAATGGTAGTAACGGAACTGCTGGTTACAGACTTAAATGTATTGGAAATGGCATGTGCCATAGCTCTTTGCTTATCTCCCTCATACCGCACCTTATTGGCTTCGTAACTCTCCAGCAGGAAGATGGAATAATCCATAGTTACTCCCAACTGAAGGATCGCCGTCAGTGCCTGTGTGATATAAGAAATCTCACCAAAGATAACATTGGTTCCCAGGTTATAAATAATGGCGGTTCCGATTCCTACCAGGAAGATAAAAGGTGTTACCAGTGAGTCCATAGCCAGTAACAAAACGATCAAGGCTAAGAGCGCAGCTACCGCTACATACAATGGCATCTCGGAAAGAGCCAGGTTCTTAATATCTGTTACGACACCGGACATACCGCTGATATAAGCCTGCTTCTGCACAATTTTTCTCATCTGCGAAACCGCTTCCATCGTATCATCCGAAGATGTGGTGTTATCAAACAGTGCGATCATCATGGTAGCATTTCCATTAAACAGTGCTTCCTGCAGATCGTCCGGAAGCATTTCCTTTGGTACGCTGATATCCAATGCATCATCATACCAGAGAATCTTCTCTACATGATTTACTTTCTTTAACTTTTCTTTCAGTGCAACGACATCCTTATTATCCATATCTTCCACTACGATCATGGAAAATGCTCCCATTCCGAACTCATCCACCATCGTATCCTGACCGGATACGGTTTCCAGTGATTTTGGAAGATAACTAAGAACATCATAATTGATCCTGGTAGATATATAACCAATGGTTGCCGGGATCAACAACAGTACTGCAGCAATAATAATAAAAATCTTGTGTTTAGCAACCCATTTGCCGAACTTAATTACCACAATATTTGCCCTCCTTCACTTTATATTTTGATAAATTTTTTAACAAATGAACGCTGGTCATTTTTTATCAAGTGCATAGTAACACAAAAATGACCGACGGTCAACCTTTATTTCATAATTAACAAAAAAATTTTTTTTACATACATATATACCATAAAGTTCTGCATGGAGGGACGAAATTTATGAATCGATGCCGTTGGCAGATAGGGGCAGATTATGCGTATCGAAAAAGACTTACGGGACAGGGCGGATGTATTGCCTTTTTAGACACCGGAATCTGTGCTCACCCGGATTTTAAGGGACGGATCGTCGGCTGGAAAGATTTTGTCCACAACCGCCCCTCCCCTTATGATGACTGTGGACACGGCACCCATGTAGCCGGAATTGCTGCCGGTGACGGCTCTATGTCTCAGGGCAGATTCCGGGGTGTGGCACCCGGATGCAGTCTGGTAGTCCTGAAAGTATTGGACCGCCTCGGCAATGGCAGTATCGCTCATTTATGCCGCAGCGTGGACTGGCTCTTAGCCAATCAGTACCGCTATCATATCCGGGTTGTAAATATTTCTCTGTGTTCCGGTCTGGGAAAACTCCATCCGGAAGATTCTCCTTTTGTAAAAAAGATCGAATCTCTCTGGGATGCCGGCATGGTAGTAGTAGCCGCTGCCGGAAATCAGGGCCCGGGATCTTATACTATAGGCGCTCCCGGAAATTCAAGACGGATCATCACCGTGGGGTCCATGGCCGCTTCCATGAGGATATGCGTCACCATGGAAGTCGTCGTGGTCTTGC
>ERZ827156.3231-NODE-3231-length-15094-cov-4.688011_pt1 | contig 15094 bp, 14 predicted proteins | sample MGYA00519919_ERZ827156 | MGnify/ENA primary metagenome ERZ827156 (study PRJEB31778, sample SAMEA3449269) | human gut metagenome | biome: human gut; feature: human-associated habitat; material: faeces | place: United Kingdom | collected 2010/2012 ... | reverse complement strand
GCCCCTACCATGTGTGGCTCAGCGAGATCATGCTGCAGCAGACCCGGGTCTCGGCGGCACTGCCCTACTACGAACGCTTTCTCGCCGCCCTGCCGGACATTCCGGCCCTTGCCGCCTGCGAAGAGGAAAAGCTGCACAAGCTCTGGGAGGGCCTTGGCTACTACAGCCGGGCCCGGAACCTGCACCGCTGCGCGAAGATGGTGGCCGGGGAGCTGAACGGCCGCTTTCCGGAGAGCTACGAGGGCCTTGTGAAGCTCCCCGGCATCGGGGACTATACGGCGGCGGCGGTGGCCTCCGCCGCCTTTGGGGAGCGCTGCCCGGCGGTGGACGGCAACGTCTACCGGGTTCTGACCCGGCTCACGGACTGCCCGGACCCCGTCACGGACATCGCCGTGAAGCACCGGGTCCGCCGCTGGGCGGAGTCCGCCATGCCCTATGAGAAGCACGACATCCGCCTCTATAACCAGGCCACCATGGACCTGGGGGCCACCGTCTGCATCCCCGTGGGCACCCCCCGCTGCGAGGTCTGCCCCATGGCGGAGTTCTGCCTGGCCCGCCTGCACGGCACGGCGGAGAGCCGCCCCGTCCGCGCCCCCAAGAAGCCCCGCAAGGCGGAGGACCGCACCGTCTTCCTCCTGATCCGGGGCCGGGAGGCCGCCTTTTGCAAGCGGCCGCCCAAGGGCCTGCTGGCGGGGCTCTGGGAGTTCCCCAACGTGGAGGGCAAGCTGACGGAGGACCAGGTGGTGGACTGCCTGCGCCTCTGGGGTCTGACGGTGAAGGGCTGGTACCGGCGGATCTCCGCCCAGCACCTCTTCACTCATGTGGAGTGGGACATGCTCTGCTACGTCCTGGAGGTGGAGGGCGAGGGCCCCGTGTCGACGCGCGCGAGCTTCCGCATCACGTTCGACCAGGCGGTGCGCGCGGGCGCGGCGGAGTGCAAGGCGCTGGTGTACCACGACGGCGCGGCGACGGTGGGCGTGCCGGTGTCGCGTCTGAGCAAGCGCTCCGACACGGTGTTCGTGTGGACGATGAGCGCGGTGGAGCAGTTCAAGCCGCACACCGCCTACTCCATGGCCGTCGACCAGACCTGCTTCGCGCTGGCCGACGCTGCCACCCCCGCCTCGGGCGTGGGGCTGGCGCTGGAGTTCACGACGGGCGACGACACGGTGGGTCCCGAGGCGATTCAGCTGACGGACTGCAGCGGCAACTCCAACCAGTCGGATGAGCGCAGCGAGCTGGCGCTGGGCCGCGAGCTGGCGTTCTGTGTGCGGTTCAACAAGGCGGTGGTGCTGCGCGCGGGCGGCTCCGTGTCGCTGCGTCGTGAGGGCGCGCCGGACGTGACGGTGCCGAGCAGCAAGATGAGCGCGAACCCCGCGGTGGCGACGGAGATCCGCGTGGCCTGCGACGAGGCGCGGCTGGCGGGCTCCGCCGTGTACACGGTGCTGGTGGACGGCATTGCGCAGGACGCGGCGGGCAACGCCATGCGCAGCAACGACCGGACCTTCAAGGTGCGTACGCCCCTGCGCGCGCCCTACCGCGTGGCGAGCGCCTCGGCGCTGCGGCTGGCGACGGGCGCGGTGCTGGTGGAGTTCGACGCGGCGGTGGACAGCAGTCTGCAGGAGGACACCTCCGCGCCGGACGCGTGTCTGTACGGCATCCTGGCGATGCCCGGCCGCAAGGAGGTCGCCGCCTGGGAGGACGTGTGCGTGGGCGTGAGCCGCACGACGCCGGAGCGCCTGGCGCGCGTGGTGACGGGGCTGGACGCCTTCCTGGACACGGAGCTGCTGATCTTCGCCACGACGCCGGAGCTGGACATCACGGAGGAGGAGGCGACCGCGGTCACGGTCGAGAGCGACCCGGAGGCCGTGCCGCTGGCGCCCGCTGCGCCGGAGCTGCTGGCGGTGCGCAGCGAGGGCGAGACGACGCACTTCGAGGTGCGCGCAAGCACGCCGTACGGCTTCGCGAGCCCGGTGCTGGGTCTGACCTTCGTGGTGGCGCAGGGCGAGGATATCCAAGTGCTGCAGCAGCCCTTCGCCGCCTCGGGCGTGTACGCGCTGGAGGTGCCGCGCATGGAGGGCACGGCGGAGCTGATGGTGAAGGCCACCACGGCTGCGGGCGCCTCGCCCTTCTCGCTGCCGCTTGCTGTGCCGCGTGTGGAGGAGGCGTCGACGGCTCCTGCGGCGGTGGACGTGGCGAGCGTGACGACCACGCAGGTGAGCTCCTCGGCGGTGCGCGTGGCGTGGGAGGCGCCCGTGGCGCGCGAGGCGATTCTGGGCTACGAGGTGGCGGTGGAGGGCGCTGAGCCGCTGACCGCGACGACGACGGAGGTGACGCTGGAGAACCTGGAGGCGGGCGAGGTGCGTCTGACGCTCACGGCGGTGAACCGCGTGGGCCGCAGCGAAGCGACGGAGGTGGTGTTCACCTTCTCGCCGCGCATCACGGCGGAGCTGTTGGGCGTGACGACCAGCGCATCGGACGCCATGGCGCGCTTCCACGTGTCCTACGCGGCGGCGAAGGTGGAGTGCGCGCTGAACGCGGGCCACCTGATCCGCGCCGAGGCGACGGTGGGCGCCGACAACGAGGCGGCGCTGTTCTTCGCGCAGCTGCTGCCGGGCCTGCAGTACGCGGGCACGTGCTGGGCGTACGCCACGGCGGCCCCCGAGGTGAGCGAGGCCATGTCCATCGCCTTCACCACGCTGGAGGCCAACCCCGAAGTGGCGCTGGAGGTGCTGACCTTCGAGCCGACCTCGCGTGCCAACCTGCGCGTGACCGTGGCGGTGAGCCAGCCGGCGCGCGTGGCCTGCGTGGCGCAGGAGTCCCAGAGCGAGCCCGCCTTCAACGAGCTGTTGCAGCACGGCGCCTCGGCACTGCTGCTGACCGCCGAGCCGACCACGCTCGAGCTGACGGGCGCGCGCGGACCACTGGAGCAGCCCGTGGCCGCCTTCTGCGCGGCCTTCAACACGCTGGGTCAGCCGGTGTCGCGCGTGGTGCGCAGCCAGGAGGCCGACCTGCCCGCGAGTCCCGCGGTGCTGCGCGAGCCGAGCGCGACGGTGGACGGTCGCACGGAGGTGTCGGTGCGTCCGCGCCTGGCGCTGACCTTCGACCGGCCCGTGGTGTGCGCGAGCGGCCGCCTGGTGCTGGAGAACCTGCGCACGAGCGAGAAGACGGCGTTCGAGTGCGGCGCGCTGGCGGCGGAGGGCCGCACGCTGAGCGTGCAGGTGGAGGCGGCGCTGGCCCATGGCGCGGAGTACACGTGGTACTTCGCGGCGGAGAGCGTGGTGACGGACGCGGCGGGCGAGCTGTCGCTGCCGCCCATGACGCCCGGCGCGCACCGCTTCACGACGACGGCGGACGAGGCTGTGCCGACGCTGACGACGGAGGCGCTGGCGGACGTGCCGGTGGACACGCCGCTGGTGATTCAGTTCAGCGAGGCGGTGGAGCGCGGCGCGGGCGAGCTGCTGGTGCGCCAGGGCGCGATGACGCGCGCGGTGGAGGGTACGGTGCAGGAGGACGCGCTGCTGGTGAGCACGGGCTCGCTGCGCGCGCACACGGCGTACGAGCTGGTGCTGGGCGAGTGCCTGGTGGTGAACGCGGCGGGCAACTGCCTGCCGCGGCGCGTGCTGCGCTTCGCGACGCTGGAGGACACGAGCCGCCCGTACGTGGTGGCTGCCGAGCCGGCGCGCGGCGCGACGGACATCCCGAACGACGTGCCGGTGGTGCTGGAGTTCAACGAGGAGGTGGCGGTGGCCGAGGCGCGCCTGCTGGAGGTGTACCTGAACGGCCACAAGGTGGCGCTGGACCCGCTGGCGGTGCGCGTGGCGGGCAGCCGCGTGGAGATCGATCTGGAGGGCGCGTACAGCGTGGCGAGTCCGTCAGTGGAGTCGCTGCAGGTGGAGGTGAGAATGAAGGAGGGCGCCTTCCGCGACCGCGCGGACAACAAGAACGAGGAGGACGCGCTGGAGTTCACAGCGAAGCCTCTGCGCTGCGGCAGTGCCTACCTGGCCTCGTACATGAAGGACGACTGTCAGTGCTACTCGCGGATGGGCAGGTGTGTCTGCGACTGTGGAGTGAATTTGTTCGAGCTGTAACTGTACACTGTCTTCTTTGTTTCACACGTGCGTGTTTTGCTGTGAAGGGAGCGTTTCGTGAGCATTGAAGTGATTGACAGAAGAGTGGAGGTTGTGATGTACCATTGCGGTGCAAAGCAAAGGAAGAGTTATTGGAAAGAAGCACACAATCGATCTTGAGTGTCTTTTCAACACAGCCCGGTAAATTGCACGATCAGCACTTCCCTCTTTTCGCTGCAGGAATCACCAAATGACCTCCGGATTCCCTCAAATTGTCTTCCTTTCTAGAAACACCAAAAACGGGAGAAAAACGGGAGCAGAATGCTCTTCACATTCCTCTTCGTTGTGAGCGGTTTCGTGGAGAATTCGTGAACTTCGTGTTCTGGAATTGAAAGCACAAAAGGTAAGCGTTGTGTACTTTTGAATTGTTGTTGCTGGGTTGTATGGCGGTTTCGAAAGACGGAAGAATGCTCATTCTCCTGAATAGATTCGTGAAAAGATATTACAATGGCAAATGCAGAGGAATTCGACGTCGATGCGATTATCGACAAGCTCTTGGAGGTTCGGGGAGCAAGGCCGGGAAAGGAGGTGAATTTGCCGGAGGATGTGATTATAACATTGCTTGCTAAAGCCTCGGACATCTTTATGAGTCAGCCGGTGCTTTTGAACCTGTCGGCCCCCCTGAAGGTCTGCGGTTTGTTTTTGCATCGATGTGTGAAGGGTAGGAGATATACATGGTCAGTACTACGATTTGTTGCGCTTGTTTGAGTACGGCGGCTTTCCTCCTGAGGCAAACTATCTGTTCCTTGGGTAGAGCGTGTGGTGTTGCGGTGAGCCGTAGAGACTATGTGGATCGTGGTAAACAGGGAATTGAGACGTTCTGTCTGCTGATCGCATATAAAATCAAATACCCGAAGAACTTCTTCATATTGAGAGGCAACCACGAGACCGATTCTGTGAATCGCATCTACGGCTTCTACGACGAGTGCAAGCAGCGGTATAACGTCCGTCTCTGGAAGTACTTCTCGGATTGTTTCAAGTGCCTCCCCATCGCAGCATTGATTGAGGGTCGCATCTTCTGCGTGCACGGTGGACTCTCGCCGGAGCTGACCTCGATCAGCATGATCAGCAACATTCAGCGTCCGTGCGACGTGCCGGACAGAGGCCTACTGTGCGACTTGCTCTGGTCGGACCCCGATCGAGACTTGCTGAGTGGCTGGGGCATCAACGACCGTGGCGTGAGCTACACGTTTGCCGCGGACATCGTGGTGAACTTTCTGCAGCAGCATGATCTGGATCTGGTGTGTCGCGCGCACCAAGTGGTGGAGGACGGCTACGAGTTTTTCGCGGATCGCAATCTGGTGACGATCTTCTCGGCGCCGAACTACTGCGGCGAGTTCGATAATGCAGGAGGCATGATGAGTGTGGACGAGAATTTGATGTGCTCTTTCCAAGTAGGGGTGGGAGCGGAGTATGATGAGTAGATTCTTCGACCGGCGACGCGACAACAGAAGTATTCAACGGGTGCTCGTCCTAGTATATGATAGCCGACTGTTTGTTGCGAAGAAACAGGTCCAAAAACTGGGCTTGATGGAGTTGGACAAGAACCTGCAGGGAGGAACCACATAGGCGTGGAAGAGGTACTTGCCGATTTTGATTCTCCCTCTGGAGTGGCGCTTCTCGCCTTCCTTACGAGGAACCCATCGTGCCGTTGGGATGCAACTAGAGGATCTAGCAGAGAGTCTGGAAATGGGGTACTTAATGCAACTACATCTACGCGTTAGCGGCAGGAATGCAAATGCAAACGAGTTCACGGAACTCATAGGGGGACAACTAAGGGGGAGATTGAAGGCGTTTGTTGGCGAAGTGGGAACGATTTTCGTGCCTCCACAAATAGCGGATGGGGAAGAGAGGCTAAAGGACGTTGACACACAGTCATTGAGGGGTATTGCGTTCCAGCTCATTGAATGGTTTGAATCTGGTAACGAATTGTACATGGCACTAAAGTACACAGTAGTAGCAGAAGCAGAGAGAATAGATGGTTTTCCAAACAGAAAGAGTGCAATGGAATATCACCCAATCAGAATGCTCAGATGCTAACGGTTGTGTGTTTTGCGCGATTATCAAGGGTGCAGGATCATCACCATCCGTGCGCCATGGAGATTCTCCCTTTTGGCGTTTTCTAAGCAGGGAGTGCTCATTATTTCGTGCTCATAAGCATGAACAGCCATGATAGAGAGCACAGGGGAGAATAGAGACGGAAATACAGCGCCTTTGTAGTACTCCTAATACGGAGGGAGAATCGCACTATCTATCCGAAAATCCGCATACCCCATGTGTGTAGGTCTTAATGAAGAGGAGCGAAGAGAGTCACCATTTGTGTTCCTCATTGTGAACGACTGTTGCATCTGCATCACTGAGCATTGTGCTATTCATTCTCCATGAGCAAGGAGTATGTTGTGTGGAATGGTGCTGATTCTGTAGTCAGCACATCAAGCGCCTCAATGAAGACGTCGTGAACAAGATAGCTGCTGGAGAAGTGGTCATGCGGCCAGGAGCGGCTTTGAAGGAGATGGTGGAAAACAGCATCGATGCCCATGCTACCAACATCGTTGTTTCCTTGAGCAAGGGTGGAATGAAGCAGATGCAGATTCAGGACAACGGTGATGGGATTTTGGTGGGAACCCTTGTTTCTGTGTCACTGGTAGAAGGACGATTTGCCGATTCTCTGTGAACGGTACACGACCAGCAAACTGCGGCAGTTGGACGATTTGAACAGCCTTGTCACGTTCGGTTTCCGTGGTGAGGCATTGGCTTCGATTAGTACCGTGAGTCATGTTATGGTGATTACAAAGCGTGAAGACGAAGTGTGCGGTTGGAAGTGCGATTCCAGGGAGATGTTCAGGACTAGAGCCCGCTACAACGGAAATGTGTTGATTGACGGAAAGATCGAGCCTACAGCGGCACTGAAAGGAACCAGCATTGTGGTGGACGATCTCTTTTACAATATCCCGCTGCGCCAGAGCATGTACAGTCAGAAGGAAGCCGACGAAACGAAGTATATCATATCGTTGATGCAGATTTTCAGCATCTACTACACTCCCAAGGGAATCGCCTTCACTCTGAAGGAAGTATTACTCGTCATTAGCTATAACCGTAGGTACCTAATCGGACGCTGTTCAAGTCCCAGCCGGCATCATCGCTTCTTGACAGCATTTCCAACGTCATCGGTGCTTCCATCCGACCCACGTTGAAGGAGGTGCACATCGATGTCGAGCCGGACGTGGAATGTCCCTTCTCGGCAGATCTCGTGTTTTCCCCAAAATCCCCCGTGTCAGTGTCTCCCTCTCTCTCCTTCATCTTATTTGTGAACGGCCGGTGCATCCAGCACACTCGCATCAAACTCGGCATCCGCCGCGTCCTGGAGCAGTACTACTACTGCAGCGACACCAACGCCAAGAGCCGCAACCAAAACACCTTCTGCTTCCTCTCCGTCTGGCTGGACGCCAGTCTCGTGGACGTCAACGTGCACCCCAACAAGCGCGAGGTTTGCTTCCTGGACGAGGACTATGTGGTGCGACGCATTGTCGACCAGGTGGAGGCGGCGATCGAGCAGGCCGTGTCCACACAGTCCATCGGCGGAGTGCTGTCGATGCGCACGCCGGAGAAGCAGCCGCGGGCGGTGGGGAGAGAGGAGGTGCTGGGACAGAGCCAGTCGGGGAGCAAGAAGGTGCGGGTGGACTATTCCCAAAGAACGATCCATTTCGGTTCGGTGGAGAGTTTGCCGGCGAAGGAGAAAGAGTCGTGTTGTGTTCCGTCGCAGACGAGCGAGGCGGAGCGAGCCAACTCCGCCGCCTCCACGCCCTCCAAGCAGGCGCATTCGATGCTGTCGGATTATGTGAATGAAACTCCCTACAAGCCGACACGAGAAGACTTGCAGCTGGACAGCGTGCTGGCGCTGTGCCAGGAGGTGAAGCGAGCGGGCGAGCTGTGCACGCACGAGCACGACGTGCTGCAGAAGAGTGTGTTTATTAGTTGCTTGAACGTCTGTTTGTTGTCGGCGGTGCAGTACGAGAACACGCTGCTGCTGCTAAGGAACGGCCCGCTGCTGTGGGGCTGGGCAGAGACGATGATGCGTAGAGAAGAGTTCTTCTATCAACTCATTATCTTCAACTTCGGCTGCTTCTACAAGATCCGCTTCATGGAGAAGGAGATCGACGTGAGAGAATGCATCCAGATGGCGCTGGACGCCAAGAAGGAAGCGGGCGCCGTTGACGCAGGGTTCCGCGCGTCTCCTCACGTGTAGGCCGCTCTGTCCACGCTGTCCTCGTTCGCGCAGATGCTCAAGGACTACTTCTCCATCAGCTTCGAGACGGCGCCGGACGGCAGACTGCTGCTGCGTTCACTGCCTCTCCTCCTCGTCGATTTCGAGCCGTTCTATGGTTATTTGCCGCTGTTCCTCTACCGCCTCGGCGTGGAGGTGAGCTACAGTGATGAGCAGACCTGCTTGTATCGTATCGCCAAGGAGCTGGCGCAGTTCTACGCCTACCTCCCTACTTCTGGGGAAACGGAGGAGACGGAGGAGTGGAAGAACGTGTTTCAGAGCGCGCTGTACCCGCAGCTGAAGAGGCAGATGATCGTGAGCGACCGGCTGTGGAGCAGCGGGACGATCCAGCTGATGGCGAGCACGGACCGCCTGTATCGCGTGTTTGAGAGGTGTTGAGGCGTTTGTTGGAAACAGGACACATGGTACAGAGAGCATACAGAACGGCGGATATGGCGACAATGGTACAGAAGGAATAGACGAGAGCACTCCTGCTGATCTTCTCGTCCTCGCACAGATCGGTGTTCACGCCGGGCAGCGGCGCGATGATCTCCTTCTCCTCCGTGCTGTTCTCCATCTGCTTGTACGTCTCCTTCCACACGCTGCGCACCTTCGCGAACCACTCCTCCTTCGTCTTGTAGTCGCGGGGAATCAGCACTTCCGAGACGCAACACGTGATGTGCCCATTCTCCTGCAGGATGAAGTTCTTCAAGTCAATGATGTCTCCCTGCAAGTGAGAGGGTGAATAGTATGCAAACCTTTCCTTTCGTGAGAATAATCTGGCTCGGGCAGTTCAGATTGTAAGCAACCTCCATGACGCCCGTCTTCAGCGGGTTCTCGCAGTCCCACTGACTAATCTTCCCCTCGGGATATACGATACAACCACTGTTGGGTCTGTAGTTGAGAGGGAGAGGAAATACCAACCTGTGCATCCACTTCGACTGCATGAACTTCGTGAACCAGTTTCTGTTGATCTTCTTAAACTTCCAGAAGAACCACACGAAGTTCAGAAGGTATCCGCAGAAACTAGGTCCGGGACAAAGGAAGATAATCAGCAGCCGCGACAAATAGCTGGAACCGCCAGTGAGGAAGCAATCCAGGAAGTAGTCGGCGACGCTAGTGTGATTCATGAAGAACATGGTATGTCCGTTCCGCACGGGTTTGCTTCCATTCACCACATAAATCCGAGGATTGAACATGTGCGTAACCTATCGGTTAGCAGAAAACACCACTCCCACCTCCTTAGCGATTCGGAACACACTTCCTTCTCCTCTGAACAGACAGACGACTGCATATCTAGCGTTGAGGAGCCGGGAAAGCGATGCACAGGAAACAGTACACGTTTAGGTAAATGGTATTCACGCAAAACGAGACAAAGTTCCGGAGGGTAGTTCCGTTGATTCTCATTCCCTCTCACTTGAAAGAATGCGTTTCTCTCAACCGTTCAGTCGAATTGTTGGGGTTGTGGGGGGGAGGGAACAAGAGAGGCTCCTTCCATATAAAGAGAAAACAATGCTTGGTTTTGCGCTTCTGCTATTTGCAGTTGCTATACCGCAAATGCAGGCACTTCTGATTGAGCCAGAGAGTGTACGGGCATTTGTGGACGTTTCATTCCGTAGATGAAGGAGTTCGATTTTAGAAAGGATGTGATGCTGGTTACAGAGACAAACAAGCAGTATCTTTCATCTCGGAAGAGATCGTTCGTTTCAATCGTGCTCTTTTCTACGACGGATGCACGGTCGGAGTGGAGTTTATTTGCTCACGGATAGTTATGATTGCCCCACTTGTGCGGAATTGGAGCGGCAGTTCATTCAGATCCACGATTCTCTTTATTCCATGAAGGAGTCCGAGGATATGAGAGTCGTTTTTGCAATTGCGCGTTTTGAGAATGCGTATTCCTTCTTTGATGAAGTATGCAGCGCCGCCCTCTTTTCATTATAGAGCAAGGTGGAGTGGGTTCCATATGCCCATATCAACACTCCTCCTCTGCCGGGCATCAAGGGAAAGACCGTTGGCTATCCTCAGACGCAGCTGCTGACCTCTTCCGACCTGCTTAATTGGGTGAACCGGATGCTGAAGGTGGAAGTACGATTGGCTGGAGGGTTGTAACGCAGATCAAAGTTCCTCTTCCCGCAGAGCAGACGAAGGACATCCTCATTTACTGCGTGATCATCGTGTCCGTGTTTTCACTGCTCTACCTCCCCGGCAGAGGCCTTGTCGAGACATTGAAGATGCGCACTAGCTACACGCGTCTGTGTCTCGTGGCTGTTGTCTTCTGCCTATTACACATAGGCGATTGTGTTCCTGTGCCTGTCTTGCCTCCCTTACATCCTGATTAACAAGCCCTCTCTCTACACAACCGTAATGAAACTATAACTTCTTTATGAATAGAGAGAGGGAAAGCGGGGAGGACTGATCTACTCCTTCTTCTCTCAGGGAGAAAGCAAGTCGACATGCGGAAGGGAATTGACGGGTAGACTGGGTCTCGAAGGCGCGATTGTTTCATTCTGGCTGCTGCTGATCTTCGTTGCTTGCATGGGGTTCATTTAGTGAGGGTCATTCCAAGAGATGATGCATAGCTGGCTTCCTGCGTGTTCCAATGTATTCATGTCTTCTCTTGCGATGGCACTGTGTTCCAGCCTTTTTATCGTTGCGTAGGGATGCATTTCCGGGGTTAGGCGTAGCATCTTGCAAGTGCATTCGGCAGTGGAGTACAGCCTTCCCTTTACAAAGGGCATTCTGGACTACTCCAAGGAGGCCATCTTCGGGAAGCAGCGGTGCATCTTCTGCCAGCAGTACTGGAACTATCTCCAGCGAACTGCCATCAAGAAGGAGGCTGCCTACAAGGATTACTTTACGTCTCTTCGTGCTTTATGGAAGCAGTGTTTTCAGTAACGGGCGCGTTTGTTGTACAAACCGGCAACTCTGTTGGGCGAAACTCCCACGCAGCACGTCTCAAAAATGGAATTCGATTTCTCTTCCGACAAGCCGAGTCGTCCACAGCGCACGCCTCCAGCACGCTTCATGCGTCAGAGGGAAAGCAATTCCAATTCGTCAGTGGAAGGGGTTCCAAGGAGGAGTATGAGCGAGACTCCACAAAGTAGTTGTGAGATATCAGAATTCCAGTGTCAGTCGTAGCCATGCCCGTTCAACACCGCCAAACACCCAAAGTACCGTGTCGCGATGGTTCCGAAGCGTATACGAGGGAAAGTGCAATGACAGCTGTGGCTATGCTTGAGGCGTGTGACATGTAGTTGGAATCCGCGATTCCTGATTTCTCAAAGAAGGTGCAATCGATCCAAGACGCAACGAAATGGAAGGATAAGGTGGATATCTTCGATGATGTGAAACGCTTCTTCAAGGACAACGCAGAGAAGCTATCGACATACTCCGAGGCATTTCTGATGTACTGTCTGGTGTTTACAAACAACTGCAATGCGGCAAACGTGAACATCATGCGTTCTGGCTTGGATGCGATGACAGTTGTTGTTGCTGCATGTGGAATCGGACCACGTTGTGCTGGAGAGATTGTTCCCTGTGCTTTGAATAAGGTGTGCGCATTGCGGTTGGGTGAGAGGTAGATTCAAGAGAAAGCGTTGTCGAAGGATATATTCTCTCTATTGTCACTGATTGGAGAAAAGGTGCGTCCCTCTGCCGTGATTGATCTGGTCACTTCGTCCATGGCTGCAAGCAAGAAACCGTTGCAGCAGAAGGCCGTCCTCCAGTGGCTGCTATCCGTTCTCCAAGATTTTGGAGCCAGCAACGTGGATGTCAAGAGGATCGTGGATTATCTCCAATCTCCTCAAGCACCCCTTCCCTGTTCCTATTACTGCATAGGCGTTGGAAAGCAAGACACCGGACGTGAAGAACGCATCGATCGCCATTCTGCAGGAATTGTGCAAGCAGCTCGGCGAGGTGGTTCGCCAGCTCGTCACGCAGTTCTCCATCCCCGAACTCCAGCGGAAGCACATTCTTGACGAGTTGAAGGACATCACCCCATCTCAAAACCCCCAACCTGCTGACACGCCTGTGAAGGAAACGCCCGTCAAAAAGGAAACGCCCATCAAGAGAGAAGCAAGTTTCCCCACCGAAACTCCCTCACCGAAACCCTCCTCCATCATCGAAACTCCTTCCACGGAAACGCCCCAACCCATTTCCCTCGCGTCGCTCATCGACCCTGTCAATCTCTCCTCCGAAGTAACGCCCCACCGGGAGTTTCATTGCTAGATCGAGGAGCAGCTGCCCCTGCTGCGCACCACAGAGGGCAAGGAGAGTTGGAAGGTGCGGCAGGAGGCCGTGGCCAAGCTCACAGCGCTGCTCGCCAACAAGCAGATCGTCAACACGCCGGCCGTGGCGGAGCTGGCTGGCGCGCTGAAGGACCGCCTGGGCGAGACGAACCTGAACCTGCGGGCGCGCGTGGTTCAGTGCATCGACGCGCTGGTGAAGGCGCTGAACGGGCAGGCGGTGGAGTTCGCGGCGCTGCTGCTGCCGGAGCTGATGAAGCTGACGGGGGACTCCAAGAGCAGCGTGGTCGATGCCGTGTAAAAGTGGGGGTGTGGGGGGTGAGGCATAGCGTGAGCGTGCTGAGCTCATGGGTGAAGAAGAACGGCGCGCTGAACGAGTCCGCCTTGAACGGGCTACTGCCGTTTCTCCCCTACGGCTGCAAGACGCCAAAAGGCCGGTTTGAGGTGCTGCGGTGGCTGGTTCCCTACCGCACGGCGTGCAGCTCCGGCGCGCTGCTGCAGATGGCGGACAGCGTGCTGGACGGCGTGCTGGACAAGGACAAAAACACGCGCAACGCGGCGATGGACCTGTTCGAGACGATGCTCCAACGCTGCAGCGTCGACCGCATTCTCGACCTCGCCAAGCAGCGGCGCCAGGCCGACCTCCTGCAGATCCGCTCCATCATCAGCGCCTTCACCGCCGCGCCGGCCGCCGAGAAGAAGCCGGTGGTGCCTGTGGGCGTGGCGGAAGTGGCGGAGGAGCGCAAGGATGACTTCCAGCAGAGGAAGGAGGCGCTGGGCAAGCGGGCGGGCGCGCGCGTGCTGGCGAAGCCGAAGCTGGGTCCGGACGGGAAGCCGCTGCCGAAGTACAACGTGAAGTCGTCCATCCCGAAGCCCATGCCGCGGCGCACCTTCGACGCCCTGCGGAGCAACGCGTTCCAGCCGCTAAGGTCCATGTCTGTCACTGCCGACATGAGTCGTCTTCCCGTGCCACTACAGAATTCCGCCGTGGGCAGTCCCGTCATGACAAACCCGATCCCATCAAACCCGATCCCTACAAACCCTATTGTGAGCAATCCCATCATGAACAACCCTATGGTGAGTAACCCTATGGTGAGCAACCCTGTCATGACAAGCCCATTGGATGCGAAGGGATCGCCGGGGCTGGAGGCGCCGCTCCACGAGCCGGACCGGCTGACGCAGCTGACGCTGAACAGCAACGGCTGCGACAGCCTCAGCAGCACCTCGCCGGACGAGGCCGACCGCGTGGAGTTCGACGGCCCCGTGAGCGCCGCACAGCTCTTCCTGCCGCTCACACTCCCGCCCGCCGCTTCCTCGCTGTTCCTGGACCACTGGGAAGAGGCGTTGAAGGCGCTGGTCACCGCACTTGCCGCGCACTCGCCGCTGGCGGAGCGACAGGCCCTGGCGGTGCTGGAGCAGGCGCAGACGGTGTTCGGACTGTTCGTGCCGCGCTTCGCCACGGCGGAGACCCTGGCAGAGACGGACCGGCAGGCCGTGGGCGCCCGCGCGAGCGAGTGGGTGCTGCTGTGCTGCGAGGTGCTGCAGACGGCGCTGCGCGAGGGCCACTGGTCCGCCATGGAGTTTCTGTTCACGGGACTCATGAATGTCGTCGCCGCGCCCTTTGCCGCCCACGCCGCCATCGCCGCCGTGCGGATGTTCGGTGCGCGTGATGCGTAGATCCCCGCGGGACTGAGCGAGGACTGCCTGGCGCAGCTGGTGCTGACCAACATGAAGATGATCCTGGCGTTGCCTCGCGAGAAGACGCGACTGAACAACCAGCTGCTGGTGGCGTGGGGCAAGGGCGAGGGCGTGAGAAGTAGGATGTGCGGGGAGTGTCCCACTGTGTCGATGCTTGCGACGGTGCTTCGGATCGCTGCATGCTACGAGAAGAGTTGGCGGGAAAACCGGACATGGAGGGAGTTGCTGGAGGGCATCGTCGCCAAGTTGAAGGTGCGATTGGAGAAGAATCCGGAAGAAATGAAGATGAAGGAGTGGACGGAGATGAAGGGGTTGATGAAGGGCGATTATCCACCTGGGGTAACAGCACACCTCGCGGTATGTTCCTACTACCTCCATCCGGTTGGAGATGGTATAAGGCTTCCAGCTGCTTCAGCGCAGCAGGAGGAGCGAGTGAAAGCCGCATTGACAAAGCTGCGTGCGGTTCCAAGGAATAAACCAACTAGCACAGTGGAGACGAATAGGACGAGGGAAGAGAGGTTGCAAATGGCTCTATCAAAACTGCGATCGCGGCAGTAGTTTCTGTTGTGTTTCCTATACATCCACCACACGAAACGAACCCCTAATGGGATGGAGGAAATGAGAGAACAAGCGATCACCGAAATGGTGTCGATTTCTGTCACGAATTGAGAAGAAGACACTGCAATGCTCTCATCCTTTACAAACGCGATTCGGAGAGTGAAGTACAAGGACATGCGATCGGAATAATGAATTAGTCCGTT
>ERZ827156.3220-NODE-3220-length-15140-cov-30.170235_pt1 | contig 15140 bp, 14 predicted proteins | sample MGYA00519919_ERZ827156 | MGnify/ENA primary metagenome ERZ827156 (study PRJEB31778, sample SAMEA3449269) | human gut metagenome | biome: human gut; feature: human-associated habitat; material: faeces | place: United Kingdom | collected 2010/2012 ... | reverse complement strand
GGCGGCTGGCCGGGTTTGGTTTCAGGCTGGGCGGGCCTTTGTCCTGCTGCTCAAACCGCAGGGTGGATTTTGCCTTGCCGCTGGCTGCATCGTAAACTTTTTCCTTGACCGGGACACGCTTCTTCGGCAGAGCGGCGCGGGCCGCATCCAGCTTGTCGGCCTTTGCTTCCGCCTTGTGGATGTACGGCTGCAACTCCGGGTCTGCCCGTTCGTCCTCGGTCAATTCCAAACGGGCAGCGGAACGGTGCAGACCATCTTCACTTTTGGCGGTGGCCGCTGTTTCTGCTGCCTTTTTCGCTTTCTTTTTATTTTTATGCCCGTCCTTGATGTCCTCGGCCCGTTCCAGAATTTTTTCGGCCTTGCCCTCGGCATCCGTGGAATAATCCTGTTCCGCTTCCCGGCAGGAAACATTCTCCACAGTGCCGTCCGCCTGATTTTCTACCACCAGACCGTCACGGGTCATGGTCTGGGTGACTTTGGCTTTTGCCTGCAATTCTTTCAAGGTTCTTCACCTCCCATCGGACAGCGGCCCGTTTCAATGTCCGCAATGTATTTGAGAATCGGGAACACCTGCGGCGGCGAAACTGCATTGCCCAGTGTTTTCATCCGCTTGCTGCGGTTCGGCACCTCTTCGGTCAGGCGCGGGATGTCGGCGGGTTCTTCGGCCCAAAGGGAATGTCCGTCCATTTGCGCGGGAAACCCATCAGCCACTCTACCCAGCCCGGGTTGAGGTAGGGCCTTTCCAGCGTGGTGGGGGTCATGCGGTAGACCACATGGGAAAGCCGCGCCGTCCACGCCTTGCCATCCTTGTTCATCTTGCGGTAACTGCCGTTTGCAGAGATTTGGATGTCCAGCCCCTTGCCCACATCCCCGGTGTCGCTGGCAAGGGGTGTTGGAAGCAGCGGAGCCGATGATGAATACCCGTTTCCGTTCGTGCCACGCGCCAACGGCAGCAGCAGGTAATACGAAAACCCGAACATCGTAACCTGCCTGCTCCAAGTCAATGAGCGTTTTGTCGAGCCCCATACGGAGGAAGCCAGCAACATTTTCTCCAAGCACCCAACGGGGCTGCAATTCCCGAATAACGCGCAGCATTTCGGGCCACAGGTAGCGTTCATCGTGGAAGCCACGCTGCCGCCCTGCGGTGGAGAACGGCTGGCACGGGAAGCCGCCTGAAATGAGGGTGACGGTGCGAAGTCCTGTTTTTTCAAAGAAAGCCTCCTTTGTTACTGTGGTGATGTCCTGAAAACGGGGCACCTCCGGCCAGTGGCTTGCCAGAACAGCGGCGGGAAAGGCCGCCCACTCGCATTGACAGACCGAAGTAAAACCCGCCGCTTCTGCGGCAAGGTCAATGCCGCCGATGCCGGAAAACAAGCTGAAATGTGTTAGACTCATAGCTCCACTACCTCACTGAGCCGGGTGGTCATGATCTTATAGAGCTGGGTGTTTTTCGGGATGGGGTTGGAAAACGGCAGCACCACGTTCTCAAAAATCAGCAGTCCTTCGCCCGGTTCGGAATTGTCGATGTACTTCTGCTGGTCTGCGGAGAGGTTCAGCCGTTCCGAAAGGATTTTGCGGTCGCCGGATGCCTGATTCAGCAGCGTGATGAAGTCGCTGTTTTCCAGAATGTTCTCGATCTCCGGGGAAGAAAGAAGGTCCTTCACATTCTGGGTGGCGCCTGTGGGCACACCGCCCCATTTGCGGAAGCGTTTCCAAATCTCGGCACTGTATGCGGCGGTCTGTTCCTCTTTCAAGAGCAAGTGGAACTCGTCCGCAAAATACCATGTGGCCCGGCCTTGGCTGCGGTTCTGGGTAACGCGGCCCCATATCTGGTCTTGGATAATGAGCATCCCCAGTTTTTTTAACTGTTTGCCTAACTCTTTGATGTCAAAGGCCACAAGCCGGTTGTGGATGTCCACATTCGTTTTGTGATTAAACACATTCAGCGAGCCGGACACATACAAGTCCAATGCCTGCGCTACCCGGTCCGCTTCCGGCAAGTGCTGGTCGAGCAGGGCTTGGTGGAGGTCAGACAAAATCGGCATATTCTCCGGGCAGGGATTTGCCAGATAGGGGCGGTAGATGGCTTTCACGGCACGGTCTATCACGGTGCGTTCAATCGCTTCCAGACCTGTTTTGCCGCCCATGACCAGCTCACAGAACGACAGCACAAAATCCGATTTCAGGGCCAGCGGGCTGTCATCTTCGGAATAATTCAGGTTGATGTCCAGAGGATTCACATAGTCCTTGCTGGTGGGCGAAAGTTTAATGACCTGCCCATGCAGCCGCTTGACCAGCGGATAATACTCGGCCTCTGGGTCTGAAATAAAAATATCGTCAGCAGTCGTTAAAAACACACTGACGATTTCGGACTTGCAGCTCATGGATTTGCCGCTGCCGGGCGTGCCCAGCTTTAGGCCGTTGGGACACCGAGCCTGCTTGCGGTCCAGTATGATCATGTTGTGGGATTTTGCGTTGATGCCGTAGTACATGGCCGCACCGCTCTGGAAAAGCTCCTGCGTGACAAAGGGCACAAACACCGCCACGTTGGAGGTGGTAAGGCTGCGCTGAATTCTTATCTGGTTGATGCCCAGCGGCAGGCTGGACACAAGGCCCTGTTCCTGCTGGTAGTCCAGCCGGACAAGCGAGCAATTATACTTCTGTGCCACACCTGCGGCTTGGAACACATCGTTGCCCAGCTTTTGCTTGGTGTCGGCCACATTCAGCACAAGAAAGGTCAGCATGAAAAGCCGTTCGTTCCGGGTCTGCAATTTGTTCAGCAGCTTTTTGGCGTCCTCGCCGTAAGTGGCAAGGTCGCTGGGGAGTATATCCATGTCGTACCCGGAACGGACAGCCTTTTTCTGCTCCTGAATCTTCATAGCATCAAGGTCGGTGATCTTCCTTTTAATCGTCTTGATGGCCTCGGTCTGGTCGATGGCCTGCACATGGAGATTGACGAGAATCCCGCTTTCCGTTTTGAGGAAGTCGGCCAGCATTTCGTCCGAAAGTTCCGGCGCAAGGATTTGTAAAAAGCTCACCGCTCCATATTTTCCGCCCAGCCCAAAGGTCTTGGCCGTGCCGAAGCAGAGGGAGGACGGTGCCACAAAGTCCTTGGTGGAGAGGCCGGAGGGTGCCAGCCAGTCCCAGTCAAAACGGAACGGTTCGCCGTCCGGGTGGAAGATGCCGTGCAGAACCTCCAAACGCTCCTGCCCGTCCATGACGTGTGCCACGCAGCCCATGGTCTTAAAGTAGCCCAGCAGATCAAGGCCAATGCGGGTCAGCCGTGCCCGCGCCGTTTTCAGGCTGTCGGCATCGATGGTGAAGGTCAGGTATTTCGTTTTGACGATGCCGTTGTTGCCGCTGGCAAGCTGCTTTTGCAGGATGGCGGTGTACTCGGCGCGGATGTCGTCAAAATCATCCCCCTGCGGTGCGATCTCAAAACTTTTTGCGTACTGCACCGGGTCAACCTTGCGATTCAAAAACGAAAGCTGCACATGGATGGAAGCATCCACATAGTTGTACAGGTCGCACAGGTGTTCAAAGATGGCGGTTCTTGTTTCCGGCTGGGCCAGCTGATAACTGATGTCCTCAAAGGCAATGCACTTGGAGAACGTGCGTCGGTCAATGCGGCACACACCGTCCGGGTAGATGGCCTCATACGGGATGGTGGCCTGCGCCGTGCGGGGCTTGCCGTCACCCTTGTACTTGCGGATAACGGCATCAATTTCTTTTTTCTGGGCACGGGTGAGCTTTTTGGGCTTTTCGGTTTCGCGGGGTGTCGTTTTTCTGGACAATGGCCTTTACCTCCTGTTCCATTTGGTATTGCCGCACAAGGGCGGCGTAAGCATTGTTGGTCTGATAGGGCCTTTCCTTGGGACGGATAAAGCAGCACTGAATCATTTGCTGAATCACCACTTCAAGGGGCTGGCCGTGCCGCTCAAACAGAGCGAACAGCAGTCCCGGCAGCATGGCAAAAATCATCAGCAGGGCCGCCGCGCTGTTGGAAAGATAGTTCCGGGTCAAAAAATAAAGCGGCCCGCCCGTGAGGAGCGCACCGCCGAAGCAGACCAGCTGCCGCTTGGTCAGACCGAATAAGACTTTGGATTTTACATGGGTCAAATCTTTGGGAACGGTCACATACGCCATTCAAACACTCCTTTCTCAATGGGCACCGAATACGGACTTGCTGATGCTGCCGGTCTTGAACAGACAAAAGCAGAGCAGAACGGTATAGCCCATGCAGCCCCAGATGGCCCCGGCAATGTCCGCCGCGCCCGAAATATTGCGTATCAGCACTGCATAGATGCCCACGACAATCATAATCAGGAACGCTTGGAAACCCAGTGCCAGCAAAGACTTCAAGTAGTTCTGCCCGGTGCTGCGCCACTCGCTGCTGCCCATGGTGGCAAGCGGGATAGGCCCCAGCGCGGTCACAACGTAAATCTCGATCATGCGGCCATAGGTCACAAGGAAAATACAGATAGACAGGATGTTCATGGTCAGGCCCACAACAAGGGTCTGGAACCACAGGCTGAGCAGACTGCCGATGGTCATGCTTTCTAGCTGAAATTCCAGTCCGGGTATCAGGCGGTCAAAGTGGATGGATGTTTCGCCGATGATAACGCCGGAACTTTGGTTGACAACGCTCTGGGTGGCATCGAACACGCCCATGACGATGTTCCATGTGTTGCTGACAATGAGAATGGCAAAGGCAGACTTGAAAATCCAGCGGAAGAACATAGAAGTGTCAAAGTCGTGCATATTGTTCTTTTCGGTAATCATCTGGATAAGCTCATGGCACATCACAAGGGCAAGGATAGCCGCTGCAATGGGCAGCACCACAGTTTCGGAAAGACTGCGCAGCATATTGAAGATGCCGCTGTTCCATGCTTGCGGGGTAGAACCGACATCCGAAGCGATTTCGCCCACCTTGGCGTTCACGTTATCGAACAGGCCGGAGAGGTTGCCCGTGATGCCATCTATCAAAATGCCTTTTATCCATTTCTCGATGATCTCACTAATCAAGCAAAGATACCTCCTTTCCCGCGCCCTCCCACTTTTCCGGGAGAGCGCGGAGTAGGATTTTAGATGTTAGTTGTTCGGAAAATTGTGGGCAGCAATGCAGGGCTTAGCCCAGCAACCCGGACAGAAGCGGGACAAGGGTCACGCCGATCAGGGCAACGCCGCCGCCCGCGACCAGCTGCTTCACGCCCTGGCTCTTGCTGCCGGGGTTATCCTGTCCATAGCCCTCCAACAGGTTGATGCCGCCCCAGACACACAGGGCACCGCCCAGACCGACCACGATCGTCTGCAAAGTATCGACTGCGCTGTTGAAAAATTCCATAAGGTCCTCACTTTCTGCCGCTTGTTCTGCGGCACTCAAAAATTTTTTCAAAAAATGCCGCCTCATTCGGCGGCTGCATCCTCGTCCGACGGGTCAATTTCATACAGGTCAAACGGCTCGTCCTGTGCGACCACCTGCTGCCGTTTCCGGCGTAGAGTGGATAAGAACCTGTCCACATCAAAGGTATTCTTTTTGTCCGCATCTGCAAGGTACTTGTAGTGCGGGTGTTTGGTAATGTCGAACTTCTCCGAGAAGAACGGCCTCACACCCCGCAGCTGCAAAATACATTTGCCGCCGTCCATGATTGCGATTTCGTCCTCTGACATCAACGCCTTTCCTAGTTTTTGATAGTTCAGTCCGTGGGAGGTTTGAGAACCCCGGTTCTCGCTGGTGTTGAAACTGTCGATGGTCTCTTTTCCCAGCGCATCGGAGATCTCTTTGGCACTCTTGCCCCGCCCACTCAAAAAGAGAACAGAATCGCAGTTGTCCGAAATGATTTCGGCCGCATCCTTGTAGATAGCTTTCAGCTGCGACTGGCTCTGCAAAATGATGGATGCCGAGATTTCCCGGCTGCGGATGGTGGCGATCAGCTTGTCGAAGTTGGGAATCTGTCCGATGTTGGCGAACTCGTCCAGAATCAGCCGTACATGGACAGGCAGCCGACCACCGTATTTATCATCTGCACGGTCACACAGCAGATTGATAAGCTGACTTTGGAGCATGGCAAGAATGAAGTTGAAGGTGGTGTCCGTGTCGCTCATAATCAAAAACAGCACGGTCTTTTCATCCCCGATGGTGTCCAGTTCCATTTCATCGTCCTCCATCAGCTCCCGCACCTCCCGGATGTCAAATGGGGCTAAACGGGCACCACAGCTTATCAGGATGGAGGAACGGGTCTTGCCCGCCGACAGCAAAAACTTTTTGTACTGCCGGACGGCGAAGTGGTCCGGGTCTTTCTGTTCCAGCCGCTCAAACATGAGATCCACCGGGCTTTGAAAGTCCGGGTCATCCTCGCGGGCTTCACTGACGTTTATCATTTCCAGCAGGGTGGTGAAGTTCATTTCTTCTGCCGGGGCCTCGTACCAGATGTAGCCGATAAGCGCGGTGTAGAACAGCCGTTCCGACTTCACCCAAAAATCTTCCGCTGACTTTTCGCCCTCGCCCTTGGTGTTGGCGATAAGGGTATTCACCAGCTTCAGCACGTCTTTTTCCGAGTGGATATAGACAAAGGGGTTGTACTTCATGGACTTGGAAAAGTTTATCGTGTTCAGGATTTTCACCCGGTAGCCCGCCCGCTGGAACATTTGGCCTGTTTCGAGAACCAGTGTGCCTTTCGGGTCTGTGACCACGAATGAGGTGGGATAGTCGGAAGTGGGAAAGCATTGCATGAGGTTGGGCTTCACATAGAAGCGGGTCTTGCCGCTGCCGGAGCCGCCAATCACCAGCACATTCTTGTTCCGGGCCGTCTTGGGGTCTTTTGGCCGCCCGGTCATGGTCAGGCGTTCGGTCTGGGTCAGCAGGATGTTGTTTTCAAACTTGGGGTCGATGTACGGGGCAATGTCTTTGGCGGTGCCCCACCGGGCAGAACCGTATTCCTCGCCCTTGCGGTACTTCTTGGCGTTCTTGCCCTTGCTGTACACGATGAGCCGGACAGCCACCGCACCAACAACGCCAACGCAGAGGTCAAACAGATGCAGGCTGGGCAGCGGGCTTGCAAAGGCGACAGAGATGCCGCCCGTCAGGTGGAGCAGCTTTGCCGAAGCATCCGCGCCCGCCGCCAGACGGTACGCCTGCCCGCATTTGGCGAACAGGTACACGAACAGCAGATAGGGCAGATTCAGCATCAGCAGCTTTTTCAGTTCATGCTTCATCGTTCCAACCCCCTTTGCTTGATTTTTTCTTTAGCGCGTTTCGGCTGCTGGGCCGCTTTCTGCTTGGCTGCTGTCAGCACCTTGCGGATGGAGGGCCGCTGCTCCTTGGAGAGTGTTTTGGCCGTGAACTCCCGGAACGCCTGTTCCAGATTGTCCGCATCCTTGGCCTTGAAGATCACGATGTAGTGGGGCGGCTGGGTGGTCTTGTCCTTGCGCAAGGTGAAGTCCACGCCGTACTTCTTGGCACAGGGATTGAACGCCCCGATGTTCGCTTCCGTGACTTCAATGTTGGTCAGAGCCGCGCCGTGGGCTTTCAGCTGTTTCAGGCTTTGCTTGCCGTGATGCAGCTTTGGCCCCTTGGCCCGGTGCTGCAAATATTTTTTCAGGGCAGCTTGCAGGGCTTGGGCGGTGAGCTTGCCCGTTTTCATGGACAGGGCAATGGTTTTCTGGGTGACTTCTTCCTGCATTCAGCAATCCTCCTTGGCAGGTAGTCGGAAAAGCGGCAGCTAGGGTGGAACCACCAGCCGCCGCAGGTAAAGGGTTCTCATGGGTAGACGCTCCTTTCGGTCAGGTGTTGGGCGGGTGGCCCCAATCGGGCTGCGCCATATCGTGCGCCACAAGGGACGCATAGTAGCTGTTGATGGTGCTGGGGGCGTTGAACAGCATGGCCCGCAGGTATTGCTTGATGTTGCGGACTTTGGTGGTGTTATCCCGCAGGCAGTCCATGACGAACTCGATGTGATGGCTGTCCAGCTTCAAGAATTTCGCCTTGACCAACTCTGCCGGGTAATCGTCCCCGGCAACCCGGATGGACTTGCGGTTGGTGCAGACGGTTTCCAGCAGGATGTCCACGATCTCGTCCAGCTGCTCCCGGTCTATCCGGGGATTCTGGATGAGGGTGTCATACTCGATGTTCTCCAAAATCAGGTCCCGGTAGATTTGATAGGCCGCTTCCTTTCGGCTTCCTGTCCGTTCCGGCGGCGGTGCCGCTGCCTCGTCCTCGTCCAAAGGCAAGGGGTTTGGGGAATGGATAGGAATGGAATCGGTATTTAATCCCTCTTTCTTTTGTTTTTCTGTAATTAGTTTATCTTTATTTAATTGCATTGGATTTTCCAACGTAGGGTTTTCCTGCGTGGGCTTCTCCAACGTTGGATTTTCCAATGTAGGTGAAACCGATGCAGGAACAGGCTGCGGCAGCTCGAAGATCACATAGTCTGCACCGCGCAGCCGTCCTTTCTCGTCCCGTTCTCTGGAACGCTGGATGTAGCCTGCCTGTTCCAGTTCCCGGATAGCCTGCCGTATCGCGTCAATGCTTTCCCGGTTGATACGGGCCAGCCCTTGCAGGGTGTAGTCCCAATCTTCCGGCAGGGAGAGCATTTGGGAGAGTAAGCCTTTGGCTTTCAGGGACAAGGCCCGGTTCCGCAGATGATGGTTCGACATGACCGTATAGCCGCTGTTCTTTTCTACCCGAAATACTGCCATTTCACGGATGCCTCCTTTCGTTGCAAACAAAAAAAGCAGCGTCCATTTGCTCCCGGTGATGGGAGAAGTGAACGCTGCGCGTACTTGATAATTTTTAGGTTGTGTGGTATATAAAAGGCAACTGGATTTCAAACACAGCTACCCATCGGGGTGCGATACAAGCAAGTTGCTATCCGATGACCTCAAAAACAAATTGTACTACGATGGTTTTTGAAAAGTTCTGTATCACTACTCGCACCAAATCAGTACGATGGTTTTGATAGGAGACCATCGTACTTTTTATTTGAAATAAACACAACAATCTGATACAATCAATTCGACAAACTGGAAGTTAACGGAGGTGTTAAGCGTGAAAAAGATGCTTGCTTTTTTGATAAGTACTCTATGTGTTATTTTCCTGGTGGGATGTGGGTCAAACGCAGGGAGTAATACAAGCACTGATAAGCCCTACGCCGGTGCACCCAAAATTGTATTAAACGGACAGGATTATTTCGCCGACGAAGCGGTAATTGTAAGCGAGCTTCCGGACGGATATTCTTACGCCGGCGAATTAACCGGCCAAGAAAAAGAATTTGCTTATATTAACGGAGAAAAGTACTATCTTCCCACCGGAACGGAATCTATAGAGGATTTCTACGTTTATCAGGAGTGCGGAACACCTGTAAGTGAACAAGAAATAGACAATACTAAGCGTCAATGGGCTTATGTTAAATGGAGCTTAGGTCAATAACAGCTCCCGGTTTACAAACATATAAGCATGGTTTCACTTCCACCGCTATGGTCTCATTTTCGGGTGAAACCAAATGAAACCATTTGAAGCCGAATCGTTTATATCAATTGCTACCAAAAAGAACCACCATCCTTATGGATGGTGGTTCTTTTTGGTGCGAGTTCATTTTTCCTCATTCCACCTCGCCAAACAGGGCCCAGGTGTTGCTGTCGGTGATCTTCACGTTCCGGTACTCGCCCACGGCGGCGGCATCGCCGGTGCAGTGGACCAGCCGGCCGCCGGCGGTGCGGGCGGTCAGGGGCCAGCGGGCGTCGTCGCTCTGGCCGTCCACCAGGCAGCGGAGGGTCTGCCCCACATACTGGCGGTGCAGCTCCTCGGAGATGCCGTTCTGCACGGCGCACAGGCGGTCGAACCACTTCTGCTTCTCCTCCCGGGGCACGGGGTCGTCCATCTTGGCCGCCGGGGTGCCGGGGCGGGGGGAGAAGATGAAGGTGAACAGCGCGTCGAAGCGCACTTTTTCCACCAGCGCCACCGTCTCCATGGCCTCGGCCTCCGTCTCGCCGGGGAAGCCGATGATCACGTCGCTGGTCAGCACCAGGTCGGGCATGACCTTCCGGGCGTAGGTGATGAGATCCAGATATTTAGCCACGTCGTAGGGACGGTTCATGGCCCGCAGCACCCGGTCGCAGCCGGACTGCACCGGCAGGTGCAGCTGCTTGGCCACATGGCGGCAGTTGGCCATGGCGTCAAAGAGCTTATAGCTGGCGTCCTTGGGCTGGGAGGACATGAAGCGGATGAGATAGTCCCCCTGGATCTCGTCCAGCGCCGTCAGCAGGTCGGCGAAGTCATAGCCGGTGCCCAGGTCCTTGCCGTAGGAGTTGACGTTCTGCCCCAGCAGGGTGATCTCCTTGAAGCCGTCGGCCACCAGCTGGCGCACCTCGGCGATGATCTTCTCCGGGTCGCGGCTGCGCTCCCGGCCCCGGACGTAGGGCACGATGCAGTAGGAGCAAAAGTTGTTGCAGCCATACATGATGGACACCCACGCGCGGGTGCGGCCCTCCCGCACCACGGGCATGCCCTCGGCGATGGCACCGTGCTCGTCTGCCACGGAGAACACCCGGCGGCGCTGGGTGTAGACCTGATACAGCAGCTCCGGGAATTTCCACAGGGCCTGAGGGCCGAACACCAGGTCCACATGGCGGTAGGACTGCCGCACCTTCTCCGCCACCTCCGGGCGCTGGGCCATGCAGCCGCACAGGCAGATCACCTGCTCCGGATGGGCCTTTTTCGTGTGGGTCAGGGCGCCCAGATTGCCATAGACCCGCTTTTCCGCGTGGTCGCGGATGGCGCAGGTGTTCAGCACCACCACATCCGCCTGGGCGGGATCGCCGGTGAAGGTGCAGCCCATGGCCTCCAGCATGCCCATGATGTGCTGGCTGTCGGCCACGTTCTGCTGGCAGCCGAAGGTATCCACCATGGCCCGGAGGGGCCGGGCGCTGTGCAGCTCCTTTATTTTCGCTTCAAAGTCCCGCTGGCGCGCCAGCTGCGCGGCGGGGATCTGTACCCGTGTTCTTTCCAAGAGACCCTCCCTGCCCCCGGTGGGGGCCAAGTTGAAATATCGGGGACAGTATAGCACACCCGGGGCGGAAAAACAAGAACGCGGGCCTTTTCGCAAAAAAAGACGCCGCCCCCGAGGGAGCGGCGCAAGCGGGTGGGATATTGGAAAGCCTCCGATAAATATAGTACACCGGGTCGAAGCGCTTGTAAATAGGAACTTTTGCCGCATTTTGGCGGAAAAAGTCGAAGGCTGTCGAATTTGACCGTTCCGCGAATTTTTTGTGAACATTTCACAAATTCTTCCAAACCCTCTTTTCAACGCAAGACATATTTGCTATAATTAGTCAAGGATAAGGGGAAACGACTCCCCGACCCTTGCACCGTTACCCGTTACGGAAAGGAGCAAACACTATGAAGTTCACATTCGCCTGCAAGAAGATCTCCCTCAACGACTCCATCAAGGAATACGCCGAAAAAAAGATCAGTAAGCTGGACAAGTATTTCCCGGAGGAGGCAGACGCCTTTGTGACCTTTGCTGTGGAGAAAAAGAACCGCTGCGTGGTGGAGCTGACCATCCGGGCCGCCAACGGCACGCTGTTCCGCGCACAGACCGAGGACCCCGACGGCGATATGCGCAGCGCCATCGACGAGGCCGTCAGCTTTATCGACCGCCGCATCCGCAAGAACAAGACCCGTCTGGCCAAGAACCTGCGTCCCGACGCGCTTGTGTCCACCGTACCCGCCGAGTTCGACATGGTGGAGGACAACGACTTCGACATTATCCGCACCAAGCGCTTCTCCGTCAGGCCCATGACCACCGACGAGGCCGTGCTGCAGATGAACCTGCTGGGGCACTCCTTCTATGTGTTCCGCAACATCGACAGCAACGTGGTCTGCGTGGTCTATCACCGCAACAACGGCGGCTATGGCCTGATCGAGACAGAGGAGTAAGTATATATACAAAAAAGAGCCGCCTGCGGGCGGCTCTTTTTCATTGTCTCTTTTCCAGCTTTTCCAGCATCCGGGTGAATTCCTCCGGCAGGGGACAGTACAGCTCCACCACCTGTCCCGTGCGGGGATGGACGAACCGCAGGCCCGTGGCGTGCAGGCACTGGCCGGTAAGGCCCGGCACCGGTTTTTTGGCGCCATAGACCGTGTCGCCCAGGATGGGGTGGCCGATATAGGCCATGTGGACGCGGATCTGGTGGGTACGTCCCGTCTCCAGCCGGCAGCGCAGGTGGGTGACGCCGCTGTAGCGGGCGATGACCTCCCAGTGGGTGACGGCGCGGCGTCCGGCGGGCACCACGGCCATTTTCTTCCGGTCGCCGGGGGCGCGGTCGATGGGCGCGTCCACGGTGCCGCTGTTCTGCTTCATGCTGCCGGTGACCAGGCACTCGTAGGTGCGGGAGAGGGAGTGGTCCTTCAGCTGGGCGGACAGCGCCAGATGGGCGGCGTCGTTTTTGGCGGCGATGATCAGGCCGCTGGTGTCCCGGTCGATGCGGTGGACGATGCCCGGCCGCTTTTCGCCGCCGATGCCGGAGAGGCTGTCGCCGCAGTGGTACAGCAGGGCGTTGACCAGCGTACCGTCCGGGTGGCCGGGGGCAGGGTGGACCACCAGCCCCTTGGGCTTGTTGACCACGATGACGTCCTCGTCCTCATAGACCACGTCCAGCGGGATGTCCTGCGGCACCAGCGCCGTGTCCCGCACCTCCGGGATGTCCACGGTGACGGTCTCCCCGCCGGCAAGGCGCGCACTTTTGGCGGCGGCCCTGCCGTTGACGCAGACGCGCCCCTCCTCGATGAGCCGGGCGGCCTGGGACCGGGTAAGGCCCCCGTCAGCGGACAGAAAGGCGTCCAGCCGAAGCCCGGCGTGTTCAGTTGTGGCTGTCCGCTCCTGGATCATGCTCCGGCTCCTTCTTCGGCTTGTCGTATTTGTCGTAGAACCACAGGTAGTACACAGCGCCCAAGATAACGCCCACCACCACAAAGATGTCCGCCAGGTTGAAAATAGGGTAGTCCATGAACTCCAGGTCGAACATATCCACCACATAGCCGCGGAAGAGGCGGTCGATCATGTTGCCCACGCCGCCGCCCAGCACCAGCATGGCGGCGGTCAGCCCCAGGGGGTGCCGGACGAGCTTCTTCACCACCAGCCAGACCACGGCGGCCATCAGGATGATGGTCACCACCGCCAGCAGCCCGGTCTTGCCGGAAAAGCTGCTCCAGGCCGCACCGGTGTTGTGCAGGCGCGTCAGGCGGACGATGCCCGGCAGCAGGGCGGCGGACTGGCCCACCTCCAGATTGGCGGTGACCCACCATTTCAAAAGCTGGTCCAGCCCGATACAGGCGGCCAGCAGGATCGCATACCACATAACGGTTTCCTCCGGGAGAAAGATTTGTACTGCTGCTATGATAGCCTATTTGCCGCGGGATTGCAACCGAAAGCGAAAAAAACGCCCCTGTCGGGGCGTTTTTATCATTCCGTGTCACTCTGCGGGAAAGCCGGGCTTCATGCGGAAGGTATAGGTCCCCTCGGCGCAGGTGACGCCCCGGCTGTCGGTGACCCAGGCCCGCATGACCACGATGGTGTGCCCCATGCGGACGGCCCGGGCGTGGCCGTAGAGGGCGCCGCCGTCGGCGGCGTCCAGAAACCGCGTCTCGCAGTCCACGGTGACGCAGCGGCTGCCCCGGGAGCAGGCCGCCGCCCCGGCCACCTGGTCCATCAGCGTGCAGTACACGCCGCCGTGGATGATGCCCAGGGGGTTCAGGTGCCGCCCCGTCAGGGCCACCCGGCCCTCCGCCGCGCCGTCGGATATATCCGTCAGGCGGATGCCGTTTTCCACATTGAAGCTGCCGGGCCGGTTGGCGCGGGTGAGGATGGCGTCCAGGATCGCCTGTTGTTCTTCGTGGATCATGTGTTTGCCTCCGTGGTGTCGGTGTTCTCCAGCTTGACCATCTCGCCCAGAATGACGTAGCGGTAATTGGCGGCCTCGTAGGAGCAGGTACACAGGGTCATGATCTGCCCGGAGGGCACGCCCTTGCCGGAGTAGAAGGTGGAATCGTTGATAAAGCGCTGCAGCTGTCCGGCAGAGAGGGAGGTGCCGAACACCTCATGCTCGCCGGGGACGATGATGCCGGCAAACAGATCCACCCGATAGGTGCCGTCGTTGGTGTACAGGAAATAGTACGGGTGTGCGTCGTAGTACCACTGCTGCTTGTAGTTGGAGATGGAGGCGAACATGGAGCCGTCGGACATGTGGTGGCCGTACAACACGTTGTTCTGCCCGGAGAAGTCGCTGGGCACCCGGGCGTCCAGAAAGATGGTGCCGTATTCGCTGTAGTTGCCGTACAGGTCGTGGTGCAGGTAGTACTCGTTGTCGCCGTCGTAGGCGATGGGGTAGCTGATGGGCGTTCCCGGGCTGTAGACGTAGCCGATGATGTCCTTGTAGTGGGTCTGCCACCACTTCAGGTCGATGCCCTGGGGCCCCTTGACCCGCTCCACGGCCAGGCGCACCGTCTCATTGGCCCGGTCCAGCTGCTCCGCGGCGTCCACGGCGGACAGGGACAGGGCCTCGGACAGCGCGGCGGCGCCGGGCAGGCTTTTCAGCATCGACACCGCCCGGGCAGGCCCGGCGGATGCGGCCGCGGCGGCAGGGGCGGCGTTGGCGCTGAGCAGATACAGCGGCGCGCCGATGGCCAGCGCCAGCAGCGCGGCGATAAGGCGGTTCTTCATGGGGGCCCTCCCTCTTTTGATTTGGAACAGAATGGGAATATTATACGCGCACAGGCGGCCGAGCGTCAAGCGCCTGCCGCAAAAAAGAAGCAGCCCGTGGGCTGCTTCTTTTTTGCTTTTTTACGGCTTATTTGTCGTACATCTCGATGAGCTTCAGCAGGTGCTCGTAACGGGCCTTGGCCTCGTCCTCGTTGCGCTGGAACAGTACGTCGGCGCGCTCGGGGAACTCGCGGGTCAGGCGGGAGTAGCGGGCCTCGTTCATCAGGAAGTCCTGATAGCCGCCGGCAGGGGCCTTGGAATCCAGGGTGAACTTCTTGTCGCCGCCGTCGGGATTGTAGCGGAACAGGTTCCAGTAGCCGCAGTCCACGGCCTTCTTCATTTCCTTCTGGCAGTTCATCATGCCGCCCTTGATGCTGTGCATCT
>ERZ827156.3217-NODE-3217-length-15150-cov-5.251739_pt1 | contig 15150 bp, 16 predicted proteins | sample MGYA00519919_ERZ827156 | MGnify/ENA primary metagenome ERZ827156 (study PRJEB31778, sample SAMEA3449269) | human gut metagenome | biome: human gut; feature: human-associated habitat; material: faeces | place: United Kingdom | collected 2010/2012 ... | reverse complement strand
GCATGTTCGGCGCGCTGCTGTGCGGCGTCGTCTACCACAAGACCCAGAAGCTGCTGCCCACGCTGGTGGGTGAGGTGTTCGGCACCTCCATCCTCGGCGGCCTGTGCGCCTACCCCGTCGCCATCCTGCTGATGGGCAAGAGCGCGGGCGACATCGCGTTCTACGCCTACATCGTGCCCTTCCTCGTCTCCACGGCGGGCGGCGCGGTCATCGCGGGCGTGCTGCTGGCGGCGCTGCAGCGCTCCGGCGCTCTGCACTCGATGCAGACCAGCCTGAGCTGAGGAGGCCGGTGTGGAAACTGCGTTTGGAAAGCGGCTGGACCGGGTGCGGCAAGCCTCCCCTCTCGTCCACTGCATCTCGAACCTTGTCACGGCCAACGACTGTGCCAACATCGTGCTGGCGGCAGGAGCCTCGCCCATCATGGCGGATGCCCCGGAGGAGGTCCGGGAGATCACGGCCCTGAGCCGGGCGCTCTGCCTGAGCCTTGGCACCCCGAACCCCCGCAAGGCCGACGCCATGTTCTTGGCGGGGCGCAAGGCCGCTGAGCTGGGCCTGCCCGTGGTCTTTGACCCCGTGGGCGTGGGCGCGTCCGCCTACCGGCAGGAGATCGCCCGAAAGCTTTTGCAGGACATTCCCCTGACGGTGCTGCGCTGCAACGCTTCGGAATTGCAGACCCTGAGCGGCCAGAGCCTCGTCTCCCGCGGGGTGGATGCGGGCAAGGCCCCGGAGCTGGAAACGCTGCTGCCGCTGGCGGGGCGCTTCGCCGCCGCCCACCACTGTATCGTGGCGGTGACGGGGGCCGAGGACATCGTAACGGACGGCACCACGGCCTACGGCATCCGCAGCGGCACCCCGCTGCTGCGCCAAGTCACCGGCACCGGCTGTATGCTGTCGGTGCTGGCGGCGGCCTTCGTGGGGGCAAACCCCGAAGCGCCGCTGGAAGCCGCCGCTGCCGCCGTCTGCATGATGGGTCTGTGCGGGGAGCGGGCCGCCGCCTCCCTGACCGGGGGCGAGGGCACCGGCACGCTGCGCATCCGCCTGATGGACGCCGTTTCCAACATGACCGGCGAAGAGCTGGACCAAGGAGCAAACTATGAACTGTACTGCTGAGATGCTGCGGCTTTACGCCGTCACCGACCGCGCATGGGTCGGGAAACTCACCCTGCCCCAGCAGGTCGAAGCGGCCCTCAAGGGCGGCGCGACCTGTGTGCAGCTGCGGGAGAAAAACCTCGCCGATTCGTCTGTTCTGGCGGAAGCGCGGGAGATTTCCGCCCTGTGCAAACAGTACCGCGTGCCCTTTATCCTGAACGATAACGTGGCGCTGGCGGCCCAGTGCGGCGCGGACGGGGTGCATCTGGGGCAGGAGGATATGGACCCCGCAGAGGCGCGGCGCATCCTCGGCCCCGACGCCATCATCGGCGTGTCGGCCCATAACGTTGCCGAAGCCAAGGCCGCGGTGGCGGCCGGTGCGGATTACCTCGGCTGCGGCGCGATGTTCGCCACCACCACGAAAACGAACGTCACCGCCCTGCCCAAGGAGACGCTGCGGGCCATCTGCGCCGCCGTCCCCGTGCCGGTCGTCGCCATCGGCGGCATCAGCAAACAGAACCTGCTCTCCCTCGCCCACTGCGGCGAAGCAGGCGTTGCGTTGGTCAGCGCCATCTTCGCAGCGGAGGATATTGAAGAGGAGTGCAGGGAATTGAGGAAGTTAGCGGAGATGCTATAACTCCTTCCGTCATCGCTGCGCGATGCCACCTCCCTCTGGGAGGGAGGCTGAAAGGCCCCCTCTTTGAGGGGGCTGTCTGCGAAGCAGACTGAGGGAGTCGCGGCCGACCGGGGGCACCACCTTCGGCCGCGTTAGAAAACTCATGCAAGGAGATTTTCATGAAGACCGCAATGTTGTTTTGCGGAGGCGCCGGAATCCAGTATCATCTGAAATATCCGGCCCCTCTGTATATAAATGGTAGAGAGTATTTTAGACCAAACTGGAGGAACTGACTATGCAAACCTATACCACCCAGATGGACGCCGCCCGCAAGGGCATCGTCACCAAGGAGATGGAAATCGTCGCCAAGAAGGAGTACCGCACCACCGAAGAGATCCGGCAGCTGGTCTCCGAGGGCAAGGTCGCCATCCCCGCCAACAAGCACCACACCTGCCTGAACCCGGAGGGCATCGGCAGCATGCTGCGCACCAAGATCAACGTCAACCTCGGCGTCTCCCGCGACTGCAAGGATTACAACATCGAGATGCAGAAGGTCATGAGCGCCGTGAACATGGGCGCTGAGGCCATCATGGACCTGTCCAGCCACGGCAACACCCAGCCCTTCCGCCAGAAGCTGACCCACGAGTGCCCTGTCATGATCGGCACCGTGCCGGTGTATGACTCGGTCATCCACTACCAGCGCGACCTCGCCACCCTGACCGCACAGGACTTCATCGACGTGGTCCGCCTCCACGCGGAGGACGGTGTGGATTTCGTCACCCTCCACTGCGGCATCACCCGCAAGACCATCGACCAGATCCGCAAGCACAAGCGGAAGATGAACATCGTCAGCCGCGGCGGCTCGCTGGTCTTCGCATGGATGTGCATGACCGGCAACGAGAACCCGTTCTATGAGCACTTCGATGAAATTCTGGACATCTGCGAAGAGCACGATGTGACCATCTCGCTGGGCGACGCCTGCCGCCCCGGCTGCTTGGCCGACGCCACCGATGTCTGCCAGATCGAGGAGCTGGTCCGTCTGGGCGAGCTGACCAAGCGGGCTTGGGCCCACAACGTGCAGGTCATGGTGGAAGGCCCCGGCCATGTGCCCCTGAATCAGGTCGCCGCCAACATGGAGGTGCAGAAGAGCATCTGCATGGGCGCCCCGTTCTACGTGCTGGGACCCCTCGTCACCGACATCGCCCCCGGCTATGACCACATCACCGCCGCCATCGGCGGTGCCGTGGCCGCCGCCAGCGGTGCCGCCTTCCTGTGTTATGTCACCCCGGCGGAGCATCTGGCTCTGCCCAACGTGGACGACGTCAAGCAGGGCATCGTGGCCTCGAAGATCGCAGCCCATGCCGCCGACATCGCCAAGGGCATCCCCCACGCCCGCGACATCGACGACAAGATGGGCGACGCCCGCCGCGTGCTGGACTGGGACGCACAGTTCGCCTGTGCCATCGACCCGGAGACCGCCAAGGCCATCCGCGACGCCCGTCTGCCCGAAGACGATCACAGCGACACCTGCTCCATGTGCGGCAAGTTCTGCGCCGTCCGCAGCATGAATAAGGCGCTGGCCGGCGAGTACATCGACATCCTGTAATTTCTTCCCCCGGAGAAAGCATAGAAAGAAAGCCCCCTGCACGCGGTATGTGCAGGGGGCTTTCGGCGTTTTGGGGGAAGAGATCTTATTTCGCGATCTGCGGCACGGAAGAGGGCGTCTGCACCAGATTCGTCATGCTCTTGAGGCTGATGCCGAGGGTGGAGAGATTGTGCAGCATGGCCGAGGCGGCGGGCTGCAGGATGCCCAGCGCACCCAAAAGGATGAGGGTGGAGTTGAAGCTCAGCACAAAGCGGTAGTTTGCGCTGACCCGGTGCTGCAGGGCGTTGGCTACCGTCTTGAGGAAGACCAGTTCTTCAAGGCTGTCGGCCTTGATGGTCACATCCGCGATCTCGCGGGCGATGGCAGCACCGGAGTTGATGGCGATGCCGATGTCGGCGGCGGAGAGGGCGGGGGAGTCGTTGATGCCGTCGCCGATCATGACGACGGTGTGGCCCGCAGCCTTTTCCTTCTGGACGAAGTTGGCTTTGTCCTCCGGCAAAACCTCGGCGTAGAACTGGTCCACGCCCACCTGCTTGGCAATGGCCTCGGCGGTGCGGTAGCTGTCACCGGTCATCATCACGGTGTTCCGGATGCCCAGCTTGTGCAGCTGGTGCAGGACGGAAGCGGCTTCCGGGCGCAGGGGGTCGGCGATGCAGATGACGCCGACCAGCTGGCCGGAGACAGCCATGTACAGGTGAGAATACTCCGGGGCGAGGGAGTCGAACTTCTCCTGCTCGTCGGCGGGGATGATGCAGTGCTCGTCCTCAAAGACGAAGTGGTAGCTGCCGATGACCACCCGCTCGCCGCTGACCCGGCTGGCAATGCCGTGGGCCACGATGTACTCCACCTCGGAGTGCACCTCCTCGTGGGCGAGGTTCCGCTCCTTGGCGGCGCGGACGACGGCGTTGGCCATCGAGTGCGGGAAGTGCTCCTCAAGGCAGGCGGCAAGGCGCAGCACATCGTCCTTCTCGCTCTGGCTGAAGGGGATGACGTCCACCACCTGCGGGGTGGCGCGGGTCAGGGTGCCGGTCTTGTCGAACACGATGGTGTCGGCCTTGGCCAGCGCTTCCAGATACTTGCCGCCCTTGACGGTGATGTGGGCCGTGCCGCACTCGCGCATGGCGGAGAGGACGGCCAGCGGCATCGAGAGCTTGAGCGCACAGGAGAAGTCCACCATCAGGATGGAGATGGCGCGGGTGACGTTCCGGGTCAGCGCGTAGGTGACCACGGTGCCCGCGAGGCACCACGGCACCAGCTTGTCGGCCAGTTCCAGCGCACGGTTCTCGGTGCTGGACTTCAGCTTCTCGGATTCCTCGATCATGGCCACGATCTTGTCGTAGCGGTTGGAGCCGCCCGCAGCCTTGGCCAAGAAGACGCACTCGCCCTCCTCCACCACGGTGCCCGCGTAGACGGTGGCACCCTCGATCTTCCGCACCGGCATGGATTCGCCGGTCAGCGCGGCCTGATTGATCATGGCTTCGCCTTCGATCACGGTGCCGTCCAGCGGGATCATGTTGCCGGAGCGCACCACGATCTCGTCGCCGGGCTGGACCTTCGTCAGCGGCAGCAGCACTTCGGTGCCTTGGCTGCGCACCCAGACCTTGTCCACATTCAGCGCCATGCTGCGGGCGAGATCATCGAGGCTCTTCTTGCGGGTCCACTCTTCCAGCAGGGAGCCGAGGTTCAGCAGGAACATGACGGAGCCGGCGGTGTTGAAATCGCCCCGCAGTACCGAGACGCCGATGCTCAGCGCATCCAGCACCTCGACTTCCAGCTTGCGCTGGAACAGACATTTGACGCCCTTCCACACAAAGGCGATGGAGCGCCAGATGGTGTAGGCCGCGCGGATGGGGGCGGGCAGGAACAACTTGCGGAAGCAGTGGCCTACCACAAGGCCGTACATCTTTTCCTGATATTCCTGATTGAGTTTCCGGCTGTCGGCGGAGGTCACAAGGGCGTCCAGCTCCGGCCGGTCGAACTTGTAGGTGCTCAGCGCCCGGACGGCGTCGGCACGCTGGCCATTATAATAAAGTACCACGTCGCCGGTCCGCTCGTAGACGGTGGCCTTTTCGATGGCGTCGTGGTGGTTGAGATAAGCTTCCAGCACATCGGCGCGGTGGAGCGTCATCCGCACGTTGCAGACATGGACGCGCATCCGGCCCCGGCCTTCATGCAAAATGGTGCATTTCATACTCGTTCCCTTTCTGACCATGAAAAAGAGCCGCCCGCAGGCGGCTCCCATAGGGCCTTGGATTATTCGGCAGCCTCGGTGGATGCAGTCTCCTCAGCAGCGTCCTCGATGACAGCGGCCTCAGCCTTGGCAGCGCGGGCCTCGTTGATAGCCTTTGCGTCTGCCAGAATGTCACCGGCCTGTTCCTGAACCTTGTTCACGGTCTCCATGGTGGAGTCCTTCATGCGCAGAACGGCAGCGGCGGTCTGGGTGTAAACCTTCTTGGCATCGCTGCTGGACAGAAGCTTGAAACCGGCAGAACCAAACAGGGTGCCAGCGGCGAACAGGGCGATCTTCTTCATGTTAACCATATACATATACCTTCCTTTTTTCGTGTTGCTTGTATGGCCCAAAAGGGCCGGTTTGAGGGAGCGGGACGCTCCGTATTGCTGCCGTTATTGTAGCACGAAATTTGGAAAATGCAAGTGGTTTGCATAAAGTTAGCACATAGAAACTTTTTTGCAGGAGTTTGTTATAATTGACTATCCCTACGTTGTTTTTTGCGACAAACGGGTGCTTACCCCCACACCAACCACAGGCAGCCGTAGCCCGTCAGCACGGCGGCCAGCGTGAAGGGGATGCCGATGCGCAGAAAGTCCTTGATGCGGACGGTCTCGCCGTTTTTGCGCAGGATGCCGATGGCTGCGATGTTGGCCGAAGCGCCGATGGGGGTCAGGTTGCCGCCCAGCGCCACAAAGGGCCGCTGCTGCGGCAAAGCCAGCATCAGAATGTAGATCAGCGCAAATAAGATCAGCGCAAGGATCATGCGTCCTCCTCGGTGTGGGAGTCGCGGTCTTCGTCGATCATCCGGTAGCCCACGCCCAGCTCATTTAAGATGTAGGTGTTCTTTCCGGGGCGGCTGCCCAGCTTGCGGCGGATGTTGGCCATGTTGACCTGCAGCTTCTTGGTGCTGCCGCAGTCGGTGTCGCCCCAAATGGCCTTGACGATGGCGGGGTAGGTCATCACCCGGCCGGCGTGCTCGGACAAAAACGCGACGATGTTGTATTCGGTCTGGGTCAGCTTGATCTCTTCCTCCCCCACGAAGACCTTGCGGCGCCCGTAGTTGATGGTGAGGTCCTGCGCACGGAAGGTGCCCGTGGGGCTGGAGCTGTAGCGGTTGGTGCGCAGCGCCGCCCGCACCCGCGCCAGCAGCTCGCCGGTGCCGAAGGGCTTGGTGATGTAGTCGTTGGCACCGAGGTCCAGCGCCTCGATCTTGTCCGCCTCGGTGGTGCGGGCCGACAGCACGATGATGGGGGTCAGGTACTTCTGGCGCACATACCGGATCAGCTCCACGCCATCCCGGTCAGGCAGACCGAGGTCGAGGATGATCAGGTCTGGGTTGCAGGAACCGAACATCGACTGCCCCAGTTCGCAGGAGGGGGCCACAAACGTCTGGTAGCCGTTGGTCTCCAGCAGGGTATAGATGAAGCTGCAGATATTGGCCTCGTCTTCTACGACCAGCACTTTGAATTTGTTATTGCTCATCTTGATTTTCCTCCGTCTCAATGGATTCGGTTTCCAGCCAGAAGCGGATGGTCGTGCCCTCGCCTTGGCGGCTCTCGGCCTTGATCTCTCCGCCGTGGGCTTTTACGATGGCGGCACAGACCGAAAGCCCGATGCCCATGCTGTGCTTGCCGTGGTCGGCGGTGTCCTCGGCGGGCAGCATCCCGGAAAACAGCCTCTTCAGCCGCTCCTTGGGGATGCCGCAGCCGTTGTCCGTTACTTCGAACACAGCGTGGCTGCCCACCGTGAAGACTTTCAGCGTCAACTGGGTCATCCCCTCGGCGTGGAGCACCGCGTTTTCCAACAGGTTCGTCAGCACCTGCGAGATCAGCATCGAGTCCATGGGGATGACGATGAAGCTGTCCGGCAGTTCGAGCGTTACGTTCACGTCCGGGTAGCGCTTCTGGAACCGCACCAGCACCGTGTCGATCAGCTCTTCCAGCACGGTGGGGGTCTTCTGCACCGCCACCTTGTCGTTGTCGAACCGGGTGACCGAGAGCAGGTTCTCCACCATCCGGTTCAGCCACTGGGCATCCGAACAAGCCTCGCCAAGAAGTTTAACTTTTTGCTCTTTATCCAGAGAGTCATAATTCTCAATGACGGTCGAACAAGCCCCGTAGATCGAAGTCAGCGGGGTGCGCAGGTCGTGGGAGACGGCCCGCAGCAGGTTGGCCCGCATTTTTTCAGTCTCGCTCTCCATCCGGAGCTGCTCCTGCACCTTGATCCGGGTGGTCAGGGTGCTGGTCATGATGGAGACCACCAGCATCACCAGCCCGGAAAACAGGTTCTCCGGCAGGGTGAAGTTGAAGGCAAAGTAGGGCGAACGGAACGCAAAGTTGACCGCCAGCACGCTGAGCAGCGATGCCATGACGCCCCAGAAGTAACCGTCCGTATAGATCGAGATTAAAAATACCGCCAGAACAAATACCATGGACGCTACGCCGTCGATGCGGCCGCTGATGCGCTGGATGCCGAACATCACGAGGAATGCCAGCGCAAATACGCCCAGCAGCACGAGGATGTCTGTTTTGCGGATGGTCTGCTTCATGGAATGTGATCCCTCCTGAACTGTATTCGATCCCACCCTAAAAGTATACCATATTTTTATTTAAGAAACAGCTAAGGAATCAAGATTCTTGACCGGAGAAAAAATGGATGCTTTGACGTATTCAAAAACTGTGTTGACAAATATTTATATGATAATTATAATATAAACATGGAAGCAATTCGATTTGAGTGGGATGAAAATAAAAACCACATCAACCAAAACAAACACAAGATTTCCTTTGAGGAAGCAAAAACGGTTTTCTACGACGAAGAAGCGTTGGTGATTGATGACCCTGAGCATTCTGAACAGGAGGAACGGTTTATTATTCTCGGCCTTAGCAGTAAGGCAAATCTGCTCATCGTTTGTCATTGCTATCGCGAATCGGACACCGTGATCCGAATCATTTCGGCCCGAAAAGCGACCAGAACCGAATCGGAGTATTATGGAAAGTGAGGCGTGTACGATGTTGGACGAGTATGATTTTTCGAAAGCTAGAAAGAACCCTTATGCAAAGGCGTTGAAAAAGCAGATCACGATCAATATTGACAGCAACACGATCGACTACTTCAAGGAGCAGTCGGAAGCGGTGGGAATTCCGTATCAGACGCTGATCAATCTATACCTGAAAGATTGCGTTGCGAATAAACGGCATCTGTCGATGTCTTGGCAGTAATACGAAACGGGCTGTTCGAAGGAACGGCCCGTTTTGCCGCAATTGACATTTTCCGCCCGAAAGCCCATAATAAAGATACCTTTAATAGAGAGGACGAGGGAAAATGCTTTATTTTGAGAACGATTACTGCGAAGGTGCCCATCCGGCCATTTTGCAGAAACTGATGGAAACGAACTTCGAGAAGGTGCCCGGCTATGGCACCGACCCCTACTGCGCCAGCGCGAAGGAAAAGATCTGCGCGGCGTGCCGGTGCCCGGAAGCGGACGTGACGTTCATCTCCGGCGGTACCCAGACGAATGCCATCGTCATTGCGTCGATGCTGCACCGGTGGGAGGGCGTTGTGGCAGCAGCCACCGGCCATGTCAACGGCCACGAGGCCGGGGCCATCGAGTTCACCGGCCACAAGGTGATGGGGCTGCCCCACAAAAACGGCAAGCTGGACGCCGCCACGGTCCGGAATTTCTGCGCCACCTTCTACGCCGACAGCAACCATGACCACATGGTCTTCCCCGGCATGGTGTATCTCTCCCACCCCACTGAGTACGGTACCCTCTACACCAAGGCCGAACTGGAAGCTCTCCACGCGGTCTGTCAGGAGTACAAGATGCCCCTCTTCGTGGATGGCGCACGGCTGGGCTACGGTCTGGCGGCGGATGGCACGGACGTCACCCTGCCGGACCTCGCAAAGTGGGCCGATGTGTTCTACATCGGCGGCACCAAGGTCGGTGCTCTCTGCGGCGAGGCCGTTGTCTTCCCCCACGGTGCGCCGGCCCACTTCATGACCATGGTCAAACAGCAGGGCGCGCTGCTGGCGAAAGGCCGCCTGCTGGGGCTGCAGTTCGACGTCCTGTTCACCGACGGCCTGTATGAGAAGATCAGCCGGAACGCCATCACCACCGCCAACGCCCTCAAGAAGGGCCTTGCGGCGAAGGGATACCAGTTCTTCATGGATTCCCCCACCAACCAGCTCTTCATCGTGTTCCCCAACGAGCAGCTGGCCGCGCTGGAGGGCAAGGCCAAGTTCGGCTTCTGGGAGAAGTACGACGACGCCCACACCGTCATGCGGATCGCGACCAGCTGGGCCACCAAGATGGAGGAGATCGAACAACTGCTGGAGCTGCTGTGAGCGCCAAAGATCTCAGAGGCTTTGTGCGGAAAATGGCTTGCTTTTTTTGGCGCGGTATGGTATCTTTATTTAGATGAAGATCGCGCTGGGATGCAGCGCAGAAAGAGAAGGAGAAATGAACTATGGGCTTTTTCGATAAGCTGTTTGGCGGCAAGGCTGCTGAGACGAAATTCAAGGGCGAGAAAATGACCGTCATGATGCCGCTGGAAGGCAAGGTCATCCCGCTGGAAGAGCTGCCGGATGAGACCTTTGCTTCGGCGATCCTTGGCGGCGGCTGCGGCATCGAGCCCACCGGCGACACCGTGTATGCTCCGTTCGACGGCACTGTGACGCAGGTGCCGGAAAGCCTCCACGCCGTCGGCCTGATGAGCGACGACAACATCGAGCTTCTGATCCACGTTGGCATGGACACCGTGGAGATGAAGGGCAATGGTTTCACCTCTCTCGTCAAGGAGGGCACCAAGGTCAAGGCCGGCACCCCGCTGCTGAAGGTGGATCTGGACGCCATCCGTGCCGCTGGCCATCCCACCGCAACGGCCATCATCGTGACCAATGGCGATGATCTCCCCGAAATGAGTGTTGTTGCCGCCGGTGATACCGCCGTCGGCGTGCCGCTGTTGAAGTTCAAGGCATAAGTGTTTCCACCCGGAAGATTTTCTTCCGGGTATTTTTTTGAGCAAATCTAGAAAAAGTGAGGAAGTATATCATGGAAACGAAAACGAAAAAACCGAAGTTAACTCTTGCCAAGCGGATGGCCATCTCGCTGGTGTGTGGTCTGGCAGCCGGCATCGCCTTCATGTTCCTGCGGGAGAGCCTGATCTCCGGCGGCCGCGCAGAGGTGTGGACCACCATCAACAACCTCCTGTTCCAAGACATCACGGCGGAAGGGGCCGAGCGCGCCTTCGGCATCTTCTACATCATCGGCCAGCTCTTCATCAAGGCGCTGCAGCTGGTCATCATCCCGATGGTCTTCACCTCCATTTCGCTGGCCATCGGCAGCATTGCGGACACCCGCACCATGGGCCGCATCTCGGCCAAGACCTTGTTCTGGTTCCTGCTGTGCTCTTTTCTGGCGCTGCTGCTGGCGGGCGTCGTGGGTTACACCACCTATTCCATGGGGCTGTTCAATACCCACATTGAGGGCCTGACCGAGGCCACCGGCTCCACCGGCTCGAACCCTCTGAATGTGGTGCTGAACATCATCCCCTCCAACATCGTCACGGCCTTTGGCAGCAACGGTGCGGTGCTGAGCGCAGTTTTCCTTGCTGTGGCCACCGGGCTGAGCATGAATACCCTCGGTGAGAGCCGCACCGCCACCCTCCGCCGTCTGCTGGGCGAAGTCAACGATGTGGTGGTGGTCTTCCTGAACTTCATCGTCAGCAACTTCGCGCCCTTCGCCGTCTTCGTGCTGCTGACCCGCACCTTTGCCATCTACGGCATCGATTACCTCAAGCCCGCGCTGGTCTATGTGGTGGTCACGGTGATCCTGCTGCTGGTCTTCCTTGTGGTGGCCTATCCGCTGGTCGTGGCACTGGGTGCCAAGCTGAACCCCATCAAGTTCATCAAAAAGATCGCAAACGTGGCCGTTTTCGGCTTCTCCACCTCTTCCAGCGCTGCGACCCTGCCCCTGAACATCAAGGTCTGCGAGGAAGAGTTCGGCGTGGATGAGAGCATTGCCTCCTTTGTTCTGCCGCTGGGCATGACCATCAACATGGACGGCACCGCCATCATGCAGGTCATCGCTACGGTGTTCATTGCGGGCTGTGCCGGTTATACCGTCACGCCCGGTCAACTGGTGGTGGTAGCGCTGCTGGCGCTGCTGGCTTCGGTGGGCACCCCGGCAGCTCCCGGTGCAGGGGCGGTCATCCTCTTCACCATCCTGTCCGGCATGGGCTTCGTCAATGACGGCGCATTGCTGGCCTATTCCCTGATCCTTGCCATCAACCGCCCCATCGAGATGCTCGTCACCTCCCTGAATGTCGTCGGCGATGCCGTCGCCAGCATCTGCGTCGCCAAGAGCGAAGGGCTGCTGAAAGAGGACGTCTATAATAAGTAAGAGCGAGACAAAAGAAACTCCTTGACTTTTTGCCCACAGGTGCGTATAATAAGGGCGGAAAAGTGGAAATTCCATGAGTCTCACAAGACAAAGCAAGAAGCCCCCCGGTATTGCGAGTACCGAGGGGCTTCCTGTTTGCCGGGGATTAGTGCTTGCCGTTCACGAAGAACTGTTCGTCAAGCCACTTGCAGATATAGTAAGCGACTATACCCGCTGCGACGGACAGAACAAAGGTAAAAATCACATCCATTGATCTCACCTCCCTTCCATGTAAAATGGGCCGGAGTGGAGCGGCAAGTATAGAATAACATAGAATTCGACAATTTTCAATTTTACAAGAGATATCCTCTCTTTACAATTGCGGCGTCGGCGGCGCGAAGCTTTTACACAAGCTTTTCCTCTCCATGGTTTCGGGCGGCGGGGAAGTTCGGTACAATAAAACCGTTCCGAGAGAAGTATGAAAGAAGGGCCCAAGGGGCGCCAAAAGAGAGGATTTCCGTATGAAAGAGAACAAGATCACCCGCCGCAATTTCCTGAAGGTCGGTGCTGCGGCATCGGCTGCCGGTCTGCTGAGTGCTGCCCCGGTGGCGGCCAGCGCAGCCCAGCCGGATGCCGTCGGCGCTGCGGAAGAAGAGAACGGTCTGCTGGATTTTCTGAAGAAACCGAAGTACATTTTCCTGTTCATCGGCGACGGCATGGGCACTGCCCAGATCCAGTCTGCCCGCTTCTATAAGGGCACCACCGAGAACAACGGGGCCATCACCGAGGGGGAGCTGAGCTTCACCTCCTTCCCCGAAGTCGGCAGCGTGACCACCTACGACAGCACCTCCTTCTGCCCGGACTCCGCGTCCACCGCGACCTCCATTGCCACCGGCAATAAGACCGAGAGCGGCGTCATCAACATGTGCCCGTGGACCCGCGATGTGCCCTACGAGACCATCGCCGAGAAGCTGCACAAGCAGAAAAACTATAAGGTCGGCGTGGTGTCCACCGTCAACATCGACCACGCCACCCCTGCCGCCTTCTACGCCCACCAGAACACCCGCAAGAACTACTACCAGATCGGCGTAGAGCTGGCCAATTCCGGCTTCGAATACTTTGCGGGCGGCGAGTTCCAGAAGGTGAACGGCGATGGCACCGGCCCCAACAACCACGAGGTCGCCGCACAGGCGGGCTACAACGTTGTCACCACACAGGCGGGCGCGGCGGCGCTGACGGCCGGGGCGGGCAAGACCCTCATCATCGCCGAGAACCTCGCCGACGGCAAGGCGATGAACTACGCCATGGACGCTGCCAACGGCGAGTGGCAGTTGACCGATTACGTGAAAAAGGGCATCGAGCTGCTGGAAAACAAGAAGGGCTTCTTCCTGATGACCGAATCCGGTAAGATCGACTGGGCCTGCCACGCCAACGATGCCGCCGCCTCCATCCACGACGTGCTGGAGATGAGCAACGCCGTTCAGGCCGCCGAGGAGTTCTACAACGCCCACCCCAACGAGACCCTGATCCTTGTCACGGCCGACCACGAGACGGGCGGGCTGGTGCTGGTGGACGGCGACGAGCGGACGGGCCGCGTGATGGGCGTCTATGTCTCCGACGACCATACCCCCGCGATGCTTCCCGTATTCGCATACGGTCCCGGAGCCGACAAGTTCTGCGGTACGTATATGAATACGGAGATCGCCCGCAGGATCAAATCGCTGATAAAATAAACCGCATATTATGACGCTACGCAAACAAATCGCGGCGCTTCTGCCGCTGGTCTTCGCAGCGGGAGCGGCCGGAGCGCAGGGCCTTAAATCGGGTCCTTACGAGCTGCCTTACAAGAATACCTATGTAAAGGAGGTCTTCGTGGCCGAAAACGAATTCCGGACCGCCAAGCCCGAAACCATCAAGCCCCGTTCGTTCGCCGAGGCCCGCAAGATCCTGCCCGCACCCGTGTGGGAGGGGCACGACAAAGAGATCGAGATGTACTGGCATGCTTGGCGGATCGCCGTGGGCAACATCCGCCAGCCGCAGGAGGGATCGGAATTCGTCTCGCCGTATCTGGATATCGCCTACAACGGCAATATTTTCATGTGGGACGCCTCGTTCATGATGATGTTCGCCCGCTACGGCTACCGCTTCTTCCCGTTCCAGCGTTCGCTGGACAACTTCTATGCGAAGCAGCACCCCGACGGCTTCATCTGCCGCGAAATCCGGGCCGACGGCTCCGACTGTTTCGAGCGTTACGATCCGACTTCGACCGGCCCGAACCTGCTGCCGTGGGTCGAGCTGACGTACTACCGCCAGTTCGGCGATATCGACCGCCTGCACAAGGTCTTCCCCGCGCTGTGCGCCTACGCCAAATGGTGGCGGCTCAACCGCACGTGGCCCGACGGCACCTATTGGTCGAGCGGCTGGGGAACGGGCATGGACAACATGCCCCGCGAGAAGCCCGAATACAACCCGATCTTTTCGCACGGACATATGGTCTGGCTCGACACCAACCTGCAGCAGATGCTGGTAGACGAGTCGCTGCTGAACATCGGTTTCTATATCGAACGCTGGCAGGAGATCGAGGATATGGAGGACGAGATGAAGCGGCTGCGCGCCTATGTGAACGAACATCTCTGGGACGAGCGGACGGCTTTCCTGTACGACCGCTACGGCGACGGAACGCTCTGCACGACCAAGGGAATCGGCGCATTCTGGGCTTTGCAGGCCGATGCGCTGGACAAGGAGCGGCTCGACCGCATGGTGGCGCATCTGAGCGATACGACCGAGTTCGACCGTCCGCACCGCGTGCCGTCGCTCTCGGCCGACCATCCGAAATACAATCCGCTGGGCCGCTACTGGCAGGGCGGCGTATGGCCCGGTACGAATTACATGACCATCGACGGCCTTTACCGTAAGGGCTATCACGACCTTGCGCGGGAGATCGCCGCGAACCATTACGCCGCAGTCTTCGAGGTGTGGAAGAATACCGGCACCTTCTGGGAGTACTACGCCCCGGAGAAGATCGAACCCGGATTCATGGCACGCAAGGACTTCGTGGGCTGGACCGGACTTCCGCCCATCGCCGTCTTCATCGAGTATATCCTCGGCGTGAAGTCGGATTACTCCGAAGGCCGCATCGTGTGGGACATCGAGCATACCGAGGCCCACGGCATCGAACGCTATCCCTTCGGGCCGGACGGCGTCGTGGGGCTGAAGGTCAAACG
>ERZ827156.3216-NODE-3216-length-15151-cov-18.554452_pt1 | contig 15151 bp, 13 predicted proteins | sample MGYA00519919_ERZ827156 | MGnify/ENA primary metagenome ERZ827156 (study PRJEB31778, sample SAMEA3449269) | human gut metagenome | biome: human gut; feature: human-associated habitat; material: faeces | place: United Kingdom | collected 2010/2012 ... | reverse complement strand
CGTGGCCGCTCACTTCCGCAAGGTCGCCCAGCGGCTGCAGGACGCCGGCATCCTGGACCCCAAGGTCCTGCGGGTGGACACCAACACCCTGCTGTATCAGGTGCCCGGCGGCATGCTGTCCAACCTGATCTCCCAGCTGAAGCAGGCGGGCAAGGAGGATAAATACTATGACGTACTAGCAGAGATCCCCCGCGTCCGCAAGGACTTCGGCTATCCCCCGCTGGTGACCCCCTCCTCCCAGATCGTGGGCACCCAGGCCGTGATGAACGTCATCATGGGCGAGCGCTACAAGACCTTCCCCAAGGAGTCCCGCGCCATGCTCAAGGGCGAATACGGCAAGCTGCCCGGCGAGGTCAACGAGGAGGTCCGCGCCAAGGCGGGCATCGCCCCCGAGGACGTGATCACCTGCCGTCCCGCCGACCTGCTGCAGCCGGAGCTGGAGAAGTACCGCCAGGAGTTCAAGGGCCTGGCCAAGTCCGATGAGGACGTGCTGAGCCTGGCCCTGTTCCCCCAGGTGGCGCCCAAGTTCATCGAAAAGCGCGACGCGCCCAAGACCGCGCCCGCTGCACCTGCCGCTCCCGAGACCAAGAGCGCCGACGCCAATGGCGTCCGTGAGCTGTATGTGGAGTGGAAAAACGGATAATTCTTCTTTCCTTTCCCTTATGGGAGCAGGGACCGTCCCTCCGGCGGCCCCTGTTCCCACTTTTTTCGCCACATTTGCAAAAAAACACTTGCATTATGGTGCGGCATCGACTATAATAACACCGTTAACAGGATATGCACCTTTAGCTCAGTTGGTAGAGCACCTGACTCTTAATCAGGGTGTCCAGGGTTCGAGTCCCTGAAGGTGTACCATGGTTTCAACGGCTTCGGCCGATGAAATAGAAGAAAAATGCGGCCCGTTGGTCAAGTGGTTAAGACAGAGGCCTCTCACGCCTTTAACATCGGTTCGAATCCGGTACGGGTCACCAAAAAGAAAAGGACACACTTTGTGTGTCCCTTTCTTTTTGGTGTCAGCGCTTTTTGCCACGCAAAAAGCGGTCGCCTGCGGGCGGGTGACTGAACGCGCAGGGGAAACCCGGCTAAGGTTTCCCCTGCACACATCCCCTTCCTTGCGTCCTCAATCGCCGCCCGCGCTTTTTCGGCAGTCACTTATCTTGTTTTCAGGAGGCCCCTATGTCTGCTCCCATTCGCCTTTCCGACCATTTCTCCTACGGAAAGCTGCTGCGCTTCACGTTGCCGTCTATCTGCATGATGGTGTTCACGTCCATCTACGGCGTGGTGGACGGCCTGTTCGTCTCCAACTTCGTGGGCAAGACGCCCTTCGCCGCCGTGAACCTGGTGATGCCCTTCGTGATGATCCTGGGCGGCATGGGCTTCATGATCGGCACCGGCGGCACGGCGCTGGTGTCCAAGCTGCTGGGCGAGGGCAAGAAGGACGAGGCCCACCGCACCTTCTCCATGCTGGTGCTGTTCACCCTGCTGCTGGGTATCGTGCTGTCCGCCGTGGGCATCCTCACCATGCCCGCCGTGTCCCGCTTCCTGGGGGCCTCCGACGCCATGCTGCCCGACTGCGTCCTCTATGGCCGTATCGTCACGGGCTTCACCTTCGCCTTCATGCTGCAAAACGTGTTCCAGAGCTTTTTCATCGCCGCCGAGAAGCCCCGCCTTGGCCTCATCGTCACCGTGGCCGCCGGCGTCACCAACATGGTGCTGGACGCGCTGTTCATGGCGGTGTTCAAGTGGGGCGTGGCCGGCGCGGCCATCGCCACCGGCCTGAGCCAATGCGTGGGCGGCGTGCTGCCGCTGTTCTACTTCCTGCGGCCCAACACCAGCCTGCTGCGCCTGCGCCCTGCGGCGCTGCGTCTCCGTCCGCTGCTGCAGGCCTGCGGCAACGGCTCCTCCGAGCTGATGAGCAACATCTCCTCCTCCCTGGTGGGCATGCTGTATAATTTCCAGCTGATGCGCCTGATCGGTGAGGACGGCGTCTCCGCCTACGGCGTGCTGATGTACGTCCAGTTCATCTTCGTGGCCATCTTCATCGGCTACTCCATCGGCTGCGCCCCGGTGGTGAGCTTTCACTACGGCGCCCAGAACCACGACGAGCTGAAAAGCCTCCTGCGCAAGAGCGTCCTGCTGATGGCCGTCGGCGGCGTGACGCTGACGCTGCTGGCCCGCGCCCTGGCCCGGCCCCTGGCCCACCTGTTCGTGGGCTACGACGCCGCGCTGTACGACCTGACCGTCCACGCCTTCCGCCTCTTCGCCTGGTCGTTCCTGCTGGCGGGCTTCAACATCTTCACCTCCGGCTTCTTCACCTCCCTGAACAACGGCGGCGTCTCCGCTGCCATCTCCTTCCTGCGCACGCTGGTGTTCCAGGCCGGCTCCGTCATCCTCCTGCCCATGCTGCTGGGCGTGGACGGCATCTGGTGGGCCATCACCGCCGCCGAGACCTTCGCCTTCCTGATCTCCTGCACCTTCCTGCTGGCCAAGCGGAACAAGTACCACTATCTGTAAGCGCTTTCCCCTTGCAATCGGCAAAGCATAGTGGTATACTATGTTTATTATTGTAAGGGAGGTCATCCCATGCTGGTTTCTACCAAAGGCCGCTACGCTCTCCGCGTCATGCTGGAGCTTGCCCAGAGCGACAGCGCCGCCTATCTTCCCCTTCCCGCCATCGCCCAGCGGCAGGGCATCTCCGAAAAATATCTGGAGAGCATCATCGCCGTGCTCTCCAAGGCCGGTCTGGTGGACGGCCTGCGGGGCAAGGGCGGCGGCTACCGCCTGAACCGCCCCACCGCCGACTACTCCGTGGGCCAGATCCTCCGGCTCACCGAGGGCTCCCTGGCCCCCGTCACCTGCCTGGAGGGTGAGGAGAACACCTGCCCCCGCGCCGGTCACTGCACCACCCTCCCCATGTGGGAGAAGCTGGACTGCCTGATCAACGACTATCTTGACAGCGTCTCCCTGGCCGACCTGCTCTCCCAGACCGACGGCGCCGCCCTGTAAAATCCCCGCAAAAAAAACGTCCGAACCTCTCGGTTCGGACGTTTTTTTGTTCTCTTGCAGTCCTGCTCAGCTCTTCTTGCTGCTGTCGGTCTTGGCCGAAGCATCGGTCTTGGCTGCAGTATCGGTCTTGGCAGCGTCCGTATTGGCCGCATCCGCACCGGCGGTATCCACGGTGATGCCTGCGGCCGCCGCGGCGTCCTTATCCAGGATGCGGTCCGCCGGGATACCGGCCGCCTCCGCCTCGCCGCGGGTCATCAGCACCGGCGCCGCGGAATCCTCCACCAGCTTCGCCATCAGCAGATAGCGGTGGTGATCGTCGCCGTTCTTGCACACGGACAAGATCACGACCTTGTCGCCGGCCACCGGCATGTTGTTCTTATCCACGTTCACGCAGCCCTCAGCGCTGTAAAACGCGTTCTGATCGCTGTCGCTCTTATACTTGGGGTCTGCCGCCGCCTTGGCCAGCGCCTCGAAGAAGGCCGTGAACACCTTCTCGTCCTTGAAATCGTGGTAATACAGGATGTGGCTGGTGTCGTAGGGGATGCAGGCAAAGAACTTATAGGTCAGCTGCCGGTCCGGCTGATAGATGTACATCACGGCGTTGTCATCGAACTTCAGCGTCTCGCCGTAGCTCTGCAGCCCGCCGAACATGGTCCGGTTGGCCATGTTGTGGCCGTAGATCACCGTCACGGGGTCGCTGAGGTCGGACTTGTTGTAGTGCGCCTGGATGTACAGCGAGCCGGCCTTGTTGGTCTTGCCGTCCAGATCGCGCTGCAGGTAGTAATCGTCGTCATACCCGGTGCTGCTCTTGGTGGACTTGGGGCTCTGCGCCAGATAGTGGCCCTTGCTGATGGCGCACTGGGTGGCGTTGGGGATCTGGATGAACCCGAACACATCCGGATACTTCTCCTCATCGAAGCTGACTCCGTCCGGCAGCTGGATGGGCTCCGGCTCTACCACGACCTCCTCATCCTTGGGGTCCGGCTCCTTCTGCTCGCCGCAGCCCACCAGTGTGGCGGATACCAACGTCAATATGGCCATCACCAGCGCCATGCGGCGCAGAAAGTGCTTCTTCATCTTCTCCATTGCTGCTCCTTCCCGCAGCCCGTCTCTCTGTACCGGGCCGCTGCGGCGCTTTCGCCGCGTCGCAATATACCAGTATATGATACCATACGCCGCCTCTGATTGCAACCCCCTTTGCCCGCTGCGCCCTTACTGCTGCGCCGTTCCGTACTGCCCCAGCAGCTTGTCCAGCTGCTGGCGCTGCGCCGGTGTCATCCGGGGTCTGTACTGCGCCGCCAGCGCCTGGGCCAGGTCTCCGTTGCCCCGCTTCAGATAGTTCCGTATGGCTCGCTGCAAGCTCTCCGCCGCCGTGGAGCTGAGGCTCTCTCCGCCGCCGTAGGACTCGTCACTATCTATTAGACGCGCTCCGGAGGCCGAAAGTTTCCTCTCCTGCTCCGCTTTGTCGGAAAAATATCCCAGCATCGTCTGATACAGCTTCTGGTCCCGGCTGCCCGCGTCCTCACACTCCGCCTGGGCCGCCGCCAGCAGCTTCTGCCAGTCCGCCTTCTCGTCCTGCCAGCGGTCATAGTCCGCCTTCTCCTGCGCGTGCAGCAGGCTGTACTGCTCCTGCAGGGCCTTTCCCTCCTGCTGATACTCCGCCAGCGCCGCCTGCCGCAGCTCCGGCACCAGCGCGGCCAGCTCCTGCAGATACCCGTTGTACGCCTGCTGCCCCGCGCTCTGGGCATAGCTGGAGCCATACCCGCCGGTCAGCGCCGCCGCCTTGCCCAGCGTGTCCTCCATGGCCGCCGCGCCCCGGGCGGCGTACAGCCTGGCGTACCGCTGGTACGCCTCGTCCTCCTCCGGCTCGTAGTCAAAGGCCTCTCGCCCCGCGATCCGGTCATACAGCGCCTGCAAGCGCTCCTCGAACCGCGACTGATACGCCCCCGGCTCCAGTGCCGCCACGCTGTCCCGGTACGCCTGGGCTGCCGTCACCTCGTCCGAGGGCGTATACCCCTTCTCCAGCTCCTGCAAACGCTTTGCCGTGGCCGCCGTCACCTCCGCCCGGGGCCTGGCCGCCTCCGCGGCGGCTGCGGCCTGTGCCTCCTGCTCCGCCGCCGTCGGCGCGGACAGCAAGCTCCCCCACGTCTCGTCTCCGGCGATGCCGTCCACCATGGTCAGCCCGTTCTTCTTCTGATAGTCACGCACGGCCGCCCTGGTCTTTTTCCCGAAAATACCGTCCTCATCCAGGGTATAGCCACGCTTGTTCAGCTCGTTCTGCAGCTGCTTCACTGCGCTGCCCTGCGAGCCGTACGCCACCATCGTATACGTCGATGCCATTCCTCGTTCCTCCTCCCTCATGTCACGCGCCGCCAGCCGTACACGCCGGCGATGCCCGTCTCCACGCTCTTCCACGACGCCCCTGCCGGCGCCTCCGGCGCCTCCGCGCCGTCCGTCAGACGCACGCACCCCACCGGGAACAGCAGCTCCTCCACCGTCCGGCCGCCCACCGTCAGCGTGCCGGACACCGCCACGTCCCCGTAAAACACCGCCGGCCACGCGCACTCCAGCGCCTGCTGCTCCGCGTACTTGCCGAAGGCCGCGCCCTTGCCGCCGCTGCGCAGATGCAGCGTCACCTGGCTGGTGGCCGCCGTATACCGCACCGTGCGCACGTTGCCCACGGTGTCCTCCGCGCTCAGCTCCACCTCATAGGACGTTCCCTTGTCCAGTCCGCCGCCCAGCAGCTGCTCTTCGCCGTTTTCCAGCGCCGTATAGCCGCTCCATGCGCCGCCCATGGGCCGGAACCGCGCCCGCACCGCCACGGCGTTGTGTCCCTGCACCGCCGCGCACTGCGCCGCGCATTTCACCTTCAGATACGCCCCGTCGTCCGCCTCCGTGCCGTCCGCGCCGCAGCGCACCGCGGCCGACACCGTGATGGCCGGCGGATAGTACGGCTCCGCCGTCACCGCCGCCCCTGTCACCGTCACCGACCGTCCCCGGCTGTCCGTCACCGTGGCCGTGGGCCGCAGCTCCCCGCTGACGCCGATGGCCGCCGTGGTGCCGGCGGCCCCTGCCAGCTCCTGTCCCGCTATCCGGAACCGGATGCTCCGCACCGCCGCGCCGCCCTGCGCCGCGGCCGTCACCGCGTACCGCACCCGGCTCACGCCCTGCAAACACACGCCCCAGCCCTGCACCGCCGGGTCGTCGTTGACCACCTCCGTGGTCAGGACCGCCGTTGGCCGCAGCGTCTCCGGTATATACGCCGTAAACGCCGCGCTGAGGCTCCCCACCAGCGTGCCGCCGCTGTATACCCTCATAGTCACTGTGCCGGTGCCGCAGGTGCTGTCCGGCAGCTGCCCCGCCAAACTCTCCGGCACCGTCCACTGGTACACCGCCCGCCCCGCCGTGCTGCTCACCGTCCGCAGCGCGCCGCCGCTCAGTGTTCCGGAGGCCGTCCCCAGCGCATAGCTGAAGGCGAAGCTGTACCCATACCCCGGTCTTGTCAGCGTCAGCGTCCCCGTCTGCCCGATGATGGCGTCCCCGGCCGCCAGTGTAAAGTCCCCGATGCTCTCCACCCGCTCCACCGGCAGCGCGTAGCCATAGCTGTCGTCCCGTGTGGACCCGGACCCGCTGTACAGCCGGATACGCAGTGCCGCGGTGCCCACCGCGCCCGCCGCCGTCACCCAGCCGCTGTCATACTCGATGGCGCTGCTCCACCGGCTGGGGGACGCCGCCTTCAGCGTGTACCCGCTGCACACGCACCCGCTGTCCACATACACCGCCAGATAGATGGGATATCCGAAATAAGACGCCCCCGTCAGCGGCGCCACCGTCACATAGATGCGGTACTGCATGTCTCCGCCGCTGCGGCGGCTGTCATAGCCGAAGCTTACGCCGATCCTCGGCGTCCCGCCCCACTGAATGCTGTCCAGTGCCGTATAGCTCATGTCCTCACCCTCCGATCCACCGGAAGGCCAGTCCGCCCTCCGCCGCTTCCATGCTCCACTGCCCGATGCCGATGCCGCCCAGCACCGTGATGTTGGTAATGTACAGCCGGTTGTTGGACACATACGCCACCTCCGTGGCGTCCTGCCAGAAGGACAGCCGCGTGGCGGTGAACACCGCCCGGAAGTTGTTCTGCTCCACCACCTTCTGCCCATCGATCTCCCGGCACGTCAGGTCCTGTCCCACCGCCACGCCGTACACCGGCGCCGCCCCGTCGTAGTACACGATACCCGTGCGGATATACCCCTCCGTGTCCAGCTTATAGTGGGCAAAGGCCGCGTCCACCTTCTCCACGTTGGCCTGCAGGTCGGAGAAAAAGCTGTAATACTGCGTCACCGCCTCCGGTTCCGCCTCCAGATAGGCGCTGAGCTTCGTCACATAGCTGCCGAAGTCCGACGCTGCCACATATTCCTCCTCCAGCTTGGCCGTCAGCGCCTCCGTGGTCCTGTTGACCTGCTCCGCCGTTTTCAGGATCATGCTCCGCAGTGTCTCATACTGCTCCTCTGCCGCCGCGCTCTGCTTCGTCCGGGCATTGGCCTGCCGCCGGGCCGAGGCCTCCCCGGCCCCGCTGCCCAGCTCCTCCAGCTGTCCCAGCGCCAGATTCAGCTGCTGTGCCATCTGCACCAGATAGGAATACTGCTGCGCCACCTGCTCCTGCACCGTCCCCGCCGGTGCCATGGGAAGCGTAAGCACGCTCACGGCCCGTCACTCCCCTTCTCGTATACCGCCGCCGCGCTGTACACCCGGCAGCCGCCGTCCCCGGCCAGCTTCAGCCGCAGGTGCCCGCACCGCCGGGGCCGCACCTGCAATACCGCCCCTCTGGTCTGTCCCGCGCCGCCGGTGACGCTGCCCACCTGCTCCCAGCTGCCGCCGTCGTAGCTGACGTATGCCTTCACCGTCACGCCGTTTTCCGCCCTCAGCCGCAGCTCCAGCCGCGCCAGATACTTGTGCTCCGGCGTATACAGCCCCAGGTCGCCGCTCTCCGCGTACCAGTCCGGCCCCGTCTCCGGCGTACCCACCGCGCCGTCAGTGTCCAGCAGCCGTCCGTCCGCGCACAGCACCATCATGCTCCCGTTCCACCGGGCAAAGGCCGCCGCCTTCGTCCCGTCCTGCCGGTGCCACAGCCGCCGCTGGGTGTCGTACACCAGCAGCTCCGCGTTCCCCGCCGCATCCAGTGCCGACAGCCAGTACCTGCCGCTCTCGCCGCCGGCCACGCCGCCGGTATAGCGTCTCTCTCCCAGCGCCCCGGACACGCACACCGGCATGCTGCCGTCAAAGGCATACACCCCGTCGCTTCCCAGGTAATACACCACGCCGTCCACCACCGCCACCGTCCGCGCCGCGCCTTTTCGCACGCCGCTGCACGGCACGGTCACGATCTGGTGTCCGCCGCCTGCTGCCGGGTAGATCCGCTCCATGCAGTTCTCCTTGAAGAACACCACGCCGCCCATGCAGGCCGCCGCCCCGGTGAACGGCCCGTCGGAGCCTCTGGCCGCCGCGTAGCTGTCGGTACTCAGCCCCGCATAGCTGTTCCAGTTGCGGAAATCTCCCAGCGCGCAGGCGTACACCTCGTTCACCGCCTGTCCGTCCACGATGCCATACTTGCACCCCCACAGCCGGTTCCCCTGCTCCACCACAAAGTCCATCTCCGGCATGGCCCGCAGCACCGTCACCGCCGCCGTCTGGGTGTCCAGCGTCCGGCACAGCGCCGGCAGCACCACCCAGTCGTCCTCCGCCGCCTGCAATACGAACAGTCCGTTCAACTCCGCCGCTCCGCAGCCGGACACCGTCACGCCGTCCCCGGCGGAAAAGCCCATGCCGATGCCCGCCGCGGCGATCTTCGTGCACACCCCCGTCAGCTCCGCCCACGCGCTGCCGTCATACCGGCGCATGGCGCTCACCGTCCGGGACGTATCCAGCCACAGCGCCCCCGCCTGCGGCTCTCTGGGCGCCTCCGTGCCCACGCTGTAGCTGCTGTAGTTGACCCCCGCCTCATCGCACAGGGTGAACGTCACCTCTCCCGCCGTGGTCCGCACGTTCTCCATGCTGCCGTACTCCGTCAGCTGCTGGGTATTGATGTACTTCCTGTCGGGGAACACCAGCAGATACGCGCCCATGCTCACCAGCTGCTTCTCCCCGTCCGTCAGCACCAGCCCCGTTTTCTGCCCGTTCACATACAGTGCCGTGCCGTCCACCCAGAACAGTCCGTCCTTTTCCAGCATGCCGTTGGGCTTAGTCAGCCGGGTCATGACGCTCCGTCCCGGCCGTGTCTCCAGCGCCGGGTAGCCCCCGCTCCATAGGTTCTCCATCTCCGCCGCATACCCCGCGCCGCTGCCCGGGCGCCGGTCCAGCCCGCCGAAGCGCTCCACCGTCAGCCGCTGCTGCGCCGCCGCCTTCAGTCTCGGAAAATACATCCTCTCCGCCCCCTCTCAGCACAGCCGCAGCGTCCTGACGCCGCCCCACGGCGTCTCCGTCCGGGCGCAGTAGTCCCGATAGGTCAGAAACGCGTTGTTCCACAGGCTGGCCGCACTGTTGTACCGCGCCGTCTCGCCGTTGGCGTAGTGGATCTGCGACTCCACATAGTGTCGGTACAGCTCGTCGAAGGGCGTCTCCGCCGTCAGCGCCGTTTCCTCCGTCAGCTCCGGCAGCTCCCCCATCTCCCGGCAGATCTCCCGCCGCACGAACCCCTCCGCCTGTGCCAGCCACCGCAGCTTCTCCGCGCGCTCATACCCGTTGGGCAGCAGCGCGTCCACCCGGTCCAGCACCTGCTTTGCCGTCGTTTTCGCCATGCCCGCCACCTCAGGAGGCCCGCTGGTCCACGTAGCGCCGGGCCTCCTCCGCCATCATCCGCGCGTTTTCCAGCACCTCCGCCACGCACACCGGCACGCGCACCTCCACGCCGCGCATGATCTTCCAGCTCCGCCCGTTGACGGACACGATGACAAAGTTCTCCTCCTGCTTTCTGCCTCTGGGCAGCAGCACCGCCGCCATCTTCTCCTTCATATTCGCCCTTCTCCTTTCCCTGTGGGCCGCCCCGCCCTGCGGAGCGTCCCCTGTCCCGGCCGCGCCGTCCGCGGCGGGCATCACCCGCCGCGGACGCACCGCGTCAGTTGGCCTTATCCTCGTCGGAATAGCTGCTGCCGCACTCTACGCGCACCATGTACTCGTCGTACAGAATGGCCGCGGCGTGCACGCCCTTCCAGCCCACGCTGGAGCGCTGGTCCAGCGGGTCGGCGGTGCCGGAGCTGCCGCGGGGCTTCACGATGACCTCCGTGCCCTCGCTGAGGTCCACCACGCCGTAAGCGCCCTTGCCCAGGAACAGGCAGCCGTACACGGCGCAGCCCTCCTTGCCGCCCTCGCCGGGATAGATGGTCTCCTTGTCCGCCGCGGTGGCCTCCTTGTCCAGCACCAGCTTGCCGGCGGTGTTGCTGACCACCTGGCAGCGCTCGCCGCCCAGCACCACATAGCGCCCGGCCAGTGCGCCGGCCGCCACCGTGCCGCCGTCAAAGCTCACCTCGTTGCCGCTCATCACGTTGCCCTTCACCTTCAGTGTGCGGCTGTTGGACGCCAGATCACCGCCGCGGTAGATCTTGGCCTCCGTGGTCTCCACAAAGCGCACGCCGTGCAGCTCGCCGATCTCGCCGGAGAACAGCTCCGTGGCCCCGGCATACTGGTGCGCGGCGATCCACGCCTCGTCCTGCCGCAGGTCAAAGGCCACGCTGGGGTGGATGATGCACACATATTTGCCCTCAAAGGTGGGCGCATTCATCTTCTTCAGCTGGGTGGCGGCCTTGGCCACCAGCTCGCTGGTCATTTTGCAGTCCTTGTCCAGTGCCGCACGGCTGGTCACCTCCGTCTTGGTGCCGTCGCTGCCCAGCTTGGGCGCGTAGATCACCTGCTTGCCCTGCTGGATCTCGTTTCTGGTCACGGTGTCCAGCGTCAGGCCCATGTTGCTGCCGTGGCGGTCGGTGATCTCCAGCACCACGTCGTCGATGGCCGTCAGATCCAGCATATCCGACACGGTGGTGTAATCGCCGTACTGTGCCAGCTCCTTGGTGATGTAGCTGACCGAGATACCGCTGCCGTCCGGGGTCACGCCCTCGGTCAGCGGCTTCAGCGCCTTATCAAAGGCGCCGAACTTGCGCCACTCCACCGTCTTGCCGCCTCCGGCGGGCAGACCCTTGGTGGCCGCGAACTGGTTGTGTACCAGCTGCGGCTTGGCGTTCTCCAGCAGCTCCATACCGTAGTAGGTTTTCATCTCCGCGCTGAGACCGTTGGTGGTCTGCGTGTTCTCCGCAAACATCTGCAAATTCATCTCCATACTCTCTTCCTCCTTTTCCATTTCCCTTTCTTCCTGCTTCCTTCTCGTCCCACAGGCACTTCTTGTAACCCTCCGTAGGGGCGGATGCCCATATCCGCCCGCCATCCCTGTCATTGCGAGGAGGGTGAAGCCCGACGTGGCAATCCGTCTCCCCCTGTAGGGGTCGGCGTCCCCGACGCAGCGCAGCAAGTGCCCTTGGGGTACGGCCCGCTTTTTGCCTTCCCCTCGAGGGGAAGGTATCAGCCGCAGGCTGACGGATGAGGTGTCATTGCGAGCCAGTCCGCAGACTGGCGTGGCAATCCGTCTCCCGTCCCCCGTCAGGGGCATTTCGCGCCCCGGCGCGAGTGCCTTTTGCTCTCGGCGGCAAAAGGCACCAAAAACGCCGCCAAAACCGACGGTTTTGGAATCCCTTGGCGCGCTACACCCCGCGCGATCCCTTATAAATCGCACCACACGCAATTGGCCTGCCACTCAGCGTTGTCGGTCCAAAGGACTGTGCCATCACAGCTTTCCGCTACCGCTCCGCTGCCGCTGCCCGGTGCCACGGTAGGGCCTTTCGTTCTACCGTTTCTGGCGGACAGGCACTCACCTCCGCATCCTTCAAAACCGTATCTTCTCCCCCTCCATCACGCGTCTGCGGATGTCCGCCAGCTCCTGCCCGCTGAGCCCCCTGGGGTCCCACCGGCTGACGCTCCTGCGCCGCCCGCCGTTCTCCGCCACCCGGCTGCCGCCGCTGGCGATGGCCTGCGCCAGCTGCTGCCGTGCGCGCTTCACCGCGAACTCCATAGCCATCTGCAGCTGCTGCTCCTGCTCCCGGCGGTGCGCCGCCTCCGCCGCGGCTGCCAGCTGCCGCAGCCGCTGATTCTCCTGCCGCAGCCCCCGCAGTCGCCCGTCCAGAATTTTCCGCACCCGCGCGTCGAAATCTTCCTTGTACCGGCCGCGTATCAGTGCCTCGAACCCCTCCTGCTCTGCCGTCTCCTGCCGCTCCCCGGCGTCGGGAGCCATACCGCCCGCCTGCTCCGGGCGCTCCTGCGCCCTCTTTTCCGTCTCCGCCATATCCGGTCTCCTTCCCGTGGTAGGTCACGACCCCTTTCTCACGCACCGGGGATACCGCGCCGCCAGCAGCTCCAGCCCGCACCGCACCAGGTCGAATTCCCGTTCGCAGTCCCCTGCGCCCGTCACCTCCGCATACCCCGGCCCGCTTCGGAAGCCTTCCAGCCGCCCCGTCTCCCGCAGTCTCCCCGCCAGCGCGTACACCAGCGCGGACGCCGCCGCGCATACGATGTCCTTCCCGTGCTCGCCGTACCCGGCGTGGCCCCGCACCGTTAGGCGCGCCCCGCCGCAGTCATAGCGTATCATCTGGGGCGCACCGCCTGCTGGGTGGCCTGCCGCTGCCGCGTCACCGCGTCGCTGGCCTTCCGCACCGCCGCCGTTTTCCCGCCGGCCCCGTGCTCCTGCAGCTCCCGCTCCAGCGCCTCCGCCAGGTGCGTCCCCTGGCTCCTGTCCAGCAGCGTCACCGCCCTGCGCAGCGACTCCGTCAGCCATTCCTTCTGTTCCGTCTCCTTCTGGCCCTGCCGTATGACCTCCGTCAGCGTGTCCTTGTTTTTGAACTGCATCAGCTCCAGGCACCGCAGCGCCTGCTCCGCCATATCGCTGCGGAAGAATCCCATCTGGAACAGCTGCAGCGCCAGCTGGTTGTACTCCATGGTCTGATACGGCGTCTCGTCCTGCGCCGTCACCTCCAGGTCGAACTCCGGCACCCGGTACCCGCCGGTCAGCAGCGGCTTGGGCTGCAAGCCCCGGTTGTCGAACACCGCGAACTCCCCGCCGTCCTTGCCCAGCAGCCGGAACTGCCGCGGCACGTCGTAAAACTGCCGTATCAGCTCGATGCACAGCGTCACCACCTGCGAAAACGCCTCATACCCGTCGTCGATCATGTTCCGCGACAGCTTGCCGTCGGCCTCCTGCAGCGCCGCGATGGCCGTGGCTGCCGTCACGCCGCCCACCGTACCGCCGCTCATCACGTCCCGGTTGCCCGCCGTCTCCTTCATCTCCGCGATCTTGTTCTGCAGCACCGCCACATACACACTGTCCAGCGACGGCACCCGGATCGGCGCGATGGAATCCGCCCCCAGATTCCCGTTGGTGTGCACGAAGGGCCGCGTCCAGTCGGCGTACTCGTTCTCGTTCACCGCGCCGTCCGCCCGGATAAAGAACCGCGGCGTGGCCGCCGCCAGCGTGTTCTTCAGAATGGCCTGGTTCATCAGGTCGATCTGCTTCTGCGCCGACTTGCACAGGTCCACATACCCGTACCCGCAGGGCGTCCCCTCCTCCGGAAACAGCGGGTCGAACACGAACGGGTATCTCCCGTGGTCGTACCAGCCCCGCTCCGCCGTCTCCGGGTCGTTCTCCGTGGCATACAGCACGTTCTCCCCCACGAACTTGCAGTACTGCAATACCTGCCGCCCCTCACATTCCGTGCGGTAGTACCAGTCCACCACCAGCGACTGCTCCGACGTGTCCACCCTGTCGTCGTACAGATACCGGCTCACCTGCGCCCCGCCCCGGCCCAGCTTGCCCTCCAGCTCCGGCCACTCCTTCACCAGGCGGCTGTTGGGCACCAGCTCCGTGCAGAAGAAGTGCTCCGACTCCTGTATGTCCTGCACCCCCGGCTCCCAGAACAGGTTCAGCAGGTCCATGCTGCGTATGCTGATGTCCCCCAGTCCGTGCAGCTTCCCGCCGTCCCAGAACACGCCGTACACCGCGCAGCCGGACTTCAGCTTGCTCCACCAGGCCTGCGAATACGTCCGCTTGAACCGGTCATTTTTCAGCACCACCGGCAAAATGCGCCCCAGCGCCTGTGCCTCCGCCCTGTCGCCCGGCTCCCTGGGCAGCACCGTTGGCTCCGGATAGCAGTCCATGGCGTCGGCGTGCTTGTTGAGGATGCAGTTCACCAGCCATCCGCTGGCCGGCCGGATGTCCTCCGGGTCGCCGCCCTCTCCCGCCTTCTCCATCTGCTCCCAGTGCCGCAGCTTCCAGAACTGCTCGTTGTCGATGATGCGCCTATCCAGATTTTGCTTTCCGGCGCGGTAGCGCCGCAGGATCTCCCCCGCCCCGCGTACCTCCGCCGCGCCGATCTTCACCGGCGTGCCCGTCTCCTTCACCGCTGTCCCTGCCGTCTCACGCTCCATCTCAGCACCTCCCTTTCCGTTCTACCCCTACCCCGCCCCGGCCAAAGGTTGCACGCAAACGTGCAACCCCCCGGGCAATTTTATAAAATTTTTCTCTCTCCGGTCCCCTGCCGCGGCGCGATGGGCCGCATCATGCAGAAATACCGGCTCTCGTCCGCCACATGGTCCTCCTGGCTGGTGTCCACGTCCTCCGGCGCCGTGGCGCTGTACAGCAGCCCCGGCACCGTCCGGATAAACGCCCTGCAATTCTCGAACACATACAGCATGGGATACCCCTCCCCGTCGAAGCTCATCCGATAGTGCAGCTGCATCCACCCCGGTATCCGCCGGTTGTCCCCCTGCACGAAGTAAATGCGGTGCTTCAGCGCCGTCTCATAGATGCTCTCGCCCCGGCTGGCGTCCCATATAGCCGGGTCCGCCACGCCGTGGATGGTCCTCCCCCGCAGATACGGATGCTCCTCCTCGATCCGCCGTATCTCCGAAAACTGCCGCTCCGGCGTCCACAGCACGCCCTCGTCCGGCGTCCCCGTGCAGCCGTACAGCTCCGCGATCCGGTACACGCACCCGTCGAAGTCCACCGCCCACCAGCCGCAGGAAAAGGGCTTGGCGTACCCGAAGTCGTAGCTCC
>ERZ827156.3214-NODE-3214-length-15156-cov-3.198133_pt1 | contig 15156 bp, 17 predicted proteins | sample MGYA00519919_ERZ827156 | MGnify/ENA primary metagenome ERZ827156 (study PRJEB31778, sample SAMEA3449269) | human gut metagenome | biome: human gut; feature: human-associated habitat; material: faeces | place: United Kingdom | collected 2010/2012 ... | reverse complement strand
AACCTCTTCCGTATTCTTCTGTCAAATATGATGACAAGGAATCCAGGACTTTTGCTCCATACTTAGCTCTTTCTGCTCCCTGTTGTTCCTGCTCTACAATATATCTTCCCAGCAAAAAAACTGGTAAGAACCGTAATTGCATTTGCCATTTGTCCCATATTACTTCTGGCACTGTCAATCAATTTCTTTGATTTATTAAATAAACTTTGAAACTCATTACTTTCTATGATTTCCAATTTTTCGATTTCCACACTAAGACCTCCAAACTGTCTATGATTTCCAATTATTTTTTTATAAAATATTTGTTTTTCTAATATCAAAACGCATACCGAAATTATAACTTATCCAACGATTTTTCACAATCAATTTTATGATTGTAAAATAAAAAGCAGGTAGCCAGCCATTGCAACCGACTATCTACCCACTTACTACCGCTATTCTTCTGCTGCTTCAAAAGAAATTTTCAAAAATTCCTTATCTGTCATTCCATCTAGCTTTCTCAACACCTGCCCAGCAAGCTCCTCCATATCACTGTCCTTTATGTGCAGCATTACCCGTCTGATTTCTTCCATCAGCTTCATTCTGTTTGATGTCTCAAAGACACACATCAAATTTGTTTCTTCTACCGTAAATGGATTATTCATATTCTTACATCTCCCTGTGTGTATTCTTTGATTTTTCCTGCTCTTTGGAATCTTTCTTGCCCTGTGCCACTTCCGTCTGCTTGGCTGCCAGACGCTCCTTTAAGGAAGTACGAGCCTGCGGCTTTTCCACCTGTTCTTTCTTTTCTTCCTCACGATTGAATTTCTCCACGCCATTGTTGAGCCTGTCATCAATCATGTTATAATTCTGCTCCTCCAGCTCCTCGATCTTGGCAAGCGGCTTATATTCTGCCAGCTTAGCAATCAGCTCTTTTGCCTGTCTTTCGCTGTCCTCGTCAATTCCCTCATCAAGAGATGTCTGCAAAAAAATCTGTAATGGCTTCACATTACCGCTTTTTATATCATTTGAACCTGTGCTTCCCTGTCCGGTACCGAGTCTCTATATTCAAAAGTGTCAATATCATAGGATAACTGGTCAAGTTCTGTCGCAATCGTCTGTATCTTTGCTTTCTTTGTCTCCCTGTCATTAACCTCTTTATCCGGATATGCTGCAATCAGTTTTTTAAGGGCATCCTGCACTATGGGAGTATCCCGAAGCTCTGGTGTGTAATTCAGAAAATCCACATCTATGCAATTTTCTCTGACAATATCTGCTTCCTCATCTTCCCATTCTTCTGTACCATCAATGTGCATATTGACACCAATCGAAGGTATTCCATGCATATCTTACTCATCTGCAAGCACTTCTTTTAATTTTTCATAGTAGAATTTCTCATGTGCTTCGCTAATAAAGCGAATGTTCTCTTTCTTGTTACTTACTGCTCCTAACGCTGTGTTGTTCATAGTGAACCTCCTTTAAAAAATTTTTATTTTGCATATAAAAAAGGACTAAGTCCTTTTTAAGCCATAGCTTTAAGGATTTAGTCCTAATCGAGAGATATAAGAAAGGGAAGCATTACGCTTCCCTTTCAAGTTATATATAGATTTTGCAAACAATATCTTTAAATCGGTTCGCCTTCGTGTACTCAGCATGATATTTCATGTATTCATTCACATCATCCCTTGTAACGATTAGTGTCGTGAAGTAAAAATATTTACGCTCTTCTACTTTCCTGCATTGGCAATAGCTGCCTGTGCTGGGACAGGCCTGTAACGTACATTTATCACTTAAAGATTGCAGATGCTGTTTTTTTTTCCAATCGGAAGCATCTTGCTTATATACCTCATTACCGTATACCGGATTCAAATACCAGATAAATGCTCCGTGATCAAAAACAATCTGATCAACGAAATTATCAATCACAGTATCAGGTATCTTAGCCCTGGCATCAAAGGCAGTCATCTTGATAAACTCAGAAAGGCTATCTATGCGTCTGTCCTTTGCGCCATTATCTTCCAATTCTAAAACCCGTTGTCTGCATTCATCATTTAATTTCTCTAAGTTTGAAATCTGATCTTCTAATTTCTTTTTCTTGCTTCGGAAGACTTCTCTGGAAATATCTCCTTCAGAACACATATCAACCAGATTGGCAAGCTGTCTGTTCAGCTTCTCAATCTGACGATTGTTTGCTTCAAGCCGTTCTTTATCGTTTCTCTCAGGAGCCTTTACTTCAGCAACATCCTGTGCCATAGCCATAGCTTCCTTATAGATTGCATCTTTATTTCCAAGAAGCTTCTTAAAAACAAAATCGGCCTGAACCTCTAATTTCCATTCCATAAATGATGAGTTATCACAAATACCTTCGATATCAAGACCTTTTTTCAGTCTTCCTGCAGGAGTTCCTGTCCGTAACTGTCCATAGCACTGATAGATATAACTAAGAGTTCCATCATTAGCCTTATGAGCAATTCTTCGGTTCATAGCATGACCACAGGTACAAACAAGCTTATTGCCCCACAGATGCTTGCAAGGCGACTGCCCAATTGCTTTGCTGTTCTTGTCTGTCTTCACGGACTTGTGTTTTTCTCTTAACTCCTGTGCTCTGTCAAAATCTTCCGGCGAAACCAGCTTCTCATGCGAACCTTCTACATATACCTTATCAACTGCCCCATGATTATTGATTTTCTTCTGAACCAGATAATCCGGAACGTATTGCTTACGGTACACGATTCTGCCGCAATAAAAAGGATTTCTGAGAACTCTGTTGATGTTGCCAGACTGCCATCTGGTAAGGCCTGTGGCTGTCTTACGCCCTTCCTGTTCCATGATGTCCTGAATCTTACGAACACCATTGCCATATAGGACTCCATTCTTAAACGAAATCATCTGACCGGCTTTTACTCTCTGAGAAATCTTCTTGCTTTCGTTCTGGGCCAAGGTAGCCATGATAGAAAGTCTAAGCTCTCCATCCTCATCATTCATTGTCCAGATATTATCTTCTGTGAACCACACCTCCACACCATATGTTTTGAGGGTTCTGGTCTGCTGCAGTGTATCCACTGTGTTTCTTGCAAACCTGGATACCTCTCTGGTAACAATTAGATCAAACTTCTTTTCTTTTGCATCCTTGAGCATTCGCATAAAAGACTCACGTTTGTGAATAGATGTACCGGTAATACCTTCATCAATATATCTATCTACCAACGTCCAGTCCGCATGCCTGCTCAAAATATCATCATAGTACTGCACCTGATTTTCCAATGCAGATATCTGCGCCTCATGCTCTGTAGAAACACGGGCGTAGATGGCAACTTTTCTCGCCATATCGCACCTCGCATTCCTCAATCAAGCTGTACTAGATGAGATCTAGACACAGCTTAATTATATAATTATTATCTTGTTTACTCAACGGGTATATTGCGTTTTTTCGCGATATATCGCAATTCTTCGTCTGTTATCTTTCCTTCTTTGTTAAGCTGCTTCATAATGTCAAAAGCAGCATACTTAATAGCCATTTCCTCAGCCTCTGGAGGAAATGTAAGCTCTTTTAATTCCTTCATGACCATCCCTCCTAAAGCTTCTCAATGAAATAATTTTCCATGTAGGAAATCAATTCGCAATGAATACGGCTTGCCTTTCTCCTGACTACAGGAACCGTTACACCAGCTTCTTCAGCAAGTGTATAGTAGTCCTTCTCCTGCTTAAGAAGCGGAATGATAATCTCCTGCTCCTTCACGCTAAGTGCATGCAGGTGTCTTCTGAAAGAAGCGTATTCATCAGCCATCATCACAATGACATACTCTCTTCGCTTGAATTCCTGTACCAGAGCCGGATCTGATAAAGCATCCTCTGCTGAATTCAGTCCATTGATAGCTCCCTCAAGCATTACATCAAGAACCGCTTCATCCGCTGTAGGATTACTGTAGCTACCCAAATTCTGAATACGGACTCCAAGTTCATCTTTGTGATTGCTACACCTTCTCTCCTTCTCAGCCTTGATCTCGTAGATCAATCTCATCTTGCAATCCTCGATGATTCCCTGGAAGGAAGAGTAATTAGAATAGATCAGCTCGGCCCTCTCCCTCGCTGACTTGTCACCGTAGTTTTCATAAAAATTAACCTTAGTGGCCATATACACCTCCTATATTCAGTTGTGTCTATGTCACTAGGCTGCGCGCCGCTTCGTAACTTCTTTACATAATTCATTCTATTGAAACCGGGCTTATGAATCGTTAATGTAGTCGTGTACAAAAAGTACACATACTGTGTACCTTAGCCCTCAAGAATCTGAATCTGCCTAAGCATAGCAAGAGCAGACTGCTTTGCCTTTTCAGTCTTCAGATGGTTTAGAATCTCTATTGCTTCATTCACAATAGGATCAAGATTATCCGGCGTATCGCCGTTTAATATATAATCAGCAGATACATGAAACAGGCGACTCAGCTGGGTAAGCATTTCAGCTGAAACACCTCTGCTGTTGTTTTCATAATTAGAAATAGCAGACTTCCCCTCAAGATGAAGTCTTGCAGCAAGCTCCTCCTGGGTATAACCTGCATCTGTTCTAAGCTTTTTAATTCTTCCACCAACTGTTGTTACATCAATTGCTCCATTGTTTCTGTTTACCTTCTTCATAATCTGCACCCTTTCCGGTGCCTCCCAAAACAGAAGCGAACCGGAAAAAGAGCGCAAAAATAAAAAAGAGCACTGCAAAACAACTACTAAATCTCTTGGTATGTAAAAACATACTTCAAGTTAGCTTCTGTTTTGCAGGCCCTTTTTTATCTAAATAGATGTCTTATGCTCCCTGGCTGCATCTATCCGTAGTAAATACGACTCTCTTCACAAACTCTTGGTTCTCAGGCGTCACTCGTTTGTAAGCCTTTTAACGCACCTTCTGTGCGACTAATCCAGTGATCTCCCTGATAACCTCATCCATATTTAATTGTTATGATATAACTGCCACAGCTATTTAACGACTTCGTTAATCTTAGCGGCATATCTGGTTAATCGAGCATGTCTCTTCTTAGCAAGCTCCTCCTCAGATCTAGTATCATCAAATACGGATACTTTGCCTTTCTTCACGCACACAACAAGGTTGGCACTGCATTCCGGGCAAACCATATACGAAGTTGTACTAGCTGACTCCATAAGAAATGCCCCACATCTGTGGCAACATACCACACATTCCCCAGTTTTTTCCTCCGCAAAACTCACCAACATCACGCCTCCTTTGACTATCAAGGTTGATATCTCTCATTCGGAAAAGGGAAAGAAACCGATATGATGAGTGTACATAATTCTCCCGACAATGACCTTTCCGTAAGTGTAGTCAACACTGCCATTATCAACTGCAATGACTATTCTGATCTTTTAAACTGTTTAGCGCACATTATTCAAGGTTCTTAATGACCTTGACGGCTACACCCTGAATCTTACAATCCGAAACAACGATGTCCTTCATGGTCTTGTTCTCAGGATGAAGTCTGATCTTCTGATTCTCTTTGTCTACAAAATAGCGCTTCAGCGTGTTCTCATTTGCTACCAGGGCAACAACAATATCGCCATCCTTGGCTTCTGATTGCTTTCTGACAAGTACCAAATCTCCAGGAGAAATCCCGGCTTCAATCATAGACTCGCCCTTTGCCCTAAGTAAGAAAAAAGTCCCTTTGCCAAACATAGAAGCAGGCAATGACACATATTCCTCTATATACTCTTCCTCCAGCGTAGGAACGCCGCAGGAAACAGCACCAAGTAGTGCCACACTTGTAAACTCTGTCTGAACCTTCTCGGTCTGCTCAGTAGAAATCTGCTGGCCATCATATCTGATCATGCCATTGTCACTCATGGCTAACAGATACTTATATGCAGTTCCTCTAGCAATACCGACCGCATTGGCAATCTCTGTTGTAGACGGTGAGTGGCGATAATTCTTGTAGTATTCCTCTACAAATGCCTTAATAGTACCCATAAGCTCTGTAGATTTATGTCTCATACGACGCTCCTTTCTAAAGGAAGCAATCTGCTTTTGTTACTTCCTGATTAAAAGTATAATACTTCGAACGCGCGTTTGCAATAACAATCTACAAAAAGTTTGAAATAGCCGACAAGCCGCGAAAATCGTGCACTCCCCCTTTTATGATTCTAATGGTAGCAAAAAGCCTGTCCCAATTTAGGGACAGGCAAATTCGCAGTTTTATTCTTTATATTCGTAAATATTCTAAATTATATAATTGGAGGAGGATTTGATGCTGAAATTAGTAAATCTTCTTTCCATTATCATTGAAGTGGCGGCTATCAATACTCTTTTGTTGAAATACATATAAATGTTTTACATTTCCTCTTTCTGCCATCGCTAATGCATTTCTTGCAATATACAACATATTCTTCGGATTCAACGTAGCAAATATATTTACCGTTATGCCCTCAGGAAGTTGCCTTAATTCTGAAGACACCGTTTTTATTAACTCTGGACTATAATGCCTACTTAAATCATTTCCCCGCTCTCTATACACCCTAATGGTAGGCAAACTAGCTTTCAAACGTGGAAGCTGGCGGTACTCTATAGGATATGTATCTTCAATTACAAGATTTATCTCTTTAGGAATATTTCCATTTCTGAAGTTTTTTCTTTCTAATTTTACTTCCGCATTATCTTCAGGATAATCGTTATCATCAATTGGAAAATCATCAAATAATTCATTAACGACTATTTTTGTTTGCATATACTGCGGAACTTTTTTCAAATTACACTTTCTTATGTTCAGCACTTTAGCCGAAAACCAAAACCACCAATACGGATAGGAATGATATGTATTTACTCTGTTCATCATCACACTATCATGATTATGTTTTCTAAATATACGAAGTACAATAACACATAAAACTATTCCTATAACAACATTACTACTACCTAAAAGCAGAATATAAAATACGTTATCCGGCTCGATTATATTCGCCTTAAGATAGTCTGAGAACATACCTTTTATATTAAAAATTTTAGGGATAATTAGCACAAATATCGAAATGATTATTTCAATAATCTGTATCCCATTATCCTCTATTATTTTTAGCAATCGCTTCATCTGTTGTTACCCCTTTTACATATATACCGTCTACTTTTTGACATTCTTGTAATTCAGTTATTACCTTAGTGAACGTATCTCCAGCCCATATTCTAACTTGTTTTCTTCCAGCAATAATGAATATTATATAACCACACCCACTAGTTTCGTTTTCTATAGAACTTCTCCAGTCCTCCCAATCTATAGAAGATGGTATAGGTACATCCTGTGGATGAGTATGCCATACTCCCATATAATAGCTTTTTTTTACTTCTTCTTTCAGCAAAAAGCTATTATGCCGTGGATCTTTAATCGTAAAATGAATTCTATTACAATAATCTCCACTGAATGGATGAGATATTTTCTCTAATGAAACATTTTTTGTTATATCATGCTGATATCCTACTATATAACCTCCACTTTCTGGGCTATTAGCTTCATTCTGCAACCACTTATACATTTCATCAAAAACATCGGTTAGCACATCCAAAAATCTACCATCCGGCAATATGTATTTTACACAACTATTCTGTTGAGTGATTTCCACAACAGTTACACATCCCTTCGTAAAATTTATAATTTTTTTGGTATCCTTCTTCTTTTGTCACAGTAAGAAGATAATTATCATCATCATCTACATCAAATATATTCTCAATACAATATAACATTGCAGCGACTGTTCGTAGCAACACTGCTGTACCATAAGGAGCCCGAGTTCCTCCACAACCATTTCTAATAATCAATCTGTTATGTGCATCTTCTTCTAATCGATTTGCTTTATTATTTATAAGAGCTCCTTTTTCATCTGTGTACAAGCACTGAAAACATCCTTTTTTATTGTATTCTACTTTTAGAAGATGACTATAATTGCCTCCAGCTTCAATCCAAGAATAAATTACAGGAATTGAACAATTATTACTCTTCAATAGATTATTAAAATACAATTGTTTATCACTATTACCAATGGTGAATATTATAATATCTTGACTGTTTATCTCACTAAGCAAAGCATCTTTATCTAAATCTTTTCCAATTGCCCTTATATGTATTTCTGGATGTAAGTACTCCAAGAATAATCTTAATGAATAAGGCTTTTCTAACCCTTGTCCAAATCCACCATAAGCCCATCTCATCATGTTATCTGGCTCAAGCTGGTCTCCATCATAGACCGTAATACTGCGAAATCCATTTTTAACCATCTCGGCTGCCACATAACTTCCTAATGAACCCGCTCCAACTATGAGAACTTTTTTATCCATTAAATCAATTCTATTTCCAATAGCTTTGCTTAATGCATAATAATCTTGTCGTTTGGACTTGATAATTCTTACTTCAGTAATATCATTCTGTATTTTAGCGATTACACTATTTTTAGTAGCATTATTAAATGACACTACCATTGTAAACACTTTTCTAACATCATTAATCAGCATTCCAAATGATAAGATCATAGAACGCGCTTTTATCTGCTCAGATGATATAAATTCAAATGATTCCCGTGATATATGACTAATTTGCTTACCATATAAAACATTCAATATGTCATTTTTTCCCCATCCTGTTTTCTTTGTCGGAGGAATAATACCTCTATTATCTATAAGAGGTATGTAATAGGCACAAATATCAGCACGATGTTTCCAATAACAGTTATCTCCATCTTTTTTTTCTTTATCGTTAAGACTAATTCCATGTGCTACACATCGCATTTCGTCTTTACCTAAATAGACATTCAATTTTTTTGCCTTTGAATCATCACCTAAATAAATATCTATTTTTCCCTCTTCAGCAACATCGTCCCAATAATATAGAAACTCCTTCTGTAGTTCCTTTTCTATCTGCAGCTTTGAAAGATTAACTAACTCTAACAATCTTTCAATTGCATCTACTATTTTTTCTTCGAACGTAAAGAGTGACATTATCACGCTTCCAGACTCATACAGACATAGAGCTTTATAATTTCCCTCCGGAAATGATTTATCCTTTCCTATGTCAAACCCTTCCGTCATGATGTGTGGGGTAAGCATCACAAGTATCATTCACTGCAAATATAGTCACTCGTGAAGATGGAACGCTTTCTTCCGGACATAGCATTAAAAAATCATGTTTTCTTATAGAAAAGGTTATATACTTAAGCTTGTTTTCAGATTGCTGAATACATGATATTTCATCATACGCCTCTAATATATGTATAGCAGTTAATAATTCATCCAAAATTATGCTCCTTCTTTGTATTTGTAGATGCAGACATTGCCTTTTTTTCAGGAATTACAAATTGTTCTCCAAGCACCTTTTGAACATATTTTGCGGCATCATGTTCTGATTCAACATTTAAAGCATTTGTTAAGTTATCTACAGCAACACATAACCTTTTATAAAACGTAACCATATATGTTTCACTGCTATCTCTCATTTTTGAAAAAATATCTGTATAAGGCTTAACTGGCAAATATTTAGATATGTTTGCGCTTATAACTGTTCCAGATACATCATACGACACATTAGTAAAAGCATTTTTTATTGACTCCATAGTTTTCTTAAGTGCAAGCAAATCATCATCACCATCATCAGATGAACACTCAACAAAATTATCACATACTAAATATGTTAATCCTATACTTGGTGGAACCTCATGATCAGAAGTAGAATTACTATATTTCTCATCTCTCCATTTTTTTACAAAACATATAATTCTTCTTAATTGATCGTTACCATTAATTTTATTACACAGGCTCTCATTTAATCCATCTGGATCTGCATCTTCCCATTTATATGTTCCAGTATCTTTACCGCGAGCCAAATAAACATCTCCATCCATATTGGCATATAGAGGAAGATCTATGTGCATCCATTCTTCACCATCTTCATAATATGAAGCTCTTACACACGGTTCTTTAATAGTTACACTTCTCTGAGCAATATCAATCGACTCCTTTAAATAACGTTTGATTTTTCTTGGATCAGGGTTTTCATCAATATTCAATGGAATCATAACAGCTACATCCATATCTACCACGTCTGAAACAATAGTAGTATTGTACTTATAACTACCTTGAATAAACATACGAATATCGCTCTTATTTACTGTAATTCCATGATCCTTTAATTTGCCTGGTAACTTAGTTTTTATTTCATCTTCTAATATTTCGCGCTTTTCTCTAAGATTATCCGCCTCGCTACTTATACGAATTTCTTTATAAAAATCAGAAAATTCTTTTTTTAATTTCATATGTATCCTCCCAAACACATTATTTTTTCTTCTTAGCTTTTCATCTCGGCCAGCTATCCAATTATTCGTTTACCTTTTTCCCTATAACATTTATCCAGTTGCAACCACGAAAACAGGCATCCGCCGTAGACCATATTTTTTCTATTTTAAGAGATGCAATATTAAATAATTCTCGAACTGCTCTTTCATCTAAATCGGCATAATATCTCTTATTCTCAATTCTCTCTTCTACTCCGTATTTCCAGGAAGCATATAATATACCATCTTTCTTCAACGCATTTCTTATACTACACAGGACATCTATCATTTCCTTTGAATCCACATGTAATAATGAAGCACAAGCCCACACCGCATTAAACTCGTTGTTATAATCCAGTTCTTCAAAAGTAATATTGCAAACATCCCTTCCTATATAGTTTTCTGCCAAACGGCACATTTCCTTCGATCCATCCACAGAAACCACATCATATCCTTTTGATAAGAAATACCTAGAATCTCTCCCGCTTCCACAGCCCAAGTCCAAAATCTTATCGCCTGGTTTTAAATACGCCTCAAACTGGTCATATGACTCCTGCATTGAAACATTCACTGTCTTATTGAAGTATTCCTCTGCATTTTGGTTGTAATATGTAATAGTCTCGTTCATCTAAAGCACCCATTCTTCATATTCTTGTAGTTTGGCCGAATCATATACAAGACCCAAATTCTCTCCCAAAATATTGACGAACTGCTCTTTCGTATTTCCCGGAATATACAGCTTTTCCGTAGCCCATATAGCATTCAAATGCTGATTTTCACATCTGTCAAAATAATGTTTTAAAATAGCAGCCTGATCTTTATTACCATTAGCAAATATTAAGCTGTATAAATAATAGTTATATTCAACGAAATCCTTGATATATCTCCGCTCAGGCAGCTTATTATTTTTACTTGAATTTAATTTCTTTGCCATTGGGGTGAGATTCCATAATTCATCGTTTGATACATATGACCTTGGAACAAAATGATCTAAATCAAACTCATCTATAGACAACTCATTACCCGTATAAATTTCATATAGTGGTCTTCCTGTAACATCAACAGTTGCAATCCATAATTCTCGTGCATTTTTTAATGACTTACGCTTTTCTTCATTTTCTGGCGCTACTTTATACATGACCCCAGGTACACCTGGATTACGATCCTGTATAAATAATGCCTTATTAAACCTAAGCCATCCCATAATAACAGCATAGTTCTGAAGAATGAAATTAACCCATTCTTCATTAAGCCGAACCCTTCTCTTAAGAGGATTCTCTGCATCCGTAATATCATAAAAAAATTCATGATTTACCTTTGTGAATGCATTTAAATAGGCTATAAAGCGGCCGTAGTTTTTTCCATCAATATAATCCTTGCCTTCCTTTTCAACAAAAGGCTTTATTAATCTGTAAGGCACATAGTCGGTCAAATGCAACTTATCATCCATCAAATTATCTTGATACTTTTGTATAAGAAACAACAAGCGATCCTTTGACGGTGACTTATTTCCGACATCTTCCTTTGAACATTCATACAGAATCCTTATTGCGTGTTCAAGAAAGTTTTCAGCATTACCATTAACAGTATGACCCAGACGAAGGTGATAATGTGTAACCATACGCCAAGCGCCCACGATCATCTCATCTATAACGTCTTCAAACGTAAATAACTGTCTATTCTGAGCAATTAACTTTAATATCGCTTCTAACCAAAAAAACTTATACCCTTGATCATTATTGCTCAGCAGATGCTCAAATTTCTTTACGTCTAGCTTATTCGAATATAGAATTGTGCTTAACTTACTTGAATCCACCTTTATCACCCACTTTACAAACTAAACTGCTTCGCCACAGCCAAAAGTTCTCTTATACCTTCTACCGCCTCATCTTTATTTGTTCCTGCTCCCCAACTTATACGCAATGAGCTTTCAATTGTATCATTATCAAGTCCCATAGCCACTAAGACATAACTTGGAGTATAACTTTTTGAGGTACATGCTGAGCCATTTGACACACCACAAAACTGCTTTGTTGATATCATCAATGCCTCAGAAGATACTCCTTTTAATGAAACATTAATTGTTGTATCAACGCAAAACTTCGGATCACCATTAATAGAATACTCTATCCCTGAATCATCAAATTCTTTAAGCACAGCTTTTTTTATATCAATCGCTTTTTGGGCATTCTCTTTGTATTCTGTACTTGCAATTTCACATGCCATACCACATCCAGCAACTAATGCTACTGGGATTGTCCCAGGTCGTATTCCGTGTTCTTGTTGACCGCCATACATGATGTTCTTTACTGGTGGTAACTTATATCGATTCTTCTTTAAAACAAGCACACCTATCCCTTGAGGCCCCATTAACTTATGCGCACTAAATGAAAGCATATTATATTTAATGCCACGAATTTCATCGACAAGCTTTCCACAACTCTGCGTAGCATCAACATGAAACAATACATTTCTTTGAGCAAGCGCGTCACCAATTTCTTTAACAGGTTGTATTATTCCCGTTTCATTGTTTACATGCATAACACTAACCAAAAGTGTATCTTCTCTCACTTTATCCAAGACATCAGGAGCATTTACTCTTCCATTAATTCCCGGCTTTATAAACTCGACTTCAAATCCGTTTTCAGATAAATGCTTTACCGTTTCAAGAACAGCTTTATGCTCAATTGCAGTTGTAATAATGTGCATCTTCCCATTTTTTTTGCCATAATCCACTAAGCCTCTTATCGCTATATTATTGCTTTCTGTGGCACCACTAGTAAAAAAAACTTCGTCTGATGAAATTCCTAAAAGTGTTGCAACCTGCTTTCTGGCATCCTCTACCACAGATCTCGCTTTTTCACCAAACCCATGCGTTCTACTATCTGCATTTCCAATTGAATTCTTGTAAACATCCACCATACAATCTAAAACTCGTAAATCAATTGGAGCAGAAGCATTATAATCTAAATATGTACTCATGCTCTTTTCTCCTTCACTGCTAGTTTTATCAAATCATCAAATTCCTTTATAAAACCAGTTCCACACAAATGAGCAATTCCACGTTCTAAGTTCAATCTAAAATACTTTATTACCGTTTCGTTATCTGTAGGCAACTTCATCTGTTGACACCATGCTTTTACTAATGCTTCGTACAATTCATAATAATCGCCGCCAAAAGTTAACCATGACATCTCCAAATTGCTATCTGCAGCAATTTGAATATCCGTAGGTATTGTTTTTTCACTAAGAGAATAGCAAAGTGCCCATCTGCACAATACGTTCCAATTCTTAATTCCTGTTTTACCCTTTAATCTGGACAACTGATCTTTTGCCTGCTGAGAAACCCTAACCTGCTTTATAATCATAATTACGCTCCAATCAAATAACCCCGTTCAATAGAGGTACTTTTTGTTTTTTCATCGTACTTAAGTGTAAATTCGTCTCCGACATTATCTTTCATTAAACCATAATATGTACTATCAATTTCCGAATCAGTTGAGAGGATGATTGTCTGTTCTCCCGCATTTGGAAAATACGTATTAATTAACGCTGTTCTATGCAACGAGTCCAACCTTGATAGCGGAGTATCAATAATTACAGGAAGCTTTTTCTTTGAACATATTGCCAACGCCCAAAGAATAGATATTACCATCAACTGTTGCTCACCAGCTGATAAAGAATCTTGAGTAACTTCCTTTCCTTCTTCCGACAAATACTTTATTGCTAAAGAATCTGACTCCATCACAATCTTATTAATTAAATTCTTCTTGTTAGCTAGCTTTTTATAACAAGATGTAATTGTTTCAGCCAGAATATCCGTTTTTCTCTTCTGCAATTCAACCTGATACCTATCCAAAATACTAAGTGCTATATTCGAATACTTGATAGTACGCTCTGCACTATCTCGTGATTCTGCTGTTGCAAGATAGGCTTCAACATATTTATTGAATTCAGATGTAGTAGCCATTACTTTAGAATTTGCTGAAGTTCTTTTTTGTTCTAAAGAGGACATTTTCACTTGATCTTTAATCAGTTTTTCCTCAGCTTTTTTAATTTTCTTATATACTTCCTGAAGTTCCTTCTCATTGATATCCAACGAAAGATAACTATCCAATTCTCCTATTTGCTTTTGTTTCTTCTTTTTCTCAGCTAATATTCTTTTAGCCTCTACTTTTGAAGAATCTAAAAGCCCCTCTACTAAATTGTTTGCCTGGAATAATGCCTGCTCTGATAAACTATAAACTGGAGCTTCTTGCGTGTTTTCTTGACGTTTTTTTACATAGTCAATGAAATCAAAACTAGCCTTTGTATCCCCCTGATATTCATTAACAAATTCATCTAAAATGTTATCTAATTGCAATACTGCCTCTCTCATAATCGTATCATTATGTTCATCTGTAGCTTGCAGTTTTATACTCTTTAATAAATCAGATACCAAAACCAGTGGTAACTCATTACCTGCAATTTCTCTCAAAAGATTTTCTTCAGCCAACAACTCAGACTTTAATGCCGCTCTTCTCTGCATAATTTCTTGCTTCTGCTCTACTGCATCTCCACCTTTTGCGTTATACAACTGATGCAACGATTCAAGCTTATCGTTATCCTCAACTAAAACCTGAGAAAGTTTTTCTAATTCAGCATCAATCTCTTCTAACTCAGCAACTGCTTGATCCTTTTGATCTCGAAGTTTTTGAACCATCTCAGAAAATTTATCATTTATATCTTCCTTATTTATTTTCTTTATATTTCTTAGAATATCATTTTCCAAAACATCCAACACAGTTATGCCAAGCATAGATCTAATAGCATTTTTCAACTGATTATTAGAACTATCTACTGCCATTTCTGCAATCTTTTCTCCATCAA
>ERZ827156.3210-NODE-3210-length-15165-cov-4.421443_pt1 | contig 15165 bp, 26 predicted proteins | sample MGYA00519919_ERZ827156 | MGnify/ENA primary metagenome ERZ827156 (study PRJEB31778, sample SAMEA3449269) | human gut metagenome | biome: human gut; feature: human-associated habitat; material: faeces | place: United Kingdom | collected 2010/2012 ... | reverse complement strand
ATAGCCACATCGGTCATATGACCCTTTCCGGTCGCGGCCAATGAGCCGTATAAAATGACAGTGTAATTATCGGCTTCGGCGTCATACAGACTCTTGAACATCTTGGCGGCATTGGAGGGACCCATGGTGTGGGAGCTGGAGGGTCCGTGACCAATGCTATTCGTCATTAGACAAGATGAGATGTACCGGAACAACTCACGAAGAGAAGGCATGCCGCTAGTTTGGGTAACAGAAGAGTAATAGAGATGAGAAAGGCCCTAATGGATTACACACATATAGGAGAACGCACATTCTTCGAGATTAAACGAATGTAGGTGGGAACCTTCTTCTACCCATCATCTTCCCCAACCCAGCCAAACCATTCCGGTTCCATCGTTCGAAGAGTTCTCTCCAAGCGAATCGTCCGTATCAATATCCATGAAAGCGAAAAATGATAGTGAAACGAGGCGCTGCCCAAAACCCCCATCAGTTGGCTCGGGGCGTTTCGGGGGATGTGTGGTTGACCATGGGGGTTGGATTCTTCATCCTCGGATTATCCATTTGAGCATGGCTTGTTGGAGGACTTTTGAATAGGCCTCGTTTCCGCGAATTGGAAAGGAAGGAGAGGGATGAACGGCAAAACGGTCGTTTTATACACCACGTCATAGAGGATAGGGAAATAGAGAGAAAGAGGCTATGAGAAAAGAAGAATAGGGCGCATAGTTGATTGTTATCGATGCTGCCGCTCCGGTTCCTTTCGGCGAGTAGCACCCTGTTCCAGCTGGTGCGGCAAGGCGGTGGCGTTGCAGTGCGCGCCTTTTCCAATTCACTGAACAGCAGCATTCTGAAACAAATGAAGAGCAGCTATGCGTATTGTTTGGGTAGAACAGATGAGGAAATAGGCGACATGAGGAATTGTCTCAACGGTTGGAGAAATCGACCGATCTTCCACGAGAAGAGTATATAAAGATTAATCACGAATTGTCCGTTCTCTACGACAAGTATGACTGCTACAAGAAGTATATAGTACTTGCTGTTAGCGTATTTGACGGTGTAGCGCGTTACAAAGGAAATTCAAGAGGCAAAGGAGATGATTGCGGAGGAGAGTGACAAGGAAATGATCAAATTGGCGGAGGAGGATCTATCGCGCTTACTGAAGGAGGAAGAAAGCATTATCGAAGAGGCGAATCACATCTCTCTTCCTTCGAATCTGTAGATGATTTGGTTCATGCTATGAGTCCCTAGAGAAGACAAGAAGAATTGCACGCTGGAAGTGCGTGCTGGAGCCGGAGGAGCGGAGGCTTCTCTCTTCACAGAAGACATTTTCAACATGTACAAGAACTACTGCGCCCTCAAGGATTGGAAGTGGTCCATCTTGTCGCTGAACACCTCCAGCGGCGGCGGGTGCCTCCCTCCCCTCTCTCTCACCCGTAGCATCAAGGAGGCCATCGTGAAGATCACCGGCGAAGGCTCTTACGGTACGCTTCGCACCGAAAGCGGCGTTCACGTGATTGTGGTGTTTTCCGTTGAGGGTTAGCGTGTGCAGCGCGTGCCGGAGACGGAGAGTCAGGGCCGCATCCACACGTCGACCATGACAGTGGCGGTGTTCCCGGAGGTGGAGAATGTGGATCTGCTGATTCGTCCCGAGGACTTGCGCATCGACGTGTATCGGTCCAGCGGCAAGGGCGGACAGCATGTGAACAAGACGGAGTCGGCCGTGCGGATTACGCACATTCCCACGGGAATCGTGGTGGCGAACCAGGACGAGCGCAGTCAGGTGGGAGCGATGCGGGAGTGTGATGGTAGCATATGAACAAGGCGAAGGCGATGCAGATCCTGGCGATCCGTCTGCAGAACCGACAGGATGCGATGATGAATGAGGAGGTGGACTCGGAACGGCGATCATATCCTTGGGTGGGAGAGAGCAGGCCTTGACGGACAGGCAGATCGGGAGCGGAGAGCGCTGCGAGAAGAACCGCACGTACAATTACCCGAATGTGGAGGTGGAGAAGGAGGATGAGGGATAGAGTCGCATTACGGATCATCGGATTGGGCTGACACTGTATGGGATGGACAAGATGATGAACGGAGAGCTGCTGGATGAATTCGCTGGGGCGTTGAAGCGGTGGAGGATTCAGAAGGAGTTTGAGGCGTTGGAGGGTTAAGGTGTTTGTTGGAGAGGAAGTGGATTGACGGTTCAGCTAAGCTCAATTACTTGCATTATTGGATTGGGAAACTTGATGAGCCGTACTTGTGCTAGTGATAATGAAGTGAAGGAACGGGTCGTGCACCAGCGGCAGCCCATTTTTCAACAGAGTTGAAGACGAGTCTGTAATTTAAACGACGAGTTGCCTGTAGGTAGTACAAGTGTATGGTGAAGGGAGTGGCTAGCTAGCCAGAATCGCCTCGTGTATTCCCTTGTCTCGTCCATCGCTCCTATCGAACGAGGAAACCAACAGAAGACGATGGAACATTGAAAGCTACGCTAAAACCTCTGCTAGAGGATGCTCCTGATTGAGAGCGAATTCCGCAACAACGAGTACTTCACTTTCGTATAAATAGGATGGAATATTCAACATTCAGGAGTTCGTTTCAATAACCCAAGTAATGCGGAAGTGGTATTCACCGTGAAATGACCAAAATAGTCCCGATACAGATCACCGTTTATTTCTCCCCGCGGTTTTCATATATGAAAAAACAAAAACAGAACTACTTTTGGCTCAGGCTAATATGTGGTGGTTAAGTTTCTTTCTTAGTTTTGATCGATTATCATGAACACTGCTTCTGTTGAGGATTATGAAGTGTTGGAAAAGCTGGGAGAGGGGTAGTGAACGCGGATTGGTATTTAGGCCGTAGTGGTTTTGGCGAAGTGCACAAGGCCCTTGACAAGAATTCCAAATTATACGTGGCTATTAAGAAGACGTTGCTGGAAGGAGACGCTATGGATCTGGAAGAAGAGAGTAAGGTGCTTATGAAGTGCAATTCTCCCTTCATTGTTCGTTATCATGGTCTTGCTCGTGAGGGAAACCAGTTGTGGGTTGGCTACAATGATTGTTGGATTAGTTCGTAGATAGTAATGGAGTTTTGCCACTGTGGTTCCCTCGCTGCTTTCATGAAAAAGGGTAACCGCTTCACTGAAGATGAATTACGGGAGATCGCGAGTTGTTGCCTGTTTGGGTTGTGCTACCTCCATAATACCAACATCATCCACAGGGTATTGATTCTGGAGAGGATGAATGGATAGGACATCAAGCCGGACAATCTGTTCATCTCGGAGACGGGTATTATCAAGTTGGGCGACTTTGGGCTGGCTGTTCAGCTGGAGCATTCCTGCTCGAAGAGAGACACGCGTTGCGGTACCTCCTGGTACATGGCTCCTGAAGTATACGATGATGGAACGGTGTTAAAGAGTGATGTGTGGTCTCTTGGCATTTCTCTTATTGAGTTGGCGGAAGGGAAGAACCCGTATGATGGCTTTACGGAGAGGAAGGTGATGAGAAGCGTGTGTGATGGACAGCCTCCATCTCTCTCCTCTTATGAGTGGTCTTCGGAGTTTGTGGACTTCGTGAGCAAGTGCCTGGTGAAGGACGTGGAGGAGCGATGGAGTGTGAAAGAGCTGATGGAGGTGCGTGTTGTGTTGGGGAGTGATGATTAGCACCCTTTTGTGAAGGACTCGGTGGAGAGAATACGGGATACTGGAAAATCCGCTTTGGTGGCTGACATGGCGGATCGAGTTGGAGGGGCGGTGGGCTATTCTGAAGCCTCTGCACCGTCAACGAACGTTACCCCTGCAACGACCATTGAAACAGAGAGAGTGTCCACTGTGCCATCCAGTGGCTCTTTTGAGAAGGTGCTGGTGAAGAATGAAGATGATTTAGTGTCATTGGATGACACGACGGCTATTGTGGAAGTGATGAGCGGTGTGTGCAGCGATCCCGGTATTACGGACTGGGAGTTCTGCGACTATTCCATGCTGAAGGAGTTGACTGTGGGGAATACCTGCTTTCAGTATGTGAAGGACTTCAAGATCGAGGGTTTGCACCAGCTGGTGAGTGTGGTCTTTGGAAGTGGGTGCTTCTGCAGAACAAGCGGTGGCGTATTTGAAATCAGAGAGTGTGAAAGACTGTACAGTGTGAAAATTGGAGATGGGAGTTTCATTGGCGTGGCGAGTGTGACGTTTGAAAGTGAGGGAAAAGGAATGGTGATAATGGATAGACTTGCGTTCACTAACAGCGATAACACTGGGAAAGGAGGTATTTGGAAAGGACTTCAAGCTGGTGATGAAGAGTGAGGGTTGCTTTGTGAATCAATGATAGATTTGGGCGAGTTATGCGAGTTTACTGGAACGCTGAATGCTCTGAAGAGTGTGACGGAAGTTGAGCTGATTGGAATGCCGAAACTGACAAAATGCCGACTGATAGGAGCATTCAAGTGTGTGAAGCATGCCAAGATTGATAATGCTGGAAAGCTTGAAGAAGTGAAAGGGCTGAAAGAGTTCTATGAAGTGGAAAAGAAAAAGAATGAAATGGAGAGGAAGAAGAGAGAGGAGGAAGAAATGAAGAGGAGGAGGAAGGAGGAGGAAGAGAGGAAAAGAAGAGAAATACAGTTGGCAGAGGATAAAAGAAGAAGAGAAGCAATACAGGAAGAAAGAAGGAAGAAGGAGGAAGAAGAGAAGAAGAGACAGGAAGAGGAAAAGAAGTTGAAGGAGGAAGAGGAAAAGAAGAAACAGGAAGAGGAAAAGAAGCTGAAGGAGGAAGCCGAACGGATTGCCAAGGAGAAGGAAACGCTAACTATCTCCTCCTCAGAGATGTTTCAGAATGCCGACAGCTGCGTCCAAATCATGGTGATCCTTTCCAATTGTTGTAGTGATATGGATATTAGGGAAGTGGATTTTAACATTTTTGTGAGTTTGAGAGAATTGAGAGTGGGCGACAATTGCTTTGCGGATGTGGGAGCCGTGAGAGTGTTAGGGCTGAAGCAATTAGAGACAGTATCAATTGGGGAAAACAGTTTCAATGGGACTGACTTTGATTCTACACATGGCCATTTCTGTTTAAAGGACTGTGCTGTATTGAGAGAATTGAAGATTGGAAGTGGCTCATTCTATGATTATGATGTGTGCGAGATAGAGAATGTGCCTTCTTTGGAAATGATTGAAATGGGTGACATGAATGAAAAGTGCAGCAACTTCTCGAAATCCGATCTTCTACTCAAGAGTAACGATCAATTGCTGCATATTACAAGTAGATTTGCCCAAACTGAAATCACTTCAATTGGGCAATAGCGCATTTGCTGATTCTCATCGAGTAGTGTTTAAGAGTGAGTTGCTTTGAAAGAGAGTAAATAATAGATTTGCCTGAATTGACATCGCTTGTGATGGGAAATGGATGCTTCAAGAATGTGGGTGAATTGAAACTGATTGGATTGAAGAAATTGGAGAAGGTGATGATTGGAGAGAAGTGTTTCACCAAGGATCAAAATGATCGTGATTATGGTTATTCATCTCGCGACATCAAAAGTGATCCAAACCATCAATTCTGTTTGAAGGAGTGTGATGCATTGAGAGAATTGAAGATTGGAAGTGGTTCATTCAATGATTATTCTGTGTGTGAGATTGATTCCTTGAATAGTTTGGAAGTGATAGAAATTGGAGGATTCTGCCATGCTTCATTGGAATTGAAGAGTGATTCTCAAAGAATGAAATGATGAATAGATATGCCCAAACTGAAAAACCTTATGTTCTGTTATGACGCATTCTGTTGGTGTTCTCGTGCAGTATTCGAGAGTGAATCTACAAGATAGAGGATGATCTCTAGACTTGCCTGAATTGACTTCCATTCAGCTCGGTGAGAATGCATTCTCTTTCGATGATAATGATGGCTCAAGTGAATTGATATTGCGAAGTAGCTATCCTTGGATTGAATTGAGAGTAGACTTACCTAAACTCGACTCTTTGACTGTTGGCTCCAAAAGAAGTCATTCCTTCATGAATCCTCAGAAGATCATCCTTGAAAGCCGCTAATTGTGGATGTAATAATGAATAGGTCTGCCATCTTTGAATACCGTGGTTCTCACGAGACACTCTTTCCTTCATAAAGAGGGCATTCAATCACAGGGTATTCATATCTGTCTATCTAGCATCCCTAGGTATTACTCCAGCTCTCGAAAAGTACCTTCATCCCCAATCCTGCTGTTCCATTCTTTTCTCTCTTTCTTTGACACATCTATGGTGCTTATTCTTGCTAGAGACGAAAAGGGTATGAATCGGTGCAATAATGGAATCACAGTGTTACACACCCAATGGAATACCTGCTGACACTCTCCACACGGTAATCACTTCCTCCTTCATCCAACAAACACACCCACACCCCCAACAAACTACTATACACAAACACCAACTCCGCCTTCATTCTCCCCTCCGGGAACGACGAAATGTCAAAATACGCCGGCGCGAACTCCGCCAGCCAGCTCCCCTCAACTATCGTCACTGTCCTCAAATACGGATTCGCCGTCTTGATCAACTCATTGTATACCACCCATTGTGCCGATTTCACGGATGACGAGGGATACACGCGCGCCCTCTATTCCTCAACCCTTCTCTGCACTCTCCACCTCATTATCCTTCGCGGTCAGGTAAAAGCCGTCATGATCGAACACCGCCGATTGCATGAAGAATCCGCAGCACAAGCACCTCCTCACATTCCTCTTCCTCTCCAGCGCCGTCAGCAGCGGGCTCTGAACCAGCGGCAGTCGCAGCCTGTCCACAATGCCACACAACTGCTCTCGCACACTCACAGCGCTGTTCAGACTGCGACAATTCAGCCCGTATTTCGTGCACCACAAAACCCGATCCTCCTCTCGCACGCGCTGGAACGCCTCGAAGCTACGCCTCAGCAAAACGAATAGAAAGCACATGCGCATCAACGTAATATGGTCGGATTCCGGATCCGCGAAATTCTGCCAGTTTTCGTCCCCGCCGCCTCCCGCCAACTCCTCCTCCTCCTCCCCGAACGACCGCATTCCCGCGGTTTCGCGCAGCCCGCGCCGCCGCCCGACAGCCCGGCTGAAGACGCTGGGCACAGACAGCATGGCCACAATCGAGAGGATCTCGGGCAGGCAGAAGAACTGTGGCGCGACGAGCAGGCACTTGGCGAGCTGCGGTTCCAGCGGGAAGTCCGCCAGGGTCTTGCCCAGTTCCGTGATCGCGCCGTCGCCGTCCAGCGCGCCCAGGAAGAAGAGCGCCTCCAGCGCGCGCACGAGCGCTTGCGAGGGCGGAGGAGACAAAAAGTCGAACTTGGCGAGGTTCTGCACGCCGAGGCGTTTCAGCGTGAGCACGACGGAGGTGACGTCGCTGCGCAGAATCTCGGGCACCGTCTGCTGCTACGCCTCACGCCCACCATCTGCACCCACCGGCAGCTGCGTGCTGAAGGACTGCTCCGTGTACAGGCGGAAACACTTGCCCGGGCGTGTTCGACCGGCACGACCGGCGCGCTGCTTGGCGGAGGCCTGCGACACGGGCGTGACGACCAGCGCCTCGACGCGCGTCTTGGGGTCGAACACCTTCTGCTTGCAGAACCCGCAGTCCACCACGTACACCACGCCGTCGATGGTCACCGACGTCTCGGCGATGTTCGTCGCCACCACCACCTTGCGACAGCCCGCCGGCGCCGGCTCGAACGCCTCCGCCTGCTGCGCGGGCGGCAGTGAGGCGTACAGCGGCACTGCCAGGAGTGGGGGCTTTCCCGCGGGGAAGGCGGCGGCCTCGCGGCGCAGCGCGGTGCAGGCGTCGAGGATCTCTTGTTCGCCGGTGAGGAAGAGAAGAATGTCGCCTGCCGGCTCGTAGAGGTGGATTTGAACCGCGGTTTTGACGGCGGCCGCCACGTAGTCACGCTCGGGTTCCGCCGTGTAGAAGACCTCGACGGGGAAGAGGCGGCCGGGCACGCGGAAGAGCGGCGCGTTGTTGAAGTACTTCTAGAAGTGAGAGAAGAAAAGGAAACGAACCTGGAAGGCCGTGGCGTCGAGTGTGGCGCTCATGACAACCAGCTTGAGGTCGGTGCGGTAGAAGAAGATCTCCTTGATCATGCCCAGAATGACGTCGGTGTTGAGCGTGCGCTCGTGCACCTCATCCAGGATGATGACATCGTACTGCTTGAGGAGGGGATCGGTGATGGCCTCGCGCAGGAGCATGCCGTCGGTGACGTACTTCAGCATCGTCCTGTCGCTCGTCTTCTCCTCGAATCGGACGGAATAGCCGACCTCCGCTCCGCACTCCACATCCATTTCCTCGGCGACACGCCGTGCGACGCTCGTTGCTGCAACACGCCGCGGCTGTGTGCAAGCGATGTGGGGAGTATGGTCCAGATTGGCATTCAGCAGGTGGAGAAGCAGTGCCTACGCTTGAGAGAGAGGAAACAAAAAAAACCTGGGGTATCTGGGTCGTCTTTCCACTACCCGTCTCGCCCTCAACGATAATCACGGAGTTCTTGCTGTAGGCGTCTTCAAACACATCGAGGAATTCAAACACGGGGAGAGACCGTCGCGTGCGCAGGATATCGAAGAACCGTCTTGAAAGCGGCCTTTCATTTAACGGATTGAGTCTTGATTCGAATATAATCTGCCGAACGGATTTGCGCTCCTTGGGAGCAGAGGGGCTTCGATGTCGATGCCTACTGCTGGAGCGAGACCGACTCCTCTAGAGATGAATTGAGGATGATTGCCTGTGTACACTCCGGTGATGTCGAGACATCTGTGAAGAGAAGATGATGAATCATCTACAAAGAATAGACATTCGAGTAGTCAAAGAGAACGCGATCACAACACCTATTCAAAAATGAAATGAAAGCACCCATAAGAAGAAGTAGAAACAAACACAGGCAATCCCTAAACACTCGAGGACCCCAGTTGTTCGGTAAAATCGTAGCAAAGAAGTAGTATACACACAACCAGATATCTCCCAAAAAGCCCTTCGGCGTGAAATCCACCACTACACGTGAGGAGAGCGAACCACGCCCACTGTCCTTCTTCATCGAGTACTTCGCCTTCACCAGCTCGACGGCCACCGGCAGGGCCAGACGAAGTCTACTCCTCATGGCAACTCTCCATCCCCACATCACGATGAGGAGAAACAGCAGGATCGTCGGAATGGTAAAGCCCTACACTCGAGTGGAAGCGATGGGTGTACGATGTACTGTTTCATGTACTTGTCTATGGACGTCTTGATGCCGGTGAAGAACAGGATGTAGAAGAGGGCGATCGCTTGAATGACCTCGTTCATTGTCTGCGAATCAATAGATGAATGGGTTAATCACAATCCGCACAACCACCACACGATGTCCCTGCTCCCGCATCCTCCTTTCCAAGTCCCCGTTGCCGTCGTCAAGGAGGAGTTGCTAGGAGTGAAGCACCAGTCAGATGCGTACGAAGCGATGAAATGCCACTCCCGGCACCTCTTTGACCGTCTCTGGCACTTCCTCCGGCACATAATCCTCGAAAGGGCAGATATCCTCGTAACGCTGCCCATCGGTGAAGGTAAAGCAGTTGAAGTTGTTCACATCGCATGGCTACACATCACTCAACATCCATAGACTGACAATATCAAAGAGAAGTGTATCATCCTTCAAAACCGCTCCATGATCATCCATGACAATGGAATCGATGTTGATGGGATAGGGGTAGTACTTTACCATCAGTTCCTTGATTTGCCTGATGGTCGCATTCTCCGCAAAGGCGAATGTCATTTCATCTCCATACTCTTCGTAGCGCCGGATCTGGACATAGCGCAGCGCACTCATTTCCACTCCCACCGAAAGAAAGAATGGCCGAAATGAGAAGAAAACACGGCCTCGAGAAAAACGGTTCGATTATTGCACCCCGCTCCAAACTATCAACGCGAAATAGCGCTTGACTGTTGAAGTATCTGAATCCGACAACGAGAAAATGAAGTTTTCTTCCAGCAGTGACGAGGAAATGGATAAGGAGAGCGAACTGGAAACGGGTAATGCTCGAATCCCCAATCTCATTCTCAAGTGAACAACTCCTATAAGAAGTTGCAGCAGTACGTTGACAAGCTGCAGGAAGAGGTGTATTCGTTAAGAGAGGAAAAGGGCGTCTTCGAGGCGGACAACGCCAAGCTGAGAGAGGAAATGAAGGTCATGTCCGAGGAGCTGCAGAGTGTGAAGGAGCAGCTGCAGGAATCGCAGGCCTCGAAGATGGAGCTCCAGGACAGAGTGGAATCGGCCGTCTCGGACCAGGGAACGACGGAGACCAAGTACCAGGCGATGATAACGAGTATTCAGAAACTGGAGGATGATTTGGACGCCGTGACGAAAGAGTCCTGGTATGAGCTTCGCCTCAGGTGTAGACGCGATGCGCTGAAGAAGGAAAACGAGACGCTGCACAATGCCAAGCCCGAAGAGCAACCACCCGTACGTTCCGTGAATTGCTTCCTCATGGACTAGAAAGAGGAAATGAAGGACGATTCTGCGAAGATTGCTGAGTTGGAGGGAATGGTGCAGGCGCTGAAGAAGGAGAACAAAGAACTCAAGGACAAGAAGGAAGAGCTCATCGTAACTGCATACAGGGGACATGAGGGGTAGAAGCAGCTCGATGATTCCCGTGAGCGTGAGGTGGAAATGGAGAACAGGCTGTCGAACGAGATGATCGGATCTTCTTCCTCGTCCAGCGACGAGGACATTCTCGCCGAAACACGCGTATCCGCATTGCAGCGTCAGTTTGAGTCTGGAGTGGGAGACACAATCGAGCGTGATGCGATAGAGCGTTGGAGACAAGAGAAGCAAGGCGCAGCTCATCGACGCGCTGGCGGAGAAGGAGAGAGAGATTGCGGAGCTGAAGAAGCAGATGGAAGGCGAGCACCGCGTACAGATCGTGCTGCCGCCGGTGACTGGCGAGGAGAAGGGTTCGTGCCCTCCCGCCTACGTGGATGCTCTCCACAAGCTGTGTGATTGGTATACTGTGATTGAAAATCGCTTGTCGCCTGTTTGTTCTGGTTCATGCGATACGAAAGCAGTTGCCTCTCGAAGGATCATTCTTTTTCTTCAATGCGTTTCTTTCACTTGCTTTTTCTGCTGATTGCACTGCTCTCTGTTGCTGCCGCCTATAACCCGTTCCCCCAGGGCGCAAAGCTAGAGTAGTCCTTGGAGTGTTCGTTTAGGTGTAGCTGGCCGGAGTGCGTCGGAATGAACGCGGACGATGCAGTGAGCGTCATTCGCTCGGAGTGTACCGACTGCAGTGTGGTTGTTCTCGACGAGGTGGATTTCGTGGGTGCGGATCATGGCATAGGATTCGCCCGTTACGATGGACCTGCGCATCGATAGAGTGCGCGTGTTTGCTGATGGAAACAATGTCGTTGTCGTTGCCCCTAGAAGAGGCTAGTTGTGTGTCACCCCACTCTTTGTTTGACAAACACGCAATACACTCACGGCTTCCTCGTACTTCTGAATCGTCTGTATGAACCGCAAGAACACCTTATTGTAGGACCACCGCACGTGGCGCTCCGTGTAGCTGGAAACGTACTTGTCGCTCAGCACCCCTGCGAGGAGATTGGGCTCCTTCTGGAGTATCGAGGCGTAGCGCTGGGCGAAATAGGCCTGGATGGCTTCGCGCTGCGTCACGATGAGAATCAGCATCAGGTTGGAGGCCCTGGTTTCCAGACCCTCTTTCGTGATGCACCCCGTCTTCGGAGAGATAATCTGCTTGTACGCTTCGACGAACACCCGCTCCGTGACCGCGGGGTTGTTTTGGATAAAGGACACTAATCCCACGTTCGGATCTTGGTTGAAGGCAATGGCGCCTCTTCTCGCCTCGGCGAAGTGGTAGTACACCAGATACAGACACTCCATCGTTTTGAACTCGCAACTACACATCATCCGAAATGCGCGATGCGAACTCAAACCGCTCCAGCGACGGCAGCATAAACTCCAGGAACAGCTGCATCTCCTCGAAGGAGGCCATGTCGAACCCGCGGATGACCGTGTTGCAGACCATCAACGAGGCGTTGAACACGGTCTTCATCAGCAGCGGGAAGAGCGTCAGCTGCGGCAGCAGCAGCGACAGCAGCCGCACGTACGCGCGCACCAGCCCCGCGTCCCACTGCAGGCAGTCGGTGAGGGCGGAGTTGGTGATGATGGAGGGCAACATGCCGAATAGCAGCGAGAGGGTCTTCACGCAGAAGTCGGAGTGTCTGGGCGTGAGGGAGTGAAGCCACCGGCACTTGCGCAGCGCCGCGTCGTCGGCGGGGAAGGCCTTCGCCGTGAGGTCGATGACCTCCAGCAGCGCCGCCAGGAAGCTTAGACTCTGCGCCTCCGTCATCCGCGGTAACTAGGGATCACTGCACGCGCACGCCCGCACCATGGTCGCCACGTCTCCCAGCAACTTCAGCAGCTGTCCGCGCAGCTCCTCGTGCAGGCGCGTCTGCCGGTACAGCGCGGGCAGCAGCTCCAGAAGGCGCGCGGCGAAGGGCAGACAGGGCGCGCCGTCCTCCTGGGCGCAGACGCCGCGCGCGAGGGCGATCAGGGCCTGGAGGCGTTGGAGGTTGGAGATGGTTTTGACGTGGTCTGCGAAGTCGGGCAGCGCAGCGACGGCGGTGAGCTGTTCCAGAACGGTGGAGAAGAGGGTTTGGAGGCAGGGCGCGTAGGTGGCGGTCTATGCGTGAGGCGGACGGCGGGCGCCTGCGTCCATCAGCATGCCGCGGACGACGCAGGCGGCGAAGGCGCGCCAGTGGTGCACGGGCATGTCGTTGAGCGCCTGGAGCGAGCCGTTGACGTGGTCGCGCTGCACGAAGTCCATCAGCGCGTTGACCACCTCGCCCCAGACCGTCATCTACGCATGAGAGTGCGGCGAGGAGGGCACGTTGACGGCGCCGACGCCGTGCTTGAAGGTCTGATCGAGCAGCAGCTGCAGCACCTCCACGGCGCTCTTGAAGGGCAGGTTCTCCTGGCTGGTGCTGGCGAGTGTGATGGCGACGATCACGTAGAAGTCGTCGCTGAGCTGCGGGCGAAAGGGCAGGTACAGCGTGACGAACTTGCGCAGGTAGCCCAGAATGCTTTGCAGCACCGTGGAGGAGATGGTCACGCCGGGCAGCGACAGCGTCTGCTTGATCATGTCGTTCTACGCCTCACGCACACTCCGCACACGCACCACACAGTCCATGAAGTGAAGCAGAGGGTAGTCAGAGTTGTGCTCCAGCTCCAGGAAGGCCAGCGGCACCTCGTCGCAGTCGAAGTCGCTCACGAAGTGCTTGATAAACGTCACAAGCCAGTACAGCTGCTCCTCGAAGTAGTCCGTCTCCGCCTCGCTCCGCGCGCCCGCCAGCGCGCCCGCCACCTCCTTGAACGCGTCCAGGAGTAGCGCGCAGCTGTCTCCAGGACTGACGCGGCCGAGGCGGCCGATGGCGTCCTGTTCCTCCTCGAAGGTCCACTGGTCCTCGTTCTCGTCGCGCTGTTCCAAGTCGCGCCACAGCGCCTCGCTCGCCGCCTCGGAGTAGCGCAGCACCACGGCTGCCAGCTGCAGGCGCGTGCGCAGCGACAGGGCGTAGACCTCCTGAGGGAGTGTGCCGAGCGTGCGCAGCGTCTCGGGCGTGTCGCACCAGTAGGAGATGATGTCGACCACGGTGCAGACGACCTCCTCGCCCGCCTGCTGCAGCTCCACGCAGTCCTCCGCTAGTGCCGGCGCGTTCACGATGCGCAGCAGGTCCTGTGGATGAATCCCCAACGCAGCGTTCACTTGATACAGCACAGTCAGCATGCCCTGCACGCCGCGCGTCACCTCCTGCCACGCGGGGAGGAAGACCAGCACGTCAGCGGCGTGCGTGCACAGCACCGTCTTCAGCAGCACCGCCACGCGCATCTTCTCGCGGTTGTCGCTCTCCACCTGCTCCGCCGTCACCTCGCCCGCCGGCAGCAGCGGCTGCGCGATCACCTCCAGGCAGAAGGCCACGAGGCGGTGGAGGTGCTGCGCGTGCGTGCGCGTGGAGGCGAAGGACTGTGGCGCGTAGGAGCCCAGCAGCGTCAGCACGCCGAAGAGGCTCTGCGGCAGCGACGAGTTGCGGCGCTTCAAAAAGTAGCTGCGACTCACGCATGGCCGAAATACCCACATTTTCTGGAGTTGCTGGAGGAGCGATTCCTGGATGAAGATGGGCTCGAAGGTCACGTCCGGCGTGATCAGATCCGTGGACATGCCGGTTTTGCTGACGGACCGGAATTCCTTGGGGGTGGGCCACGGCCACGACAGCGTCTCGGAGAGGAGCGTCAGGGAGAGCTCCAGCATCTGCTCCTGCTGCTGCGAGGCGGCGGCGTCGAAGGAGGAGGAGAGGAACATCACGGCATTCACGACCCACTGCGCCGTCTAGGGGTGAAACACATGGACAGAGACTACTTGCTTGAGCCCATTGTTGTAGAAGGCGCTCAGTGCCGCGTTGTGCGTCTCGGTGGGGAGAGAAAAGTCGGAGGCATTGTTGCTCTTCATGCACTGGAGGAACGCCTCGAGCAGCTTCATGCTCCGCCAGGTGGGAGTGCCGAGACGCTGGAAAAAGGCGGCGGAAAGCCCCGAGGGGTCGGCAATCCAGAGCTGCTTCAGGTAGAAGCAGAGCACCAGCTCCACCTCGGAGTACCCGAAGTCAGAGATGGTTCGCGAGGTGTCACCGAGCTGACGGTCAAGGAGGCGCGAATTCGGAGGGGAAAGGATATGATCGTGAACAGCATGTCGCAAACGCCGTGCTGCTGCTCTGTCGACAGCTGGCCCCATTTCTTCATCAGCAAAATGCCGTAGAGCTTGGCACTCTAGCGATGATCGCCCACAACGGCCCCCACGTAAAAGATGCAATAGGACTGGCTGCTTTGGAACAGGCAAGACTTGAAAATCTCCTCGGCCGACGGATGTTGGGACAGCGCTTGGATGATAGCCTCTCCTTCTTTGAGATTCCTGTAGTCACCCATCATGATGCATCTACACTCGCAAAGAGGGAAAACGGGTACGCATTCTCAAACAGCTGGGTGGCTTCTTGGAGCGTTGTTATGTTGGATAAATCGGGCATGGCGTGTGATCTGGTGGTGGAGGACCTGCGATGAGACAACAAACAGATCACAATTGAAGGACTCAACACACTCACTACCACTTTAAACCTTGAAGCCTCTGCTCGTTCTGCGACCACGAGCTCTCTCGAACTTGCGA
>ERZ827156.3205-NODE-3205-length-15186-cov-4.043090_pt1 | contig 15186 bp, 18 predicted proteins | sample MGYA00519919_ERZ827156 | MGnify/ENA primary metagenome ERZ827156 (study PRJEB31778, sample SAMEA3449269) | human gut metagenome | biome: human gut; feature: human-associated habitat; material: faeces | place: United Kingdom | collected 2010/2012 ... | reverse complement strand
CGGGGTGCATCATGGCGGAGCTGATGGCACCATCTCCACTCTTCCCGGGAATGAACGAAGGAGACGAGATCTACAAGATCTGCAGCATTCTTGGATCGCCCACAGCAGAGACATGGAAGGAGGGTTTGGAACTTGCTGAAAGGCTCCATTTTGTGTTTCCAGATGTACAGACAGAGATGGGCGTCCATGGTTAGTTTCCTCCCGCTCCCTTGTCTTCTCTCTTTCCTCGCGCAAGCGAGTCTGCCGTCGACTTGCTTGCCTCTCTGTTAGCGTGGGATCCCTCAGAGCGATTGACTTCCTTTGAAGCCCTGCATCATCCCTTCTTTTCCAGTTTTTGCTCTTCAGCGAAAGGGTAGTTGTGTGATTCTCCAGCGGCGCGTGCGCGTTGTGTTCTGTTTGTTGGGTGATCCGCGTTGTACGCTTGATAGGCATACTTCTATCCCACACTGGTCGTGTCATTGTGCAACGATTTCTGCAAATACCTGGGATACGGAATCGAATAGAGCGAAAATGTCTGCTGAAAAGACAATCGAACTGAACGGAAAAGCATATCCTATGCTTGCTGACGGGGAATACGATTGCATCATTCTCGGCACGGGTCTGAAGGAATGCATGCTCGCCGGCTTGCTGTCGAAGAAGGGAATGAAGGTGAGCGATGATTCTGCTGAATGATGAGCTAGGTAATGGTCCTCGACAGAAACAACTACTACGGCGGCGAGTGCGCCTCGCTGAACTTGGACGTGATGATTCCCAACAGCAATTTACGCGTAGGAGCTGTACAAGAAGTTCGACAAGGAGGAGAGCGAGAAGGCGAAGAAGAAGCTCGGAAACAGCCGCGACTACTGCGTGGACCTGATTCCCAAGTTCATCATGTCCTGCGGCAAGCTGTCCGATATCCTCTACATCACGGGCGTCACGAACTATCTGGAGTTCCAGTGCGTTGACGGCAGCTACGTGTACAGCGGCAAGACGAAGCAGACCTCGAAGATGCCCACGACCCCCGACGAGGCCATGAAGTCGCCGCTGCTGTCGATCATGCAGAAGCTGAAGTTCAAGAGCTTCCTGACGGCGCTGAGCCACTTCGAGATCCCCGGCGAGGACGGCGTCGATTCGGACGAGGACGTGCCTCTGAACCGCATGACGATGCGCGAGCTGTACAAGAAGTACGGTCTGGACGAGAACTCGCAGGCGTTCACGGGCCACGCAATGGCACTGCAGCTGAACGACGACTACCTGGACGAGCCGGCGACGGACATCGTGAAGGCGATCAAGCTGTACGGCTACTCCGTCAACGCCTATGGCAAGTCGCCCTTCATCTACCCGCTGTACGGCCTGGGCGGACTGCCCGAGGGCTTCTCGCGTCTCTGCGGTCTGAACGGCGGCGTGTTCATTCTGAACCAGTGCGTGTGGCGATGCGGGGTTAGGCGTAGCGACATCGACTCGATCGAGTATGAGGACGGCAAGGTGGCGGGCGTGGTGTCGCAGGGGCAGGCGGCGCGCGCGAAGATGCTGATCGGCGACCCGTCGTACTTCAGCGAGGAGCTGATGAAGAAGACGGGCAAGGTGGTGCGCTCGATCTGCCTGCTGGACCACCCGATCGAGAGCGTGGACGGCGCGAAGAGCTGCCAGATCATCATCCCTGCGTCGCAGGTGGAGAAGGCGGGGTACAAGAAGAGAGAGTCGGACATCTATGTGTCCTGCGTGAGCTACAAGCACAAGGTGTGCGCGAAGGGGATTTACATCGCCATCGTGAGCACCACTGTGGAGACCAAGAAGCCCGAGAAGGAGCTGGAACCGGGCATCGACCTGCTGGGCAAGATCATCGACCGGTGCGACAGGTGCGGAGGAGTAAAGCGTAGCTTCGACAGCGTCGTGACGACGTACCGTCCGCGCAGCACCACCAAGAAGAGCAACGTGTTCATCACCACCTCCTACGACGCCACGAGGTAAGGGACGGGAGGAGCGCTCAGCGGTAGCCATTTCGAGACGGTGGCGGATGATGTGCTGGCGGTGTACAAGCAGGTGACGGGAGAGCATCTGGATCTCCACGTGAACAGAGACGAGGACGACGAGGACGAGGAGTAAGGTTGGCGTTGGGAGCATTTGTGAAGTGTTTGTTTTCCATTTTCTGCTACTGACGGCTTCACCGGGTGTTTCTCACTGCGAATTCGAGCATGTCAAAGCCTAGAGCGCCCATCTTTGCGGCGAATAGCCAGGAGTCACGCGCAAAGGAGCAGGTACGTCGAATTGGCGTTGGCATCATTGATGTAGGATTTTAAGAATGAATATGACTACTTTATCAAGCACAAGGGCGAAAACGGGATTCAGGAGATGGAAGCGGTTTGAGAGCAATGAATGGAGTTAGACATAGGAGAAGGGGAGCATGAATCCTGTGCGAACCACGATCTACAAAGCCACCATGTACTTTTCGCACTGCGCCGTGTTCCGTAGATATATTATTCTCACGGGATGCGAGAACGTGGAAGACATCATCCGCATCAGTATGGAGGCCCAGCTTTCTTCTGTCGTGTATGACGCGATCAACAAATGCGTCGGCTACTACAGGGAGCTCGGATCCGAGTCCCGCATTGCTGTTCGTGGTGATCTGCGATGCTGATGTGAAGATGCTTCAGTCATTCAATGCCATATACAAAACGCGTTTCCCCTACCTGGGCCGCATCACCACTCTCCTGCTATCCCTTGTACGTCCCCAACCCTGCCTCATCCCGTAGTCGCAATGCTGCTACGTGAGCAACTCGAACATGTGGCTGACGCAGCGCATTCTGGAGTGCCTGCAGGAGAACATCGCCACCATCATCACCGCCTGCAAGGAGCAGAAGGAGCAGATCGTCATTCCCACCATCATCCTCGTCCTCTCTTCCCTCTCCACTCACACGCAGTGGTGCCTGCGCAAGTGCTACGACCACATCGGCCTCGCCCCCGAGTTTGTCGCGCTGGAGGGCAAGGTGCTGGAGAAGCTCCTCACGCTCTCCAGCGACGCGTTCACCGCCTGTGGCGTCGATGGGATATCCTGCCCCGATTGCATAACCCCCCTAACCCCACTTCATCTTCCTCTCGCTCACCAAGCACGCCGTGCCCTTCTCTCGCTCTCTCTACGCCTCGCTCCTCCAAGGTACCTTCTCTCCTTCTCTTCTCCCACAGACGCTCCACGACTCTCTCTCCAGCTGGCCACCGTACCGCCGCCCGACGTCTACTGCTTCTCGCAGGACAGCGAGATCCTCGGCAACATCAAGCGCTTCTACGCCACGCTCCAGGCGCAGCGCAGCCCCTCCGCCGCGCAGCTGCAGCAGAGCCTCGCGGCACTGCTGACCTTCCGGTCCAGCAACATGCTGTGGAGTTCCGCTGCTGTCACGCTCCCGCGCTGCTGCTGCCTCCTGCACCCCGGCGACCCCGTCAACGACATGGTGGTCGATAGTTGCTTCCAGTTTGCGCGCGCGGTCAGCCACGGCGGCGACGCGGCGCTGAGCGCGAAGAAGAAGGAAGGTGAGACTCGCTTGGAGGACTCACGCGCAGTGATCGACGCGCTGTGCACGGCGCTGCTGGCGACGCTGCCGTCCAACCCCGCGTGGGTCAGTCGCTACATCCACCAGGTGCTTCTCTACAGGCGGCCTCACGCATAGACCGCCAACATCGCCTCGGAGCACGGCGCCAACGTGCTGGAACTCATTCGCGCGGGACTGAAGCTGGTGGTCTCCGAGCCGTTGCCGCGGGAAGGCGGCGTAAGGCGTAGGCAGAGCGCGCTGGCGCAGGCGGTGCAGAGCTTCTTCCTGGCGGCGTTCGCGCAGCCGCCGACGCAGAAGTGGTGGGAGAATTGGCAGGGCCAGTTCCCGACGGACGTGCAGAACCTGGTGAACCAGGTGAAGTGCGCTGCGCTGCCGCCGAAGGAGAGTAAGCGCGTGAAGGTGGACCGCGGCGCGGGCGAGGCGAAGGGCGGCGCGGAGCGCGTGGTGGCGATGCTGCGACAGTTCTCGGAAACGGAGGTGGTGCTGTATTTGAAGTCGCTGGAGGGCAAGGAGGAGCGTAGTGCTGTGTTGGTGATGTGAGGCATAGTGGGTGAGGTGTTCGGAGCGATCAGCGCGTATTTGGATGAGTGCGAGAAGGTAAGCGAGAACCCCGTGGTGCGCGGCGTGCTGGGAATCATGGAGAAGGAGCCCAAGTACGGGAAGGAGCTGCTGCGCGGGCTGCAGGAGAAGTGTCCAGTGGTCAGCACCGTCTTGATGATCAAGCTGGTCCGTGACTACTTCCTACAGGAGTGCGGACCCATCCCCCCTCTCCTGCACCAGCACAGCTATCTTCCCATCTACCGCTCTCTCTATTCCTTCTTCGCCGCGCAGGCCGACGCGCCCTCCGACGCTACTGCTAAGCTGACTGCCCGGCTGCTGGAGCTGTTCGCGGGCGAGGGCCTGAGCCTCGGCGATGTGGTCGACAGCGTTCTGGCCACTGCCGTGGTGATGGACATGACCAAAAAGGAGGGTATTTGTGGAGACGGGGAATGAGGCGCAGATGAGGACTCTCCGCTGATGTTCGTGCTGATCTTCTTGATTCCGTTCCTCTTCCTCTTCCTCCGCAAACACCTCCACGTTATATCGCAGATTCGCTTCCTCTGCTGTCATCTGGAGATATCCTGCTGTCTGCCAAGTGGCGCCAGTGGCTCCTTCACCACAGTCGACGCTGCTGCCGCTGTATGTGCCGCTGCTGGACAACTCGGTGATGACGCTGATGCTGTTCGACGAGGTGAAGTCCTTCACCTTCCTCACCACCATGTCGCTGCAAGAGCTGTGCCTTCTCCCGCCTGCTCTGACGCGTAGCAAGTGGTTCTGGGAGCTGTACTCGCACGGGCGGTTCATCTACGACAAGATCAACAAGACCACCAAGGTGCTGTTCGCGCTCTGCGACAAGCTGCCCGACCCGAAGCGTTGTGTGGTCTTCAAAGCCATCTGCGACCTCTGCAAGGAGTGCCAGCCCGACGCGCAGCTCATCGAGGTAGGTGTGGCGGCGTGCTCTCACGTAGCTTCTGCTCTCGCAGGGGCTGCCGTTCGCCACTTTCAATGAGATGGTGTTCATGGCGTGGGAGTACGACTACGCCGAGGACCTGTTCCGCTTCTTCAACCAGGCCATCAAGTCGCTGCGCCTGCTGGACGCGGAGAAGCAGGAGCGAGTGATCGAGGCGCTGACTGTGTATCTGAACAACACCATCGTGCGGAAGAACCTGGAGGAGGTGATGGAGGAGGGCTGTCGCGAGACCGCCGCGCTGGTGCGCGACACGATGGAGAGCAGTTCACTGAAGTCGTCCGTCGCGCTGAGTCCACTGCTGCTGAAGAAGGGGAAGGGTGCGCAGGGAGCCAGGAAGAAGAGGAGTCGATTAGCACTGTGGCGGGTTTGTTCGAACAAAGAGCGGTACACGTCGATGTCCATTTCCAAGCACGAACTCATGCTCATCGCCTTCAGAAGCCACTTCCGCCTGAAGATGGCGCTGGGCGTAGGAGCGGCGCATTCCAGAGTGAAGTTCGATTCACCGAACTCTCCCGTATTGAGATTGCTGACCAAATCCTCGATCGAACGCTCCTCTCCCTTCGCTTGATTCTCATGTGTTTGGGAACTCTACGCATAAAAGGCAGAACGATTATTCGTTACATGTTGTATCTGTCCCACAAAGGACTGGCGCCGTATCTTCTTGTCGGATGTTTGGATATCCTTCCAGCAATCGGGAACTGGACACCGATCTTCCGCCAAGCAGCTCTGGTGCACGGCGTGGCCGCATCCGAAAAGCACGACGTTCTCCTTCTGCCCATTCTCCATCTTCTGGATCAAGCTCTTTCCGCAAGCAGCGCAATTTGGAGAGCCGTGCAGTTTGAGACCCATAGATCGGCTGACTTTGAACTGCTTCAAGAGATGCTCATATTCTTCGATTGTGATGGTATCTACAATTCCATATTGCTCCTTTTCGTATGCGTATGCGTCAAACAGGACGTCCAGACAGGGTTTCATCTCCTTCAAGGAGTAGTCCTTGTACTCCTCCAGAAATGTGTTGACGCTGGTGCTCTACACGTCACGCATCCAATCCCCGCTCCCCTACAGGATCCATAGGAATAGTATGGATGGCAACAAACAGAGAAAGAAAAGGAAATCTTCTTCATGCTCATTCTCGCAAACTCTCTCCGGTATCCCTCCAACTCCTCCGCAGTCACATTGAAGCGCAAAGCAGTGTCGATAATCACATCCGCAGAAGGGAGGTCAGGCTACGTGGTATTCAACTGAATGGGGCGTACGCTCCGGTTGATGCCGCTGATAACCGCATACGCATCCTCAAAGTCCTTTCCGAGAATGTCCTCTACCGCTTATATCACTATCAATGCACCACTCTTGAACAGCTCCAGCAGCGCAAGAGCGACCTGGTACACGATGACCCAGCCTTCGCTCAGGAAGATGTCCCATACACGGACAACCACATCGTAGGGGAAGGAGCGGGTGTAGACGCACATGAACCACTCCGTGCAGTACATGGCAGGCGTGATGCTCAGCTCCGTCAGGTAGGAGTCCAATTCGGGAATGTACTTTGCCAGGAGCTTGTTCATCTACGAATGAAACTGCGGACGAGAGTGCAACTTGGTAGTGACTCGTATGGACCATCGTCAGTTCCTGATTAAACCACTTGTTCATGAGGAACGGAGAGTTCTCCATTAGCTGGCACAGCGCCCAGTACGACTCTTCCTCCGTCATGTAGTTCAGCAGCACGCCCACGATGTAGTTCATTCCCTGTGTGTATTTCACCTACACGTTCAACGGGTCTTGAATCAGCACTTCCTTGTCGTGGTCCGCAAAGGCAAATAGAACTCGCTTCAGCGTGTCCTGCCCCATTCCGCTCTCTTCGTAGTCCTCGTGATTTGGGTATGTCCGATTGATGTCGCGGTCAATCACCCCTCCTTTGCGCGTGAACTCGTTCTCTTCCAGGGTGGGATGAGAAGAAAGCAGATTCTCGTACCCGCCTACGCTTCAGAGCAGGGGAGAAAAGCAACAGTGGTATATGTCCGAGCAAACATCGGCCGAGAGGAAGATGCTCCACACTCTCCCCCGGACAGCATCGGGAATTCCCTTCCGCACTCTCCGCTTCAAAACGTCGGGGCTCTCCTTGCAGAATCTACTCGCTCACAGAAACTCGGCAGCGCCAACTTCTCCCAGTTCTTCAGCATGAACAGCCACTTGTGTAGCCGCTGGTTTTCCAGTTTCACGTCAAATGCAGGCTCTACGATCGATGCACGGAGAAACAGCTCACTGCGTCCGGTATCCTCCTCATAAAAGCCAAAACGATCGACCTTCTTCACCTCGCTCGGTGTTTCAATGACTTCCGACTCCATGGAATCTATCTACTGGGGATTCCAGTGCCGTTATCCTATCCTTAATGGCTGCTATATCAAAAATCGCCATTCCTTCTCTTATGGGAATGGATCGTAGTGTTGACGGGTTTGGATAGGGGTCTGTCGAGATTCCCCATGGTTCCGATCCTGCTGAAAGGGAAGCGGATTGTGTATGTCCGTCGATCGGATCGCAAAGTGGTGCTAATCACGGAAATGGTTCACGTGTTTTGAATGGAGAGAAGCGTTCGTGTTCAATGAAACTCCCGCATGCTCTCCTTTAGAACAAGGAAGGGATGAAAGGTTTTCTCCTCTTCTTTTCTTGTTTCTTTGTAACGTCATGTATGCGCGGCGTTTTGGTCTTAATCTCGTAGATGCACTCTCGAGCCAATTGTCCTGCGTGGACCAGTACATTTACTTTCCGTACGGGAGGAACGCGAGTGTCGCTGTCTGCGAAGGCATTTCCGGCTCTGTCTCTATTATACCTTCTCTACCAAAAGGAATTGAATTTCGGGATGGAATTGTTCATGGGAAAACGGTCGCGCTCTCTCCCTTGATGCAGTACACCATTGAGGCAGATAACAACACTGCATACTTTTGGTTAACGGGTAGTTGTGCTTGTCTTCTCTGAGTGAGTAGTGTCTGAGCCGGCAACGAAGGTATCCGTTGGCTTTGAGAAACGGTTCCTTTTCATAGGAAAACCCTTTCTCCCCATTCAAGTCACGACAAATGGGTACATCACAAATATGACCACGGATCCGCCATTATTGCCTGGCTTGGTCCTTGATTCCTCAACACGTCAGATCCGCGGGATCTACAACGGTAGTGTGGCTGCAATGGAATACAAGATCGTGGCTACGGGCGCAAATCAGGTGGTGTCTTCCTCCTTTGTACTAGCTTTTCAATGTCCTTTTCTTCCCCATTGTTCATCTCTAGCCATTTCGCCGTCGCTGTTTGCCATCGATTCCTGCACCTATTCCCTTTCACAGCCCATTACGCCACTCCCCACGGAGTGGTACGCGTCCCGCGCCGCAGACTCCTGCAGCCTCATCAACGAGCTGCGGATCGACGAGGATTCTGTTCATTCGTCGCGCCCATCGGCATTCACTATCTCCATGCTGGGATACATCTACATCCCCTTCTCGGGCGAGTTCTCCTTCCTCCTGAACTGCACCACCGGAGCCCGCGTGCTGCTCGACGGTGCTCCGGTCCTCTCCCTCTTCGCCCCAGACCAGCCATCGCTCGCCCAGCAGTCCAAGCCCCTCCCGCTGAACGAGGGTCTCCACTTCCTCCAGGTGTACTTTCTCAGCACCACCAGCACCACCAGCACTGCTAGCACCGATGAACCTCGCCCCTTCTTCGCACTGTACTACCGCAGCGACCTCCATGCGGGGGACTGGATTCTCATCGGCGCCTCGCTGCTGCGTCAGGGCGGCGTCGGGCCGCATCATCTCCACGCTGCTCCGTTCCTAGGCTGCGTGCGCACCGCGCTGGCCCTCCCCGCTCCGGCCGTCAGCGGCCAGCAGTGCGACGCCTTCTCGGTGACGCCTGCACTGCCGACGGGCCTGGCGCTGGACGACGCCAGTGGTGTTGTCGTGGGGCAATTGACGGTAGTGGCGCGATGACGCGCTCACGCGTAGGAGCCCTTCGTGTCCAGCTTCCTCCTGGTCTGCGACAGCGCCTTTGGGCGCGCGACGGCAGTGCTGGAGGTGGTGGTGCGCGCCGAGCCGCTGCAGGGCGTGCGCGCCGAGTACTTCACAGTGGGTCCAGAAGTGCCGCTGTGCGAGGCGGAGCCGGAGGGCACGCTGGTGGTGTCGACGGTGGAGCCGGCCATCGACCGCCACTACCAGAACGCGTAGCGCCGCGTCGCACCCGTCACCCGTAGCTGTACCGTGTGGCCGTCGCTGCCGCAGGCGCTGTTCGCGCGCTTCGTGGTCCGTTACCGTGCGCTGCTGCGCGTGGCGACGCCCGGGACCTATCTCTTCCGGCTGTGCTACCGCGACGGCGTGGACTTCGAGCTGGACGGCACGCCGCTGGTGCGCGACTGGCACTGCCGCGCGGACTTCGCCTGCCAGACAGTGGCGCGCCCGCTGAACGCCACGGGCCTGCTGCCGCTCGCGCTGCACTACTTCTCCAGCGGCGAGGCCTTCGGCGTCCAGCTCACCGTGCAGCCGCCCACCGCCCACGCCACCACTCACTCCTTCACCGGCACTCACATCACCACTCACATGGTCACAGACGCTGTCACAGGCGCTGTCACAGACGCTGTCACAGACGCTGTCACAGACGCTGTCGCGAACGCCGCGCAGCTGTACTTCCTGCCAGACACACCGTTCGCGTACGCGTCGCCGCTCACGCACTATGTGTTGGGCCACGCCATCACGCCCAACCGCTTCCTCCGCTTCACGTCGCACGCGCCCGCCTACTTCACCGTGCGGCCCGCGCTGCCGCTGGGCTTGCAGCTCGTCGACGGCAGCATCCAGGGCGTGCCGCGGCAGGAGCGCGTGCTGACGGAGTACACCATCACCGTCTTCAATCAGCAGGATACGGATGTGGGCGCCGCGACGGTGACGTTCGACGTGGTGAGCGTGGTGGCGCCGACGCGCGTCACCTTCAGCAACGAGCACGGCGAGCCGGTCACCTCGCTCACCGTCACGATGTACGCTGTCGTCAACCTGACGCTGTCGGCGGACGTGCCCGTGTTCGCGTGGTCGGTGACGGGCGACCTGCCCGAGGGCCTGATGTTCTTCCCCAAGCAGCGGCGCATCGAGGGCCACGTGATGAAGAAGCTGGAGAGCTTCACCTTCTGGGTGACCTGCTCCAACGACGGTGGGTCCGTGTCCGCGCCGTTCTCGCTGCACGTGGTGGCGTGCAACTACGACCACCTGGTGTACAGTACCATGAACGCCGGCGCGGTGATGGAGGTGACGGTCCTCACCGAGGCGGGCAAGGTCGTCGTCAACAAAGTCATGAACGAACCGCTCTACGCGCTCGTGCTCTGCCTGCCCGTCGCCTCCTACCGCCTGCACGCGCTCTGCCAGCGCGCCGGCGTCGACTGCAGTCTGCGCATCACGCGCGAGGACGACCTGATTCTGACCAACCTCCAACTGCTGCAGGGGCAGAAGGTCGACGCGCCGCTGCCTCTCAACTACTCCGCCGCTCCCGTCATCTCCACGCAGTCGCCCGTCATTTACACGCAGGCCGACGCGCCGGTGAGCGTGCGCTTCGCCGTGGAGAACCCCTACTACCGCGTGGTCTTCCAGCCGGTGCTGCCACCCTCGCTCGCCTTCGACCAGACCACTCTGCGTCTGGAGGGCCGCTTCGCTGCTGCGGGTATCTTCACCTTCCAGCTGCGCGCGGCGAACGAGGAGGGCGAGGGCGTGCTACTCCTCACGGTGTACGTGGACCACTGCCCACAGAACACCTCGCTGATTCAGCTCCGCCGACGGTACTCGCTCTTCGGCGAGACGTTGACCGTGCTGCGCGGTGCTGAGACGCTCTACCGCTTCGCCTTCCAGATCGGGCCCTACGCCGACATGCTCTGCGTGCCCTACGGCGACTTCACGCTGCGTATGGAGAGCGAGTCGGGCATCGGCTGGGTCGCCGGCAGCGACCTTCTCGTCACGGACGACGCTGACCACCTCTGGGGCTCCTTCCGCCTGGACGCGGGCCAGCGTCTGCAGGAGGACACGCTGCACCACCTTCTCCTCATCGACAACACAACCGCGCTTCGCTTCCTCCTCGCGCCGCTCGCGCCGCCCACCTCCTGGCGCGACGCCCAGTTCGACGACGGCGCCTGGCCGCTGGGTGCCGCCGGCAAGTGGCGGTCGATTCCCGCGGGACTGGCCACGGTGTACTTCCGCGCGAAGGTGGAGGCGGCAGGCGACGCGACCTTCCTGCAGCTGGCCGTGTTCGCGCGCGAGGGCCTGGTGGTGTACGTGGACGGCGTGGAGCTGGCGCGCGAGAACCTCCCCGCGGGACAGGTGTACCACGCCACCACTGCGAGCGCCGCGTTCCCCGCGTATCGCTGGCTACAATACGCCGTGCGCGTGGAGCGCATGCTCGCGCTGTACACCGTCGTGGCCGTCGAGCTACACCGCCAGCACGTCACCGCCGCCGCGCCCGTCGTCTTCGCCATGAACGCGCACTTCCACCGCGCGCCCGCGCTGGTCCACTCCGTGGCCGGCAACCTCACCTCCAGCGACGCGCCCGCCGCCGCGCGGCCCGCCGCCAACGCCTTCGACGGCTGCGCCTTCACCGTCTGGGAGACCGCGCTGCCCGCCTGGGCGCGTCTGACCTTCCCCGACGGCGAGCGCTGGGTGGTGAACCGCCTGGACCTGCGCGTCGCCGACAGCCGCCTGCGCACCGCGCCCAACCACGTGCGCCTGTACGGCGAGCGCGACGGCGCCGAGCTGCTGCTGGGTGAGTGGGCCAGCGACCTTTGGTTCGCCGGGCCGTACGGCGCCGTGTCGCTGTTCGCCGCCAACACCGCCGCCTTCGCCGCCTACCGCGTGGAGTTCCCCGCGGCTCCTGGCAAGGACGGCGTGCAGCTGACGGCGCTGGCGCTGTACCAGGCGCTGGAGCTGGAGTGCGCCGCGGCGGACGGCTGGCCCGGTGCAGAGGTGGGTCGCACGCTGTATCGGGAGTGCGGCAAGGCAGCGGGCTTCGTGGCGCGGCAGTGCCTGCGGCAAGGTGCGACGGCGGTGTGGGGCAGCGAAGATCGCAGCGGGTGCGTGCGGGTGACGCCGCCGATCGGGCGCGTGTACCTGGACGTGGTGCTGGCGGTGTGGAACTGCACGCTGGCGGAGTGGGAGGAGGTGGTGGGCGCGGCGGTGCACCGCGTGCTGGTGCGCGAGCTGCGCGCGAAGGAGGAGGACGTGCGTCTGCCAAGTCGCGAGGAACGGACGATGCAGGGCGTGTTCTTGGTGCGGAGCCTTGTGCGCGTGGAGGGAGAGAAGGGCGAGAAGGCGGCGCTGGTGGAGGCGCTGCGCAAGGCGGCAACGGAGGTGTCGACGCGAGTGCGCGAGGAGCTCGGCGAGGCGGGGGAAGGCATGGCGTTCGCGTTCGAGGGAGAGGCTCTGGTGAGGCAGTGCTACACGGTCCTGTGGATCGTGCTGGGCAGCATCGCGGGTCTTTGTATCATGGCGTTTTGTGCGGTGATTGTCTACCGTAGATGGAGGCAGAATCACATTGTCCAGTTTTCTAAACGAACCCTGTAGTCTTGCTTGTTGAACAATCACCACCATGGTCTGGGACTAAGCACTTCAAACGAACCGGACGTCCGACCGCCGAAGGACACGCGTCTCTTGTGCTTCTCGCACAGTGCCGTGGCTTCAGCGCCGCGAACCGGGTTGGGAAAAAGGGAGCACAGCGGGAGAGGGATCTGCTGCGGAGACGCCACCTCCGTCGAGGCCTCCATCTGCGTCGAGCTCACGTCGTCAAACGACGGCGGATGGATGATCGAAAAACTCGGCTTCGGCGTGTTCGGAGAAACCCCGTCGCTGCTCACGAACGCGGGCATCTCCGGGCTCCGGCCCGTCACCACGTGCTGGAAAAGGGAAGGAGGAGGCGTGCGGAAGTCGTTCTCCGTCAATGCCTTCGGCGGCACAGGCCCTGCACTGGGATCGAAGGCCCTGTGATGCGTCAGCAGCAGCGGCGTCATTGTCTCCTTCACGACCAGGGGCGTCGATGGGGCGCCCACGGGCGACGGGTCTGCGAGCGGAGACGACAGCAGCGCGCGGTCCAAGTAGCTCGCCGGCGCGGTGTCCACGCGCTTGTGCTTGTGGCGCCGTGTGGACAGGCTGCTCTCCGTCGCCTGCCGGTGCAGCAGTCGGTCGTCCACGGAGTACGTCTTGCGGTGGCCCTTGCGCACCGGCGCGTCGGCCGCCTCACTCATCAGCAGCTGCGGAGACAGCGGACTCTGCAGCAGGCCGTCGCTGGGCGGCTGCAACACGGGCTTGGCGGGCAGGTTGTCCGTCTGAAAGCAGGAGGACAGCGACTCGCAGGACCGGTCCGTCTGCTCCGGCGGGTGCGGCGGCTTCTGGAGGAGGATGCCCGCGTGCTTCTCCCCGCGCGGCGCGAACCCGCCCACCTTGAAGAACTTGGACTCCAGGCACTCCTCGGCGGAAGGGCGCTGGCTGCCGTCCCAGCAGAGCAGACGCTTCAGCAGTTGGTGCAGCTCGAAGTACAGGTCGTACTCCTGCCCGTGAGCCGCGCAGCACATGCCCACCTTGTCGGACTTGTTGCCCAGCTCCAGGATGTTGTCGGGACTCTGGTACATCGACTCTGCGATGATGTTGTGATTCCTCTGCACGTCATTCTTCGCAGCGGACATCACCCGCAAGAAAAACCGGCTGTTTCCGTCATCGCGAACGCGCGTGCGGAGATAGAAGTCGTCCACCTTCTTTCCCTTCTACTCGTCACGCCACGCCCGCTGGCCCACGATGAGCAACGACAGCGGCGGATCTCCCAGCACACACGAAATCAGACAGAGCTGCTCTAGTTCATTTCTCCCGCGGAAGAGCGGCACGCCCACGCAGATCTCATACTACAGTCACAACCGCTATGGAATTCAAACCAGCACGCACGCCACGCTCCAGATATCGATGGAGGAGGTATAGGGCAGTCCGAGAATCACTTCGGGAGCGCGGTAATACCGGCTTTGGATGTACGAGAAGATGCAACTGCCAGAGTGGCTGGAGCTCCCGAAGTCGATCAGTTTGATGTCGCAGCCATTGTACTCCGTAAGGAGGATGTTCTCCGGCTTCACGTCGCAATGAATGATGCGGTTGTTCTCGTTGTGGATGTAGCGCAGGGCGCAAAACAGCTACGGATCAGGGAAGGAGTCCGTGGCTACTTCATAGGCGATGTGCTGAACCTGTCGGATACTCAATCCAGAGAAGTTGTTGAAGCGAAGAATGTCAAACAGGTTGTAGTGCAGCTGCTCAAACACGAGGCAACGGTGGCCCTTGTACATAAACGAGTGTCATGAAGGATGCGAATTGCTGCAAATCACAGGATATATCCAAGAGCTGGACGATGTACCGACGATCGGGATCTTCCTTGTTCTGTAATAGCTGATACAGCTGGATTTCGATCTTTGACTGTGTGTTATTCCAAAAGAAAAGCACCACTTGCTGAAGAAACAAGTCGCCGCTCCGAATGATCTTCACAGCAACCTGCTTCTTCGATTCGTTGTCCCACGCCAGCACAACCTCTCCAAACGATCCCTACTTATTATATGAACACTAGATGCTCACTTTGCCAATACTCGATTTGATAGAGTACCTTCCGTTTAGGCATTCATTCATGTGATAATTGTAGTAAGCCGTATTCGACTTTTGGTTCTCCCTACAACTCAAAACATACGGAGACTCCTTACACTTGTTTCCTCTTCACATTGGATTGTATACGATTGTGGTAGTAATATTCCTACATATAATTCAACGGAGGAGGAACAACCTGATTGATGTGAATAAACGTATTCATCAACCCTGTTGTGAGTTGATTCAGGATGGATGTACGTTTGGGCATCACCAATGAAGCAATACACAACGAGGAGGAGATGGAGCAGAAAAACGATAATTTACTCTGTAGGATAGGACGAGAGATATCAGAGGAAGGAAACGAAGATTATGATACAAGGAACACAGAAGCCACGTGAAAAAGTAGAATCAAATTCAAATACTGTGCGAAAACGGGGATTGGGCTTCATTGCATTTCATCCACGATGGCATTTCACGCGTTTCTAACAAACACAGTTATTGCGAAGACGACCACTTAAATATACGCCACAACGAGGAGTTCTTCTTCG
>ERZ827156.3200-NODE-3200-length-15198-cov-3.808426_pt1 | contig 15198 bp, 23 predicted proteins | sample MGYA00519919_ERZ827156 | MGnify/ENA primary metagenome ERZ827156 (study PRJEB31778, sample SAMEA3449269) | human gut metagenome | biome: human gut; feature: human-associated habitat; material: faeces | place: United Kingdom | collected 2010/2012 ... | reverse complement strand
AGTGTCTTTTGAAACTCTTTGGTTTTGTTAATCATCTTTATATATATTTCAGGTAACTTCTTTTCCAGTTCATCTTTGAGAACATAATATAAATGTTCAGTCTGAAAGATTTCCGATACATATTTCAATTTGTTTGTAAGATAAACAATATGACTTCTTGGTGCCAGAAGATTTATCTGTTTTGCAATTTCCACACCTTTAACCTTATCCGTCCCCATATCCACATCGCAAAAATCATCATAGGGGTTAGTTTATTGTTTTGGATTTCATTTATCAGTTTATCTTCATCATTGTATATTAATATTTCGCATCCCGTACTGTTTACTATATCCTGAAAAAATTTATATACTATAAATTTTGTTCTATCAGCATTTTTTTTATTGTCATCCAGTATTACAATAGTATTCTTCATAAATTCCTCGCCATTTTTTTCTACTTATATATTTTATCATTAATTCCGTTTATTTTTTTGCAACTTATGTCGAATTTGTGTCTAATTATGTTGTTTTTTTATTTTTATATGTTAATATCTTATTTACTCCAATATTTTTAAAATTTCATTTGCATATTCAACACAATTGCTAAATACTGCATATTTTTGCGTATACCATTCTTCATTTTTTAATTCTTTTAGTCCAATTTCTATATCCGATTTTAATCTATTTTTTAACTTATTTATCTTTTCTGTAGATTTAATAGCTTCATCTGCAAGTGCTTTTTCTAATTCATCTATTCTAGTATCTTTTTGCTCTAGTAATTGTAATGCTGTGTCTATTGCTTTCTTTCCATATACATATCCTCTTATCCATAAATCTTTATCTTTTATATTTTTCAGATATTTTATCACTTCCTCTTCACTCATTTGTATCACCTTTGATTCTGTTTTCAATTTCCATATCTATTAATTTATTTATTCTTTCTCTTTCTAAGTCCTGCACTTGATTAAGTATTTTCGTCATAGTTTCTTTTGATACATATATTTTATGATGTAATTTTCCTAGAAAAGGTTCTGAAAATCCATACCAATGTTTTGTTTCAATTTTAATTCTAATTTTTTTATTTTCACTCTTTCTCACTTGCCCTTTTATACTTTCGATTTCTTCAATAATACCTTGTTTTAATGCTATTGTATTTATTATCTTATTAGCTTTACTCATACCTACCTCCTAATCAATATCCTTCAGTTCTTTCAAAAAACATATTTTAGCATCAAGTATTATCTTCTTTAAATCACTATTTGTATGTTTTAGCTTTTTTTCTGATTTATTTAATTTTTTGTCTATTTTATTCATTATCAAGTCATACTTAAATGCTTTCATTTGATACATTTCTAATACATCTTTAATTTCCATATTAACCATTTCCTTTCTTTAAAATATCATTTAATTTACTTTTTATACCTTTTTCTTTATGTATTGATTTTCTGCCTTTTTGTAATTCTTTAATTACGTCATCAACATCTATTTCTAAAAGTTCTTTTTGATTAAATAAAATCAAAAAATACGCATTTAATCCTACATTTTTACAGTGCTTTAAATTTTCAGCTTGCTTAACATCTTTATCTTTTAAATTCCACACATCACCTTTTACTTCTTTTGCATCAAAACAAGCTTTATAGTCTTTCAAAAATATTTCATAATCAAATGGTTCCCCAGTTAAATAAATACCATCTACAGTTCTATTTGGATTATTTTTATGAGCATGTCCTCCAATTTCATTTATATATTTTATTATTTTATTTATTTCACTTTCTAAATACTGTCCTCTTCTCATGTTATGCTCCTTTATATAATAATCTACTTAATATTAAAGATGCTTCTTGCTTTGTTAATTCTGACACATCATAATTTGTTAATTTTCTACTAATTAACATTTTTTGCTTTTCACTAGCATCTGCTTTTCCCCATTTTTTTACTACGCTTAAATCCCATAAATATTTTTGATCACTATAATTTTCAATTAAATACTTATATGCTTCATCTAATGCTTCTTGCATTTTACATTGTTTGTTTTTTAAATGTGTATTGCCTAATTCATCTTGTGCAGGTATAATTAATCTACTTCTTTTTAAATTTAGTACTAAATCACCATTAGGCATTTTAAACCAATTTACTCCATGTAAATTGTATTCTTGCTCTTTAGCCCACAAATTAACATATTCAACATTTCTAATCCAAGATTCTGGACAATCCGATACTTTTTCTACAATCTCAGGTAAATCAAATAAATCGCCCTGAATCTCTTCTTGTTTACTTTTTGGCACTTCTTGTAAATCAATACCGATTAAAGAGGGTGCTGTACAAATATTATTCTTACCTGTAACTCCAACTAAATCTATTAATTGCAATTTTTCTTTTCCTGGATAAAGTCTTAAACCTCTACCTACCATTTGTATATATAAACTATTATTTTGTGTTGGCCTTGCAATCATTACTGTTTCTACAAGTGGCATATCAGTACCTTCAGTAAATATCATACAATTTACAAGTACTGGTATTTCTCTATTAGTAAATTTATGAATTAATTCTTGTCTATTTTTTGTATCTGCTGTAACTGCTACTGCCCCATCAATTTCATTTGCTATATCTTGTGCATGTTCTACTGATGTAGCAAAAATTAGAGTTTGTCCTTTAGCATATTTTAAGTAGGCCTCTTTAATTGCTTTATTTAATACTTTTGTGTTCATTACTTTTTCAAGTTCACCTGGTGCAAAATCACCCATTCTTTTAGCTACATTTGATAAATCATATCCAATGTTCACTCTAATGCAATTTATATCTGTTAAATACTTATTTTGTATTGCCCATTTTAAATCTTTTTGATATATTATCTTTTCAAATACATCATCTAACCTTACATTATCACCTCTGTTTGGTGTAGCTGTAAATCCTAATAACAATCTAGGCTTAAAATATTCTATTATTTTTTTATAACTTTTAGCTGCTGCATGATGTGCCTCATCTATAATTATCATGTCAAAATCGTTAATATTGAATTTTTCTAACCTATGTGTTAAACTCATTACTGAAGCTATTACAACTTCTTCTCCGTTAGAATATTGACTTGCCATTTCAATTCCGACGGGACAGTCGTAATACTTTACTGGTTGTGTTATTAGTTCTTCTCTATGTGCTAATACTAATACACGACCTTTTCTTTTAATATTTGTAAAAGTTGCTGTTTTTCCAAGTCCCGTAGCCATTTGTATTAAATAGCTACCAGAATCTAAATTATCTATTATTTCAAGAACTTCTTCTTGATAATCTCTAAGTTTTATTTTCTCCACATATCTCCCACCTCTCATTACTATACAATTCTATTAGCTTTAATGCTGTTTCTAGTGAGTATTCACTTTGTTCATTTAATTGATGTCTTAACAAAATTCTTAAGTCACTAGTCTTTGCAATATTACTTATATGTTCTTTAAACATATTCTCTTCAAATTCATATTGCTTTTTATTATCATTGTATTTTTTATATATTTTATTTTTTAAATTAGTAGCTTGTTCTTTACTTATATGTTTATTATAAAATTGCTTTAATAATATTCTTAAACTCATAAAACAATTTATTTCTAGTACATTATGATAATTAGGAATATCATCACACAATCTTGCATCTTCAAATATTTCTTCTGCGGTTTTCATTTTTGCCTCCTTATCCCTTTTCTTAGCTCTTTTTATAAAATCTTGTGCTAATTGTATATTATCTTCATTTTCAGCTTTAAATGCCTCTTTAAATGCAATATCTAATATCTCTTCTGGCATATTATGATTTCCACATAAACATATATATTTATTCATATCTTTTCTCCTAAACTATAATTTAGTGATACTTTTATCACCACCGTCTCACTTTAGATGTTACTTTAAAAGTCTTGCGACTCTAAGCTTTGAATATAATAGTAACACCGTAGCACCACTTTTTTGACAAGATATATAAATATATATATAATAAAAAAATCTATTTATAAATTTAAATATTATTTTATGTATATATTATTATTATTTAGGTGTTACTATTATTATTATTTATATTAAAAGCCTTGTCGCTCTAAGTTTTCGCCGGTATCACCTTATGGTGTTATTATAGTGTTACAATATGTTACTTGTGTTACTAAAAAGGTATTTCTTCATTGTTTACTTTCCCTAAATCATCAATTTTTAAATATAATTTTATAAACCTTTTATTGATTCCATTATGTTTTTTTTGACATGTATATTTTCCAGCACTATCTTTTTCTATATAAGCTTTTTCAGCGAACTTTTTTATTATAACTTTACTAGAAAAATTATTAGAATCAAGTGTTTCATCAAATACCTTTCTTAATATCCAACAAACACCTTTTTCTTCTTCAAATATTCCATAAAATTCTGTATTTGTTTCTTCTTTAAATTTATTTATATTTTGATAAATCCAATCATTTAGCCATTCGTATGCTCTTTCTGCTACATCTACTTCTTTAGCACTACTCAAATAATTTTTAAAATCATCTATTGTTAGATAATTATTATCTTTAAATATTATATCTGTACTTATTTTATCAGCTATAAGTATTGATGCAATTGGTATTGCTTGTTTTTCTGTTGTATCAAATTTTTCAAGTATTTCTTTTTGTAGTTTTTTGTGTTGTTTCTTTAATTCTTCTTTATCTGGTATATTTTCAATAAATAATTTTCCCGCAAATCCGTAATTTTCTCTTAATAAATTAGCTGTGTAGTTACCATCTTCAACTAATTTTTCTACTGCCTCTATTTCTAATACTCTGTTTTTAACTCCGCCACCACTATTTTGTTGTGTTATAGGTTCTTCTCCAGTAAATATAAAATTACAATTCCACTCGATTTTATCTTCTGTTCCACCTGATGCTTTTCCTCTACCTCTGTTTACCCCCTCAGTTAACATCATTATTAATTCATCATAACTAACAAATTTGTTTTTTATTATTTGTAATTCATCAAGTGCTACTGGTATATCGTGATGAAAGCCTGCTGTTCTTTCAAGAAAAACTTTTGTACAATTAGTAGAGCTTATAAGTTTACCTATATTTGGATTTCCCCATACAGACATTGCAAGCATTAATCCTACTGTTTTTCCTGTTCCAGTTCCTCCCCACAGATGTACACAGTAACAATTCATACCAAGTATTTTAATTAATGGACTAGCAAAACTAGTTGCAAGCATAATTTGAGCAATTTTACTACTTTTCCTTAATTCAACGCAATGTTTTTTCCACTCTTCATAATTTCCTTTTTCTTTAACTGATTCAAAAGCAGTTTTATTTTCTGCATCGCCATCATATTTTAAATTATCTTGATAAGGAGAAAAACCATCACTAGTCCATCCCAGTCTATTTATTCCTTTAAAACACGGTATTTTATCAATATTCAAAGATACCATTTCAGATATATAATTAACTAAATCTTTTGAATTTTCTGATGTTACTTCTATTCCTCTATCAGCCAAAACAACAATTTTGGATTTATTAGCTACAATACTTCTATCAACAATTACATATTGCCATTTTTTATCTTTGTAAAAAGCTAATTTAATTTTTTCTGTATTCGTATCTATATTAATCAGTCTTTCTACTGGTAATATTGGATGAGAACAGGCTATAATTTTTATTTGTTCATAATTTAATACTTTATACTGGTATATTCCTGAATCATCTACAATCCAATTATTGCATTTTAAATTTTCTATTGGACTATCCGTAATTTTTATTCCTTTAGCTCCTGTTCTCTTTTTTTCTTGTATATAGCTTTGTTGAAATGCTTTTAATATATTATTAAAATTTCTAGTTTCGCCTAATCTTTGCGCCCTATTCCTTAGTTTACTTATATATCTTTCCCTTTCAACGTTATCTGATATAGAAAAAATTCTAATAAGAGTATCATCGCCAGTTAATTCTTCTATATTCATTGACTCAACATCTATCCCAAAACCAACATCAATCAATTCTTGCCCTAAATCTTCGCTGTTTATATTTTCGTTCAACCTCTTTCACCTTCTCTCGTTCACATTTCCATAGTTCCACTGGATAATTTTCTAATTTAAATAATAGACTTTCAATATGATTAAATTCTTTTAATGTTTCAAAATCAACATGTTCTCTTAATAAATCATTTAAAATTCTATAATAGTCTAATAACATATTATCAGTATCATTTACCCAGTTTTTAAATTTTTCTTTTATATTTTGCTTTTGATTATATTTGTCTATATCATATTTATTTATGGGCGTATTAAAATCTACTCCACAATTACATATTTGATTTACCTGCTTGGATGCTTCATATGCATTACAGTTAAGTAATTCTTGTACCAAAGATATAACATCTCCACCTTTGCCACAACCAAAGCATTTCCATATTTGTTTTTTAGGGTTTATACTAAAACTAGCTGTATTTTCTTTGTGAAAAGGACACAGACCTTTCCACGCTCTATTTAATTTTATATTAAAATAATTTGCTACGTTTAAAATCTCTGCCCTTTCCTTTACTTCTTTTATTTTATTCATGAGAACCTCCTAAAAAGGAAGTTCATCATCACTTACTGTTATATATTCTCCTTCGTCTTGTTTTTTATTTAATAATTTATCATCCGGAATTTTAAAATCTCCATTCTTTATTTTTTCCACACTTCTTATAAATTGTAATTTAGTTGTAAATTTTAATGTTCCATCAAATGCCTCATACTGTTCTCTGCCAAATATTCCACCAAATGATAAACCTTTTAATTTACTTTCATCCCATTCCCATTTAAAATTAGAATTTGACGCTTCTAAACTTGTCATCAATCCTTTTAAATATCCTACTGCTTTTTCACCTTCAAGCATTTGTCTATATATTCCGTTTGTTGGCCATTTTTTATCTAAACTTGTATTATTATCAAATCTCTTTTTAAAATAGTCTTTGTGATCTCCTTCTGCAATATCAAATGCTATTACTAACATTTCTTTATTAGTTTTTGACTTTTCTACTTTTGCATTTATAATTTTACAAATATATCCTCCTGCTTCTAATACCTCAAATTCGCCTGTTAAAGCTTCTGCTTCATCATATCCTGCTATTTTTTTCATTTTTAAATTTCCCCTTTCTCTTTATTATTTAACTCATAATATTCTCTAATGGTTGTATCAACCATTTTCAAATCATTGTCTATTTTTATTGGAAACATTTCCATAGGTGACTTACATGTTGTATATCCATCACTTTGAGTTTCAAAATAATGTTCCTGGCCATCTGTTTTACAAAGTAATACTATTGAAAACAAGCCTTCTAAAGTTAATTGGTTATCTAACATTTTTCCACTTGTTTTAGCTTTTATTTTTCCCGCTTCTGTAGTTTCTGTATGATGTAAAAAATAAACAATAGTATCATAAGATGTTTTGGTTATTATAAATTGTATTAAATTTCTAAAATTTAAAGCTACATCAGTAAATTTGTTATATCCAACTTCTTTTGCTCTATCAAACATTTCAAATGCCATTAAATATTGTGAATCATCTATTACATACGCTTTTAATTTATTTGCTGATAATGTTTTTAGTATTGTAGTATAATTTGGATTATTTACTTTATTAAATTTTTTCTTAAATGGTAATGGCTTACCTGCAATATTAAAAATTCCTATCTCATCATGATTAAAATTTCTTAAACTTGCTGACTTACCACTTCCACTTTCTCCGTAAAATAAGTACTGGTATTCCCATATTCTATCACCTACCTTATTCTTAAACTTTCCCCACGCTCTTCATAATGAGCAAACGTTAATTCTTTTCCACTTTCTAATGCCTCTCTTATTTTTTTATTATCAGGTTCTGCTTTTAAGTATTTTTGTGGTATGTTGCTATAATCTTCATCTATAAATAAAGGAGCAAGTCCACCATTTTTTTGTATATTAAAACTAAACTTAGATGTTTTAAAATTAGTTTTACCAGTTTCCCTCATCATCTCTTCAAGTTTACTTTTTAATATTTCAGCTCTATTTTCAAAAGTTTTTTGTCTATTTTCTAATCTTTGTTTTTCTTCTTTGCAAATTTTGGCATCTCCTAAAATTTCTTTTATTATAATTGCATAGCTATCAGCTTTATCTTCAATTTCCCCTTCTATACTTTCTAAAGTATCAAGAATACACTGTTCATCAATTTCTTCTTCATATAACATATCTTTTATCTTTTTATAATTTTCTTTTAATTCATATAAATTGCTCATTTTTTATTCTCCTTTTTATTGACTTAATTTATGTAACGTGCTATAATAAAAATATAGATTATATCTATGTATTTTATTTTTTAGAAGTGTTTTGTTTTCTAAGCTTGGCACTTCTAATTTTTTTAGCTGTTAACTTATTTTTTTCTTCCATTAAGTTACTAATTACATTATTAAGCTCTTTTCTTTCTTTTTCCCATAATTGTTCTCTGTACTCATTTTCTGTAATTTTATTTTGTAAGTCTCTTATAATATCATTTTTAAAATCTATTGATATTTCAAGATCATCACATGTTTTTTCTAATTCACTTATTCTTTGCTTTAACTCTTTTCTATTCTTAAACATAACATCACCTCCTTTAAATATTATCTAAAATAATACAGTAATCATTTTGTTTTATACATTTAGTAGTGTTTTTTAAATGTTCTAAAAATTTATAAAGTTCTTTTTTTGCTTGATTTCTTCTTAAAGTTGTAAATATAGCACCCGTATTTTTTGTACTATTTATAACTGCAATAAACCTAGCATTATTCATTAAGTCTTTACATTTAAAAAATGGTAAATTTTTATCTAGCTTATATACTTGTTTTAGTCCAAACATGTTTTTATATCCCTCGCTTTCAGTTCTTCCATTAACAAATCAAATAATTCATCTAATGGTCTAGTTTCATTTTCATTAATGTATAATCCTACGATTTTTTCATCATCTACGTTCTGAAAATAACAAGTTTTACCTGGCCAATTTTTATAAATCTTAACTTTATACAATTTATTTCACCCCCTTACTAGCAATATTAATTTCGGCTTGTACTTTAGCATCTTGTATATCTGACTCTTTTGTACTACTATCAGTATCTATACATGATAATAATACAAACATTGCTATTACTACTATAAACATTAAAAGCTTTTTCATTTAACTCACCTCCTATTTTGAAACAACACCTTGTCTAAACAATTCATCTATATGACATTTAGCAAGTCGTTGTTCTTTTCCTATATCTACTACTTTATTCTTTAATAATTTTGTAAATAATTTTATCGTCTCTCTCTCACTCATATTGTAGTGTTCCTGTGCCTCTTTTCTCGTATAAAAAATATCTTTTGCTTCACCATTTAAATTTAGATTTTTTATATTTTCATTAAACAATTTAATTTGTTCTATTAATTCTTTTAAGTCTGCTTTTTGAATAATTAACATTTCGCTATCCACATTTTCCACCTCCTATTCTTCTATTCCATCTAAATATCCACATATTTGCATCAGTTCTTTATATGTTGTTATTCCTTTACTTGCTTTTGCTATTTTACGGAGTATCATTGGTTTTGGTGGATTATCAATTTTTAAATTCATAAATTTAGATAAATATGTTCTATTTATAGTAGATAATTTTGCAAATTCATATTGATTGTTATAATTCATATAAATATTGCTTAATATATCAGCAAATTTTAATTTATCAAATCCTGCTAATATAGTTTTTTTATTGCTAAATAAATTTTCCAAATCATCCACACATACATATCTTTTTCCATTTATTATCTCTGTTTTTATTTCCATGTTATCACCTTTTTATTTTCGTTTATAAATGTGAATAGTAGTCTTAAAAAAAATTAATTCTTTTTATTTTTTTTCTATCACAATAATTATTCATCTTTAAAATAAATACTGTGCCTATTCCTCTTTTATGCGCCATCAATTCACTAATATATGATTTATCAATTCCTGTTTCTCTTGCAAAATCACTAATATTCTTATTGTGATAATTTTGTATTAAATACTGTATACTTTCAAGAACTTCTTCTTTTACTTTCATAGCTACCTCCCTTCTTAGTCAAACACATATTATCATATATGTTCATGAATGTCAATAGTGTTTTTTAATTTTTTTAAAATTTTATTGACAATTATGAACATGTATAGTAAAATATATTATAGTAGAAGGTGATTTAGTGAATTATAATAAAGATAAATTCTTAAGTATATTGAATAAATTAAAGGAGTCATTTGGATCCCAAAATAAGATGGCTGAGGCTCTAGGTATTAGTTCTTCTTATATAACTAAAATATATGATGAAAATACCAAAAATCCTCCTGCTCCTGAATATTTAAAAAAAATAGCAGATAATTCTAAAGGTATTACTACTTACGAAGAATTAATGGAAGTTTGTGGATATTTAGATAGTAAAACAAAAAGTGAATATTATGGAACTTCATTAGTAGTATATCAATCGCTTTTAGATATACTAAATAATTATCCTGGAATAGAATTATCAGAACATGATGTTTTGGAATTGGCAGATAATTTAGTTAATTACGCAGTTTTTGGTTCAAAAGATGAAAACTTAAAAAAAGAATTAAAAATTCTTTTAGATAAATATAAAAAAAATAGCAATGAAGACATTAAAAAAATGTTTATAGATTTAGTAAATAAAGTAATTTTTAAAATGGAAGAAAAAATAAAAGAATCAGAAGAAAAATCCAAAAACAAATACAAAAGAATACCAGTCTTAGGATCTATTCCAGCTGGTATACCTGTTGAACTAATACAAGATATAATAGACTATGAAGATATCTCGGAAGAAATGTTAAAAGGCGGTAAAGAATACTTTGCACTTAAAGTAAAAGGGACTTCTATGTGGCCAAAATATTTAGATGGTGATACAATTATTGTACTTAAACAAAATGATTGCGAATCAGGTCAAGATGCAATAGTGATGGTTAATGGAAATGATGGCACATTTAAAAGAGTTATAAAAAAAGATAATGGTATTACTTTAGAACCTATTAATCAACAAGAATATAATTCTGTAAGCTATTCAAATGAAGATATTGAAAAATTGCCAATTAAGATACTTGGAGTAGTAAAAGAAATAAGAAGAAAAATATAAAAAGATAATGTACTCGGCGACCAAACTTTGTACATTATCTAAACAACACACTTGAAAAGTGCTTATACATATATTATATAGTATATTTATGCTCTTTTCAAGGAACAAGCGTTTAGAAAGGAGTATTTTTTATGGGAAAACGTGGAAATGGAGAAGGTAGCATTGTCTATCACAAAACATTAAAAAGGTGGATGGGATCTTATACATACAATGGAAAAAGAAAATCTGTATACGGCAAAACAAGAACAGAAGTAAAAGATAAATTAAATAAGGCATTAGTTAATATTGTAGATAATAAATATGTAGACAAATCAAATTATACTTTAATGGATATAATAAGCTTTTACAATAATGATGATTTTAAAGCTAATCTGATATCGGAAGTTGCTTTTTTAAGAAGAACTGAAACTGCAAATATAATAAAAAAAATGAATATAGCAAACTTACCTATTCAAAAAATAACTGCTACACAGATAAATGAGGAACTATTAAATATATGTAATTATTCAAATTCTACAATTACAAAAATCTATGGAATGTTAAAATCTGCATATAATAAAGCTATAATTATGCAAATCTTAATCACAAGTCCATTTGCAACTAAAGGTTTGATAATAAAACCAAAAAGTAATAAAGAAGATAAGAAAATAGATGCTTTAACATTATATGAACAAAAATTATTCATAAAAGAATTAGAAAAAGATTACGATGAATATACTGATATATTTTATATAGCTATTTTTACAGGAATGAGAATTGGAGAAATATTGGCTTTAAAATCATCTGATATATATAATAATATAATTCACATTCAGAGAACTATAACAAAAGATATTAATGGAAAAATCAAAGTTGGTACAACTACTAAAACTTATGCGGGAACAAGAGAAATTCCTATAACTAATTTAATTTATAATATAATTAAAAAAAATATTAATAAAGATAATTATATTTTCCTATTATCAAATGGAGGCTTCATTAATCCTTCAACAATCAATTCTCATTTTAAAAGATTGTGTAAAAATGCAAATATAACTAAAAATGTAAATACACATATGTTAAGACATACTTATGCTACTAGATGTATTGAAAGTGGAATGAATGCAACCGTATTATCTAAACTTTTAGGACATGCAGATATAGAAACAACACTTAACACTTATACCTCTGTTTTTAATAGATTTAAAGAAAATGAAATACAAAAATATTTAGATTATATATCACAGTTGTTGTAAAATTGTTGTAAAAAATCTCCAAACTATTGAAATTTCAATATGTTCAGAGATTAATATTTGGTGACCCCTACGGGAATCGAACCCATGATTCCACCTTGAGAGGGTGGCGTCTTAACCGCTTGACCAAGGGGCCAACAATGTGTTTATTATACCACATATTTTTTTAATAGTAAATAGTTTAATAAAAAAATAGGAAAAGATTTATTTCTTTTCCTAAATTTATTACTTAACTTCATTTACACAACTACCTTTTTCAAATATTTCCTTTATATTTTCACAAGTATCTCCTGCAATTTTATTTAACGCTTCTTTAGTAAAGAATGCTTGATGTGATGTAACAACAACGTTAGGCATTGTTAAAAGTGTTGATAAGTTTTTATCTCTTAAAGTTGAATTTGATAGATCATTCATGAAGAAATCTCCCTCATTTTCATAAACATCTAAAGCAGCTCCACCAATTTTACCATTTTCAAGTTCTTCAATTAAATCATTTGCATCTACAAGTTTTCCTCTACTTGTATTTATTATCACAACTCCATCTTTCATCTTTTCAATAGATTTTTTATTAATCATCTTAACATTATCATCAGTTAATGGACAATGAATAGATATAATATCTGAATTTTTATACAATTCATCAAGTGAAACATATTCAAACTCTTTTTCCTTTGCAAATTCTTCATCTTTATACACATCATATGCTATAATATTTGCTCCAAATCCCTTCATAATATTGATAAAACATTTACCAATCCTTCCTGTACCAATAACCCCGACTGTTTTTCCATGAATATCAAATCCAAGAAGTCCATTTAGTGTAAAATTATATTCTTTTGATCTTTGATATGCTTTGTATGTTTTTCTATTAAGTGTTAGTAATAACGCTGATGCATGCTCTGCTACAGCATATGGTGAGTATGCAGGGACCCTTACAGCCTTTATATTTTCATCTAAACATTTTAAGTCAACATTGTTGAATCCAGCGCAACGAAGTGCAATAAGTTTTACACCACATTCTTTAAGAATATTTATTGTTTTTTCATCTACAATGTCATTTACAAAAACACATACCACATCATATCCTTTTGACATATATGCTGTTTTCTCACAAAGTTTTTCCTCAATATATTTTATTTCATATCCATAGTTTTTATTATGTTCATCAAAAAATTTTTTATCATAATCTTTTGTATCAAAAAATGCAATTTTTATCATATAATCTCCTCCTCATTATCCCTTTTATTATATCACTATTTTTAGTATAACTCAATAATTTTAAAAAATTTACCAAATAAACTATTTTAAATATATTTTTTATATGTTATAATAAAATATATTCAATTAAGGAGGAATACATGGAAAATGATATAATAGAAAAAAAAGCCAGAAAAAATATTGCTTTATACAGAAAATATAAAACATTTTCATATGACTTTTTATTTTATTATGCTGTATTCGTTTTATATCTAACAATTACAAAAGGGTTCTCAATGTCGCAAGTAATGTTTATAAACTCAGCATACTCTGTTTTTTGCATTATTTTTTACTTTTTTGGAAATTCAATTGTAAATAAATTAAACTTAAAATACAGTACAATACTTGGAAATGTATTTGTACTTATAAATGGTATACTATTTTTATTTGGAAATTCGTATTCAACTTTTTTAATTGCTAATTTCTTTGGAGCATTCGGATTTACTTTAAAAAATATAAGTGAAAGTAGTATTTTATATTCATCACTTAAGAAATTAAAAAAAGCTCCTGAATTTAGTAAAATAGAGGGAAAATCAAATTCTAAATATTATTATTACGATGCGTTTGCCTCATTTATATCTGGCTTTTTATTTGTAATTAATAATTATATACCGATTATACTTTGTTGTATTAATTTAATAGTAAGCTTAATAATTTCACTTAACTTTTCAAATGTTGATAAGCAAGAAAAAACTGATAATTATACAATAAAAGATATATTTAAAGAAACAAAAAATATTTTAAATAGTAATAGATTAAAAGCGTTATATTTATTTTCTTTTATTTTTACAGGAATAGTTACTGTAAGTACTACATTATATAAAGCTATTTTAATTGATGTGGGAATAAAAAATGAGTATACAACAGTAATTATATGTATTGTATCTATTTTTATTGGAATAGGTGCAAAGCATTTATTTAATATTGAAAATATAACTAGAAATAAAACATTAAAATTCTTATCACTTGCTTTTGTAATTGCCCTATTTTTTGTTGGAATAGTTGGGACAAGTTCTTCACTTAATATTACAAATATGTCAATATTACTTATTTCTCTTTCTTTAATGGGAATTGTACAAGGAGCATATAGGGTAGCACTAAAAAAATATATCCTCAGTTTCACTACACACAAAATACGAAATAGAATAACTGCTACATATTATATATTTGAAAATTTAGGTTCAGCTTTACTTTCTGCCTGCTTAGCGCTTCTTCTTAATTATACAACAAATTCTGTAGCATGCTTAATATTCTCAATTATTAGTTTTGTTATATTAATATTTGTTATATACTACATGAAAGGAAGAACTGGCCTTAGGCCTGAACAGTACGCGCCTAAAGACATAAATAATGTAAAATTATAAATAAAAGCCTCTGAATACTTTAATATTCAGAGGCTTTTATTTAATGCAATATAAATGATAGAATCAATATCATGAATATATCCAACAATACAAATCCTATACATGATAATACAGAAGTACACCTTTCTTTGCTGCTATTACCTTTAATTCATCTAAACTAGCAGCTGAATTTTCATTTTTTATTTTATCTACTTTTCTTTTTTCTATATCTTTTAGAGTTGCTTTTAATGCTTCTA
>ERZ827156.3199-NODE-3199-length-15198-cov-4.598362_pt1 | contig 15198 bp, 24 predicted proteins | sample MGYA00519919_ERZ827156 | MGnify/ENA primary metagenome ERZ827156 (study PRJEB31778, sample SAMEA3449269) | human gut metagenome | biome: human gut; feature: human-associated habitat; material: faeces | place: United Kingdom | collected 2010/2012 ... | reverse complement strand
TCGGGAGTTACTTCGGGAGTTACTTCGGGAGTTACTTCGGGAGTTACTTCGGGAGTTACTTCGGGAGACACTCCTTCGGAACCCATTCCGTCGGGATCGGCTTCGCGACCACCGCCTCGATCCACTCCGCCGTGACCAACTCCGCCTGGAACGACTCCTCGACCCTCTCCTTCGGGAACCACTCCTTCGGGAGCCGCTCCACCCATTCCGCCTCGACCAGCTCCTCGAGCGGCTCCTATTCCTCCTTGAAGCACTCCTTGAAGCACTCCTCGAAGCACTTCTCGAAGTACTGCTCGAATCGCTGTAGGAGTCGGAGCTGTAGGAGTCGGAACTGTAGGAGTCAGAGCCACTGGAGTCATCGTCGTCGGAGTCTCTGTGCCGACCTCGCCTGCCCAGCACAATGCTCTTCGGGATGCTGAAATCCATGTCAAATGGCATTGCCGGCACCTCCGCCACTGGCTCCGTTTTTGGCTCCGTTTTTGGCTCCGTTTTTGGCTCCACAATTGGATCGATTTCTCCCTCTTCCCTTTCAACCTGTTGCCGAACTACTGGAGGCTTCACACTTTCTTCTTTACCCCCTTCTCCTATTCTTCCCTTCTCAACCGCTGCCTTTTCTACCTTCTCCTTCTTCTCGGTCTGAATCGGCAATAACCGCGGTTCTATCTCACCCTCCTCACGATTCGCAATCCTCTCTGCTCTGTTGCCCATCACAGGCTCATTTCCACTCACGGCACCTTCTCCTCCTCTCTTCTCTCCAGCCTTGACTTCTGTTCTCACTGGTTGTACCGTCGTTTTCTCCACCTCCTCCTCCTCAACAGGTTTAGACGCTACCCTCATCTCCTCCTTCTTCTCAGCAGGCTTAGACGCGGCCCTCATCTCCTCCTTCTTCACGCGCATCAATAACTGACTCTCTCGCGCCTTCTTCAAAAACAGCTCACTCTTCGTGCTCTCCTTCCAAACCAACACCTCCTTCTTCACCTCCTTCTCCTTCTCCTTCTCCTTTGACGCAACCACATTTTTCACTTCGTTAATCACCTTCTTCTCCTTCTCTCTCAATGTGACCCCATTCTTCCCCTTCTCCTTTGCAACTCTCTTCTCTTCAGCAAGCTTCGCCACTTTTTCCTTCACAGGCACCTCATTCGGTTTAGAAACACTAGTCCGCACTTCCACTGCCTGCCTCTTTTCACTTTTCTTCTCCATTGTCTCACGCTCCGATTCTTCTTTCCTTCTCCTCCTCACACCCTCTTCCTTTTTCACACCAATCACTTCCCTCTTTTTCACCTTCTCTTCTTTCTGCTTCTCTTCACCGGCCTTCAACTCTGCCTTCTCTTTGCTCAATGGCTTCTCTTCCTTCTGATTCACCTTCACTTTCGTTTCAACACTCTTTATTGTCGTCGCAACACTCTTTTCATTTCTTTCAATACTCTTCTTTTCTTCCCTTTTCTGCACCTTCTGATCTTTCTGCTTCTCTCCACTGCGTTTCAATTCCGTTTTCTCTTTGCTCAGTAGTTTCTCTTCCGTATGTCTTTTCTTCTCTTTCGTTTCAACACTCTTCTCTTCTCTCTTCACACTCTCTGCTTCTCTTTGCTTTTCTTCCTTCTGATTCACTTTCACTTCCCTTTCAACACTCTTCTCCTCTCTCTTCTGCTTCTCTTCACTGCACTTCAACTCTGCCTTCTGATTTGCCTTCAATTTCACCTCCCTTTCAACACTCTTCTCTTCTTTTTTCTCTTCCTTCTGATTCACATTCACTTCCCTTTCACCTCTTTCTGCTTCTTTCTGCTTCTCTTCCTTGCGTTTCGTTTCCCTCTTCTCTTTCTTCTCTTCCTTCGGCTTCACGTTCTCTTCCTTCTTCTGCTTTATCCTCACTTCTCTTTCAGCACTCCTTTCTCCTCCCGCTTTAACAGCCTTCTGCTCTCTCATTACACTCTCTGCTTCTTTCTGCTTCTCTTCCTTTGGTTTCGCCTTCTCTTCCTTCTTTTCAGCTCTCTTCTCTTCTTTCTTATCCTCTTTCTGCTTCACCTTCACTTCCGTTTCAACACTCTTCTTTTCCCTCTTAACCTTCGTTGTCTCCTTCTGCTTCTCTTCATTGCGTTTCGTTTCCTTCTTCTCTTCCTTTGGTTTCACCTTCTCTTCTCTCTTCTGACCAACCTTCGCCTTCTCTTCCTTCTTCTGCTTTGTCTTCACGTTCACTTCCCGTTTCACAATCTTCTCTTCCTTCACTTCTCTCTTTGCCTTCTCCATCTCAGAAGTTGCCACCACACGATTCTTCTCAATCTCTTGATTCTTCAAGAGCAGGTTAATAATCGGTTCATCTTCGGAGGTGTCCTCGCTTTCTTCTTCACTTCTCTCCGTAACCCCAGTAGGCAACACTCCTTCCAGTTTCTTCTCTTCCTTCTCTTCCCCCTTCTCTCCCTTTCTCTCTCTCATCACATCCTCCTTCTGCACAATTGGTTTATCCTCTATTACCACCTTCTCCTTCTCCTCTTCTTTCTTCTCAACAGCATTCCTTTCCGCCTCTTTCTCCACAGTCACAGGCTCATCACGAATCGGATTGCTCTCTACCACCTTCTCCTCCTTCACTTGCTTTTCGCTCTCTACAACACTCTCCTTTTCTCCTGTTACTCTTGTTTCCTCTTTCTTCTTTTCCTCTTTCAAACTGCTATCATTACTCGCCTTCGTTTCACTCTCAACACTCTTCTCCTCAATTCCAGCACTCTTCTCTTCCTTTCCATTCATCACATTCTCCTTCATTTGTTTCGCAATAATCTTCTTCTTCTCCACCTCTTCCTCCCCCTTCTTCTCCTCCTCTTTCACCTCTTTCTTCTCTTCTTCACTCACTTCCACCATTTCCACTTCACCCTCTTTTCTCTCCTTCTCCTCCGTTTTCCTTTCTTTGCTCTCCTCCACACCTACTCTCATCGACTCCTCTTTCTCCAATGCCTCCACACCCATCAAGCTCTTCTCCTCTTCTACACCCACATTAACACTCTTCTCCTTCACATCCATCAAACTCTTCTCTATCTCCTCCACACCCACACCAAGACTCTTCACCTTTTCCTTCTCTTTCTCCAATGTCTTCACACCCACATTCATGACATCCTCTCTCTCTTTGCCCATCGCCTCTACACCCTCCTTCTCCATTTCTTTCTCCTTCAAGCTCACACCAACACTCTTCTCCTCCTTTTCTTTCTCCATTCCCTCTTCATTACTCACACTCATCACACTCTCTTTCTCCATTTCCTGTTCCTCCATACCAATCAAACCCTTCTCCATTTCCTTCTCCACATCCACATTCATCACACCCTCTTTCTCTTCCACACCCATCAAACTCTTTTCCTTCTCCACATCCACATTCATCACATCCTCCTTCTCCATTGTCTCCATACCCATCAAACTCTTCTCCTCCACACTCATCACACTCATCTCCTCTCTCTCCTTCGCAAACCCACCGCCCACCGGCAGGTTCACCGCCACCTCCACCGTTCTCACCCACCCACGCACCTCCTCACTCTCGCCAAACCACACCTCATCCTTCCCCCCAGCACAAAACACATCACGCTCAAACCCCAAATCCTCCTCCATTGGCTCTGCCTCCACGATTCGCTTCATTACCTTCTCTGCCGCTGCCCGGTGGTAACTCTGTCTTCCCGTTTCCCTTCTGGGCGGCTCCACCGTCGGGATGTAAAACACATCACTCATCTCCTCCAAACGCTCCTGCAGATTCGACGACGATAACCGCGGAAAGCACAGTGCCGAGCACTTCACGCTCGCCTTACGCATCCACGGGATCAGCCGCGTGGAGGCCGTGCCCACCGTGGGCTTCGGCAGAGGCTTGGTCGGCTTGGCAAGCCTGGCGGACTTGGCGTGCGTAGAGGGACGCTTGATGAGAAGAGACGGTTTTGGCTTTGGCTTGGCTTTGATCTCGGTGATGGGTCGGATGAAAGAGGGAGGCTTGGGGCTGGCGCGAGCTGGATTCTACGTGGAATGGGATGAGCGCATCACGAACTCTGGGTACCGAAAAAGGGTAGTGAGGGACGGACGGCGGAATCTGGGGAATTGCGTTTGTCGAGATTCTCGCATGGTTGTCCATCGGAGGCAGTGGAGAAGTGTCGATGAAGCCGGAGTCGCCATCTAGGATGATTCCAAGCCTGCACATTAGCATCGCTGAACCAAAACTACGACACGGCGTCATTTGGAACAGGCTGCATCATAAATGGAACCACTGAATCGTATAAACTAGGAGCAGACTGCGTTTCATTCGCTACAGTTCTGCCATTCGTAATGACTTCATCACACAGAAACTCTATGCATCATCACGTTAGATTGAAAACGATACCGCTTTGCTGTGCGATGAAGGGCTGGATTGGCTCCACATCACTACCTACTGGCTTTCCAGGCGCAGAACGCTGGTCACTGTCGGCATTCTGATTGGCTCTACTCGTGACAGACAAAATGCGTCGAGACGAGAATGGATCCCCTTTTGAATCTCCGTTCATCTTGTTTCCGTTCCCAAGTGGGACAATTCAAAATGAGAAAGTTACAGCCTTCGCAAATGGAAGGAATGCCATTCGACCCGCCTCCAACCAAAAGAGACGCGAATTCTGGCAATCACCTTCTCGACGGCGTTCCTCTCAATAGAACATGCATTCACTTCTTCTTTACACCCTTTTGGCGTGCTGCTGCCTGGCAGACGACATTAAGATCACAACCCTCAGCGAGCAGGGAACGGGGCTCGATTTCAAGAGTACGTGAGCGACAGCCGTGTTTGTAGTGCTCATTCGTAGTGCTCGCTCATAAGTATGCGTGGGAAATTGTGGGAGTCGTGCTTCTCCTGGTCTATGGCATGTACTTCATTGTGGGCCGTAAGAAGAACATCCGTATTGTGAACAACTGGTCGGTGCAGATGGATGGATTCACGGGCTAGGCTGAATCAGTACCGCTCTCTGCTGGAGAAGAACTTCACCGCTGTTGGTATTAGCGGCAACTACGGACTGTTCATGAGGGAGAGCTTCGACCAGTATAGACTGTTCTGCTCTGGCCGCAAGAACTGCCGCGGAATGCTGTTCGACCTGAAAGTAGTGTCCGGTTGTGCAACTCAAACCAAGCTGAAGAAGCGTCAGGATCTCTTTTCCCTGCTCCTTGACTTCATCACCCCCGTCGACGATATTATGGTCTTCGTCTCCGGCTGAACTCACTCGCAGACGGTCGATATTCCGATGGAGCCGGAGACGCTGAAGCCCTTCATCTTCGCGCTGTGCAGAAAGCGCGACTACAAGTCTGTGCACTCCGCAAACTACGATCTCGTGAGCCCAGCTTCCGCTGCTGATGGTTAGAAGGACATGGGACACCAGATCGCCCTGCAATACACTCCGGAGCTGAGCAAGGTGAGCGGCAGCTGGGTGGTGATCAGCGACAACAACGAGGTTCCCTCGTCCCTGCTGACGCCGCAGCTGATCAACATTCTGAAGGAGCCGAATTCTCTGCTGCGCCTAGTCCACATCAGCGACCACATGACGCCTCCTATTGACAATCGCGTGCACTTGGCCGAGAATGAAATCCGTATCAAGGTGAAGCTTCCTGTCTATGGTAATGCTGATGGAGGGCTCTGAAGTGCAGACCGCATGGAGTCGATCAGCGAGATCATGAACTTCATTATGAGCATTTGCGACGTGGCTGCCCAGGTGAAGATCTCGGCCAAGGCACAGGCGACCATTTCCAAGGCGCGCAGCGTTCTGAGCGAGAAGCAGCAGCGGGAAGAGCACAAGAAGAGACAGGAGGTGGCTGGAGACGGATGTCGGTAATGGCTAGAGAATGCAGGCGATGAAGGAGCAGAAGATGAAGGAGGAGCGGGAGAAGATGGAGCGCATGTCTCCGGAGAAGAAGGCCAAGATGGAGGAGAAGCTGGAGAAGGAGGAGAAGAAGAAGGCGATGAAGAAGAGAATGAGAGTTGTAAAGGCATAATCGGGGTTGCTCTGTTTCTCCTGTTTGTTTGATTCGCGAATTGGGCACTCCCGGTGATGGGGCTGGCACTCGCTCTCGTTAAGCGTATGCACCCCTATGAGCCCTTCTGTGACGGTAAATCCGTTGAGATTCCCTCATTCACTGGAACACATGATCATCATAGGAACCACTGAACGCGTAATACCAGTGCGTTTGTTCGTGTTCCGAGGCTCATTATTATTTTATCAAATGGTGCAGCTGCGCGGATTATTCAGAACGTAGGTGTTTGGGTCCCATGTTGATCCGTAGTGAGGTGCTGGGAAAGAACATTGGCAAGCTTATGGCTTCGAGCAAGCGCATGATCAAATGGGGACTGATTATCAACATGAAGAAGGTGGAGATTATGTTAAAGCACTCGATTGTGTCTGGAAAGCGCTTGATTCGCGTCAACGAAGTGGTTGTTCACGAATCTAGGGGAGTTCGCTTCGTCAGTGGGGAGTAACGAGTAGCTTATGGCTTCCAGTTTTAGCACATCGTTTACTGTGGATAATTACTTGTGTGAGGTTAGTTTTGTGAAAGAAAATGGTGACTACATCTATGGTAGGGGTTGGAAAGGCGCGTAATGGGTAGATCTGTTCGTCGACGGTATTCCGTACATGGATCTGGTCTGTCTCTTCGATCTCAGCGAGGAGGACAGAAAGTGCATCGAGAGGGGTGAAGCCCCCAAGAAGTCCCATGCGAAGAGAGCGGTTAAGGGCGAGATGGTTTCCGATGAGGACTCTGAGGTGGATTACGACGCCCCGATCGAGAAGCGTATGCTGAACCGCAAACACCGCAATTATCTCTCTTCTCAGGGCTTCGGTGACATGGATGAGGACGAGATGCGGAAGAGCTGCATGTTCGACAACCTGCAGGAGAAGCTGGATGCCATGAAGCTGGATGCGGATGTGGAGGATGCGGAGGTGGACGTTAGCGATGTGGATGAGGATTGGGAGGAGAAGGAGGCGCGCCGCCACCTGAAGGATCTGACGAAGAAGGTGGTGGTTCCTGAGAAGCAGAGGAAGGTGAAGGTGATTAAGCCCAAGTACAAGAAGGTTGGCGGCGAGATGTACGGTCAGTTGCGATAACTGTTTTTTGCTAGCTTTGTTTGTGTTTGTTATGAGCACGACGAGTCGCAAACGACAGAGAACGGATGGCTCGGAGGAGGGAGCGAAGAAACGAGAGGGGTTGTCCGCTGCTGACTATGTGGAGATGGTGCTTCACTCCCTGGGCTATGACGAGGTGAGCAGCGATGTGAAGGAGCAGTTCAAAAGTGCGATTCAACAATGGATGAACGCTGTATGCGCTTCATTCACCAAGGATGGGACGGAGTATCCCATTCGCAATGTCATTCTCGTTGTCTTGGATAATGCATAGTATCTACACCAAATCTATCCCGACTATTGGAGCATCTACAAGCGCTACTACCTTTCAAAGCAGAAATCATCCAATGCGAATACAGAGCATGAGAGTAATTGTTTTCCATAAGAATGAGGAGCAGATGAAGAGGACAGCGATTTGTTGGAGCGGCTGGAAGAGGATGAAGAGGAGAAGGGTGTGAATACTTCCATGCAACTGTCTTCCTCTGTAAGCTCGATTCTCGAGGTATGCGTCAGGGAGATGAAGATAAGGAGCAGAATCACAACAACTTCCTCAGCAAGCGGAGCATGATCCTGGATAAGGATTTCTACCCTCTTTCGCGAAAGCAATCATACACCCCATCGATGATTCCTAGATGTCTGAACCAACTCAGCTCCTCTGATAGCTTCATTACCCGGCAGTTTCAGGCGTGCAGTTCCAACGCCCTTTGCCAATTCACGAATCTCCTCTTGTTTTACCGTCTCTGTAGCCAAATATCAAAATTGTCGAATCTGTATAACGTGAAGGAAGAAGAAGTGGAGGAGGAGCTGAAGAATTGGGGCGTTGATGCGACTGACATGGACAAACTGGATGTGAACGATACGTTGGACAAGGCGGTGCTTTCCCTCAAAGCGCAAAAGCGGAAGCCGAGAGGGGAGCTGAAGACAGTGGAGTGCCAGAAGGACGAGTATGACTTCATCAAAGAATTGCTATGCCATGTTTCTTTCAAACAAACACAACATTTATTCAGTACTACAGCTTCCTTCAAATCGCCCACATCCACCTACACATCACTCCGTATTCATGCCATTACCGTCACAATGTCATCCTCCTCCGTCAGGTACACTCTCACAGAGGAACCGTTCACCCTACCCATCAATCGTCATTGTCTCTCCTACGATAGCACTCTTCCCCGCACCGGCTTCACCTCGGGAGACAGCGTCTTTCGGTTCAGCACGACGTATTGGAACTGCACCACATCCTCCACTTTGGGGATGTAATCTTGGTGGCTTTGTTCTTTCTGGGGTTGTGTGGATGACTGTTCCTGATAGTGTTGCACAGAAGGCTGCTCCTGGTAATGCTGAATGGATGACTGCTCCTGGTAATGCTGAATGGATGACTGCTCCGGCTGGTATTGAGCAGAGGACTGCACATGAGATTCAGGAGTCTCCAGCACGGAGGAACACACGGTGTTGTTTGCAGTGACGGTGGGAGGCGCGTTCACGACGTAGTCCAGGAAGGACACCTCCGGCTTGGCGGACAGAACGGAGTCGCCCTCCAGCGCGATGGGTTTCATCTCCTTCAGAGACGCCTGCTTCCCCGCCCGCTTCCCTCGGCGGGTCCGCTTCTTCTTCTCGCGAGCATTCAACGTCGGCGTGTTTGTGTTTGTGTAGGTGGGGGCTACGGCCTCTCGAATGCGCAGCGGAGCTTCCGATTCGGGGGGAACAGCCGATTCGGGAGAGGCATCAGTATCTCCGTCAAAACGGATAATCCGGTTCGTCGGAACGGCAATTCCGGGAGACGGTGGCTGATTGTGCGAATTGTCGATGACAACGGGAGTCGGCTCCTTCTCTGTACAACGCCGTTTCTCCTTCTTCTTGTCACGATGTTGCTTCTTTCCCTCCTTCTCTTTGTCACGACTCCGTTTCTTCTCCTCCCCTTTGGATTTGTAGCGAATGGTGATAACGTCTTCCGGCCGGAGGATGGAAAGCTGCTCCGAAGAACGAATGGCGAAACTATCCAAGAAAACGGCAACTGCCGGCGTCTACTGGTAAGGAAATAGAAAGAGAGCGACAGAGGACACCTCCGCATACTCCCTCACAGCAAATTTGGCGAACTCCCTCATGCTGGAGAAGTTGGAAGAAACCGGCACGACAAACTGCTTCTGCGCTCCAGTCGTCTCGTCCACCAGACAGCACTTCACGCGGTTCAACATGTGAAACAAACACTGAAACCGATTACTGGCGACTCTTGTTTCTCTCGCCTCTGACCACAGCGTGGTAACCGCTCTTAATCGCGGCCACAGAGCGTCTGCAACCGCAGCTGTTGCAGTGCACGAAATACAGCTTAGTGATGTGGTCTCTCTCCAGCACCGTGTTCGGAGAGTTGCACATGTTGCAGGCGACGTAGATGCTGATGTACTTCTTCAGAATGGAGGCCAGCTTCTTATCCGTGTAGCGGCCCTTGATGATGAGCTGGTTCTTTCCGTCCAGCGAGCCGTCCGTGCCCAGCTCGCTGAGGACGAAGCTGAGCACATGCTTGTATTCACGATTCATCTTGTTGCAGTGGTCCACGAAGTTGATCCAGCAGGTCTTGGTGGTACCCACACGAGCGACCTGGGGCACAGACATCACGCGCTTCTTCGTTCCAGCAAGCTCGGGATTGTTGGCCTGGATTTGGGCATACACACGGTCAAGAATCTAGGAGTGAGGAATACAATCAACTCCCACATCGACGTACTTGTAGTACTGATCTCCAGCGGTTTCGGCCTTCATGTGAGTGAGGCTCTCTACAACGTGAATCCACCACTAAAATGAGGTTACCAGCACCGTTCGCGGCCGCAGCGCCCTCTCCGGTGGCGGCTCTCTTCTTTGACTTCTTCTTGATGCTCGGGTCAAACAGATGCTTTATTTCTTCGAAGGCCTTTTCTCTCTCCTCAGGAGGGATGTAGAACTCGGGCTCCGGCTCAGCAGCCTTCTTTTCCTTCTTTTCCTTCTTTTCCGACTTTGCGGGGGGAACAACGGCAGCAGGAACAGCAGTGTCAACGACTTCAGCCATTTTGTATGACTAGGTACACAATTCTGCGGATTGAAACAAACAGAGCAAGAAACAGTCTGCATTTCTCTTCCATGGAGTAAAACTGTAGGCTTACGATTATCTTAAGATGGATGAGTGCCATGCTGCAGCTTAGAAATGACGTAATAGCCATTCGGCATCGCACTCAGTTGAGCAAAATAGGGAGAAAGCCTCCTATAAAAGGCGTCCTTCGTTGAATCGTCACACTCCGTCAAGGCAATCTGAATGACGAAACTCCCATACTATGTCTCACTCCATCCAACGGCGTTCACCTCATTGAAAAGCACCTGGGGCAGCAGCGGCGAATTGAGTAGTTCATCAATGATTTGGTTGCGAAGCGCATCATTCGCCAGCTGCATCGCCAGTTCCACCACGTTACTGGCGGACTTCTGCACTGCCAGCTCCACCACATTCCCCAGGACGCACGTGCAGAAGGACGTCAACTCCTCCGTCGACGATTCCTTCATTATGTGCTGTGATGAATTGCAGAATGAAACGCCCACCTGAACGGCGTAGTTGCCATAGGGGTCCGCAATCAGGGATATCATGTGCTGCTGGAGCAGAGCGAGCAGGCGGACGCGGAACGAGGGTGGAAGCGAATCGATGCATTTGATGATGACAGAGCACCCGTAGCAATTGCGTGCAATCTGCGCATAAGCCATACAACTCAAATCCACATCGTAGCTGCAGTCAAGAAGCTGCTCGTACAATGGAGCCAGGATCTCCTTCGGCGACGCGTCCAACAGCAGTTGCACCACGTGGTTGCCGTTCTTGTTACAACATAACACCTTAGCGTGCGGCGCCACCGCTTCCACGATCATCTTCAGCATGTCGCCATCATGCTCGTTCTACTCCTCATGGCCCACACCCACGCCCACCTTGATCAAACACTGCACGCACCGCGTGCCCTGGAGGGTGTTCGACGCGGTCGGCACGCTGCTGGCCGTTCGCTGCACCTTCGCCTCACATCGCCCACACGCCCCCACGATAAGACGCCGCTGCTCGCTCGTAGCCGTCTCCACCAGCTTCTGGAAGAGATAGTTGCCATAGGGGTGTACCAGAAGACGGGACAGCTTCTCTCCCATGGCCGAGAGAATGGAGGCGACCATTGTCACGCCCTTCTTCTCCAGCTCCGTCTGCAGCTTGCGGCAGCCCTCGCGGTCGAACGCCTTGGCCACGATCGCATCGGGATTGTCATTGCCGGATGGCTTCTTCCTGCGTCGTCGCCGCTTCTTCTCGGGCTTGGCAGAGGCTTCGGAGTGGGAGGACTGGATGGAGCTGTTTGTGGAGATGCACGTGGGCTGATTGTGCGGGCAGGGGCTACTGCGGTTGGGTGGGTGCTGAGGAGCTGTGCATGAGAGGAGGAGAGTGGCAGAACGCAAAGAAGTCAAAGGGGGATACTCTTCTTCATTAGTCTGTGTACAGTGCAATGCGTGCGAGCTAAGCATATTGGAACATGGGAAAAAACAGCGGGAAGAATCCTTCTCCGCCGCATGCCGAGGAGATAGTGAATACATACCAGGGGTCAAAAACTCGTTAGGATCACCAAAAAACGCATCGTGGGGAAAAGGCATTCGGTCTCCAACAGAATGAGGCTGATTCGCGAAGCCCAAATCATAACCCTAGACCCTCAACCGCAGCAACCGAGCAAACAGCGCTGCTACCTGGAAACACTGAAGGAGCCGAATATTGAATACAGGAATGAAAAGGATTATTACTCCTTGAATAACACTCAGGAGCCAATCCGAAACTACGTCGTCCTCCCGTCCTACAGACTCAATTCCCCTCGCTAAGAATATACAATCTATGAAATAAAAGAAGGAATAAAAGGGTCTACAGGTCGTCTGCCATGGCGGGAAATGGATTCATGTTCACTTTGTAGCTACTGCGCAAAGTAGCGGTGGACGTATAATCAAATGCATGCCCATCCTCTATAGCTAAAATCCAGTACCTCACAACAATACCCTTGTTATGATACATCCCGCTACCGCCCAATAGCTTCTTACAGATATCTTATAATGATGGTAGCTACGGTTCCGTTCAATACTGTTGATTCTGCCAAAAGCAGACCCGTTTTTCGATGCAGTAAAGTGTCAACTCCAGTTCGGTCGTAAAATCAAACACAAAATAGTATAATCCAATCACATGAACTTGGAGATGTTTACGGCACTCTTCGTAAACTCCGCCTCCTTCTGCATCCCATTCTTCTTCACGTCAATCTGCTGCAGCGGGGTGAAGGTCGCTGCGACCTGGAAAACATGACCCTCATAATCCATGATGGAACCCATCGTCAGCAAGCACGGGATCTGGATCTACTATCAACCCGCTCTCCCAGCGCCCACGTTCTTCATGGGATTCTTAATCATACAAACAAAAGCGCGAGACATCTGATGCTGTGCATTCACCAACTGACTGTACTCACTACGTCTCACTCCAACACCACAAACACACCTCCAGAATAGCGACAAGTCATCAGGCGTTATGATATCAAAAAAGGAAAGCTGATTCAGCTGCTCCATGGAGGCGAATTGGAAGAGCCTACGCCTCACTCCAGCGCCGCGTCTCCACTTCATAAAAAACGTGTTTCCCTTCAGGAGTTTACCCGAATTGATCTGGACGATGAGAGACGGCATGCTGTTGTTCATCCAAATGCCCTTGTAGTCGATGCCGCTCTTCTGCTGCTGCGGAACCTCGTTCATCACCTTCTCCTTTGCCGTCGAAGCAGCCGCGGGATTGCTCGGCGGGGCACTCGCATCGGGCGGATACACAACGCACGGCTTTTCCTCCGTTTCTATGGAGATGCCCTCCGTCGGGAGCGAACTGATGTTGATGGGATTGCTTAGGAAGTGATTGTCATCTTCGTCCGACACGACCTCCTCCTCTTCGCCTGTTCCCTCGGGGATGATGTTGCCCATATCTACGCTAAAACCGCGAAACAATCACGACAGCCGAGATTTGTGTTCAGACGGTCTCGCTCCTTAATCAGATCGCGCATATACGCCACCGTGCACTCTAGCGTCGATACCTTGTCGCTTTTGTGCGGAATATTCGCCTTCTACCCATCATCCTCCTGACTCGCCCGTACGTCCAGAATTGCCTTCAAATCGTCCACACACTTGTTGATGTTGCGCACACGCTTCTTCTCCGCTTCGTTGTGATTCTGCTTCCTCTGAATCTCCTTCATCGGATTATAGTCCCTAACCGATCACGCAAACGGCTGTCGAGAACGTACCCAGTGCTGAAGTCCATCGTCTGCATGTCATCCAGCGACGGGACGTCCAGAGCTAAACGCGGTCAGAAGAGCCACGCAAAATAAAAACCCTACGTGACATCGCCGGTAGGGAACCTGTTTGTCCCGCTCGCAGCGTCATTTTCGATGGCTGGTTTGACAAACGACTCTTTCTCCGCCCGCGAGGCTCTTCCTCTTCGTAGTCCGAGTTGCTCATTCCCTTGCAGACGCTGCGTGCTCGCAAATAGTTGGTACTGCCCGTAACGAGCGAGATTCACGGTAATGAGAAATTCGCCCCGATTTCTGGTGTATCAAACAGACAGAGTACGCTCTTCGAATCCGCTTGCTACCACTCGACTCGGAGTCCGACGAGCTTGACACCTCGCTCAGTGCATTGTCGGACTCTGCCTCCAATTCCTTCAGTGCGAGGGCATCCTTTTCCTTGTCGCTCTCGTCATCCGATTCCGCAGAGAACGCCTCGTCACTACCCTTCACATCTCCACTCGATTCTACCTTGTGTCATTATCGTCATCCTCCTCCCCATTCTCGCCTCCTCCTACCCATCAGTCTTGTCTCTCACAGGTACGCTTCTTTCGGTTCTCTCGAATCACCTCCTTGCTGTAACTACTCCTCAGCCCCTTTCCAATCACCCACTCTTCCAAACACCCGCGCTCCTCTCTTGCAACCATCGTGAACTATGAGTAACGCTGGATTCGCGGGGTCACATCGTAATGCTTCTTCTTATTCGTCTTCACCATGAAATCAAACGTGCTCCCTCCCAATCGGTCCAGATTCATTCTACGATCATAGAAAAGATGTAGAAATCACGCAATCACGTCCTCGTTCGGAATGTAGTGTATATTGGCGGAGGAGACGATCACGAGTCCGGAGCGCAGCGGCACCAGCCAGCACGGCGAGGTCTATCCGTGAGACACCAAAACAGGCCTGACTCCATGATAGCAGTTAATGAATGCGGTCCGCTGACTGCTGATAAAGAAGTGCGGCTCTGTCTTCTGGAGCTAGACGTGACCTCACAGCGGCAGAATCACGGTGAACGGGAATTTGAGCTTTAGAATGGTGAGGAAGATGGAGTACGCCTTTCCGTTCACTTGCCGCTTCTTGTCCTCGAACAGCATCTTCCTATCCGTGTGGTTGTCGAGCGGCAGGCAAATGCAGTCCAGCCGCCTCTTGCCCATTTCGATCGGCTTCTTCAGCGCGATCACCACATTTGCCACACTTTTCACATCCAAGGCGCCAATGTTCATAACGCACCGGATGCTACGACTCACACAATACAGCAAAAGGCACTTGGAATAATCGATGCGCAGCTGCTTGGAGGGGGAATCCAGATAGAAGCAGCCGTCGCAAAACGCAATCACATACTTCCCCTTTGGAACGAGAGCGGAGATGGCCGGAAGGACGAAAAAGGCGGTGTCTACACATCACATTCCTCCCTCGCTCCGCCACATTCCTCCCGCTTATCGATCACCTTCATCGCAAATTCTACGGTCATCAGTCCCCTTCACGATTCCACCCTTGGAGTTCAAATCAGCCTCTATACTCTCCGCCAACGAAATGAATCGATTGATACTCGATGGGTGCGCCTTGGCCAGCACCAGCAAATCGTTCAAGCACTTGCGATCCTTCAGCTTCTCCTCTATCACCGCCAGACTGCGCTCGATGTTTATCGCTTCCATTGTCAGTGCAAATCAGAAAGAACGGGGCTGGGAAGAAACCAATTCTGCTTCTGCAACAAACAGCGCTACACTGACGGGAAAACAGTGCATCTTTCCAACTAATCGTGCTGCGTGTAGTTCTCGGGGAACAGGCCC
>ERZ827156.3198-NODE-3198-length-15208-cov-19.831453_pt1 | contig 15208 bp, 14 predicted proteins | sample MGYA00519919_ERZ827156 | MGnify/ENA primary metagenome ERZ827156 (study PRJEB31778, sample SAMEA3449269) | human gut metagenome | biome: human gut; feature: human-associated habitat; material: faeces | place: United Kingdom | collected 2010/2012 ... | reverse complement strand
GCGGAGAGGGACGGCGGCGGGCGGCGGAAGCTGCGGCGCGGCTGGCTGGTTCTTTCCCGTGGCGCGGAAGAGGGGGCGTGCCCCCTCCCCTTTGGGGCGGCGCGGAGAGGGACGGCGGCGGGCGGCGGAAGCTGCGGCGCGGCTGGCTGGTTCTTTTCCGTGACGCGAACATGGGGGCGTGTTCCCCTTCCCTTTGGGGGCGGCGCGGAGAGGTATGGATGGCGGGCGGAGTTGGAAACATACTACAATGAAGGAGGGAACGCCATGAGAGGCTGTTTTGCGGAGCGGCCGGCGCACTTCGGGCCGCTGTTCGGCTACTGCGACCACCAGGTGCATAAGCTGATGGGGCAGATGCTGAAGCGGTACGACGTGTCGCCCATGCAGTGCCGGACGCTGATATTCCTGCACAACGCGGAGGGGCCGGTGAACCAGAAAACGCTGGAGCGGCACCTGATGATCAAGCCCAGCACGGTGAACGGCATCGTGGACCGGCTGGAGGAGAAGGATCTGGTGCGCCGCACTGTAAGCGCCAGCGACGGGCGCTGCCGCCTGCTGGCGCTGACCGAGGCGGGAGAGCAGTTCCACGACGGGTTCCAGAAGGTGCAGCAGCAGGTGAACGAACGGCTGGAGCGGGGCTTCAGCCCGGAGGAGAAGGAGCTGTTCATCGACTTTCTGCTGCGGGCGGCGCAGAATCTGTCATACGAGGAGGAAGAGCAATGCTGAGAAAGTTAGCGCCCTATACAAAGGGCTACCGGCTGCTGATGCTGCTGGCCATCGCCTGCTCCGCCGGAGAGGCGGTGCTGGAGCTGACGCTGCCCCAGGTGATGAGCGACATCGTGGACATCGGCATCGCCAACGGCGACAGGAGCTATATCCTGGCGGCGGGACTGAAGATGGTCATCATGGCGCTGCTGGCGCTGGGGTGCGGCGTGGGCGCGGCGGCGCTGGCCGCCAAGGCGGCCATGGGCTTCGGCGCGGCGCTGCGGAAGGCGGAGTATGAGCAGGTACAGCGGTTCTCCTTCGCCAACATCGAGCGGTTCTCCACCGCCAGCCTGGTGACGCGGCTGACCAACGACGTGGCGTCGGTGCAGATGACCACGTTCATGGGCATGCGGATGCTGGTGCGCGCCCCCACCATGCTGATCACGGCGCTGGTGATGGCGCTGATCATCAGCGCGCGACTGAGCCAGGTGTTCCTGGTGGTCATCCCCCTGCTGCTTATCGCGGTGGTGATCGTCATCAAGCACGTGGGGCCGTACTTCACCTCCTTGCAGGGGGCCACGGACGACCTGAACCTGGTGGTGCAGGAGGACCTGAACGCCATACGGGTGGTGAAGTCCTTCGTGCGGGAGCCCCAGGAGAAGGAGAAGTTCGCCCGGCGCAGCGAGAAGCTGCGGAGCATGGCGGAGCGGGCCTTTGGCTTCGTGGTGCTGTTCATGCCGGTGATGATGATCCTGATGGGCGGCACCATCACGGCGGTGCTGTGGATCGGCGGCCACTATGTGTGGGAGGGCACGCTGCTCTCCGGCGACCTGATCGCGTTCTTCACCTACGTCAGCGAGATCCTGATGTCGCTGATGATGGTATCCGTGGTACTGATGATGCTGACCCGGGCCATCGCCTGCGGCAAGCGCATCGCTGAGGTGCTGGACGAGAAACCCTGCATCACCAACGAGGAGGCCGACACGGCGCTGCAGGTGGAGGACGGCTCCATCCGCTTCGACCATGTGTATTTCAAGTACCACGACACGGCAGAGGCCTGGAATTTGGAGGACGTAAGCTTCACGGTGCCCAGCGGGGCCACGGTGGGCATCCTTGGCGGCACCGGCAGCGCCAAGACCACGCTGGTGAGCATGATCCCCCGACTGTACGACGTCAACGACGGCGCCGTATATGTGGGCGGACACGACGTGAAGAAATACACCATGGAGGCGCTGCGCAGCGGCTGCGCCATGGTATTGCAGAAGAACACGCTGTTCTCCGGCACCATCAGGGAAAACCTGCGCTGGGGCGACGAGAACGCCACCGACGAGGAGATACAGGCGGCCTGCCGTCTGGCCTGCGCCGACGAGTTCATCGACAAGATGCCCGACGGCTACGACACCCATATCGAGCAGGGCGGCACCAACGTGTCCGGCGGACAGAAGCAGCGGCTGTGCATCGCACGGGCGGTGCTGCGGAAGCCGAAGATCCTGATTTTGGACGACTCCACCAGCGCGGTGGACACGGCCACGGACGCAAAGATCCGCGCGGCGCTGAAAACGGCGCTGCCGGGCACCACAAAGCTCATCATCGCCCAGCGGGTGACCTCCGTGATGGACGCGGATCTGATCTTAGTGATGGACGACGGAAGGCTCTCCGCCATGGGCACCCATGCGGAGCTGATGGAAAACAGCGACATTTACCGGGAGGTCTATCGCTCCCAGCAGGAAGGGGTGAGCATCGATGGCTGAAGCGAAAAGAAGCGGTCCCCGCGGGCACGGACCCGGCGGCCACGGCTATCAGCGGCCCAAGGACCTGAAGGGCACCGTGAAAAAGCTGCTGCGCTATATCGGACGGTATAAGGCGGCGCTGGTGCTGGTGTTTATCTGCCTGGTGGTCAGCTCCGCCGGGTCGGTGCTGAGCAGCTATCTGCTCAAGCCCATTATCAACGACTATATCCTGCCCGGCGACTTTCCGGGACTGCTGAAGATGCTGGCGCTGCTGCTGGGGATGTTTTTGCTGTCGGGCCTGTGCTCCTACGCCTATTCCCGCATCATGGTACACATCTCCCAGCGGACGGTGGCCCAGATGCGGCAGGACCTGTTCGACAAATTGCAGACGCTGCCCCTGCGGTACTTCGACACCCACCAGTCCGGCGACCTGATGAGCCGCTTCACCAACGACATGGACACCGTGTCGGAGATGATCAACTCCAGCTTCGCCAGCGTGGTGTCCTGCACCTTGACATTCATCGGCATCGTGGCTATGATGCTGTATATGAACTGGGTGCTGACGCTGATCACCGTGGTGTTCCTGGCACTGATGCTGCTGGTGGTCAAGGGCGTGGGCAGACGCAGCCGGGTGAGCTTTCAGGCGCAGCAGCAGGCGCTGGGCGCCATGAACGGCTATATCGAGGAGATGGTGGAGGGCCAGAAGGTCATCAAGGTGTTCAACCACGAGGGCAAGGCCATCGCGCAGTTCTCCGACCTGAACGACAAATACCGGGACGCCGCCACGGCGGCCCAGACCTACTCCGGCGCCATGATGCCGGCCATGGCCAACCTGTCCCGTATCGACTACGCCGTCACCTGCTGCGTGGGCGGACTGCTGGCCATCGGCGGGATGTTCGACGTGGGGTCCCTGGGCGCGTACCTGCTGTATGTGAAGCAGGTGAGCCAGCCCATCTCGCAGATCAGCCAGCAGGTGAACGTGCTGCTGGCGGCGGTGGCCGGCGCGGAGCGCATCTTCGCCGTGATGGAGGCCCAGCCGGAGAAGGACGAGGGCAAGACCGTCATCGTCCGGGTGGAAAAGCACGGTGATACGCTGACCGAGACAGACCGCCGCACCGGCTGCTGGGCGTGGAAAAAGCCCGACGGCACGCTGGTGGAGCTGAAGGGCGACGTGCGCTTCGACCATGTGACGTTCTCCTACGACGGGGAGAAAACGGTGCTGAACGACGTGTCGCTGTTCGCCGAGCCGGGGCAGAAGATCGCCTTTGTGGGCTCCACCGGCGCGGGCAAGACCACCATCACCAACCTGATCAACCGGTTTTACGACGTGCAGGAGGGCACCATCACCTACGACGGCATCAACGTGAAGGACATCCAGAAGGACTCGCTGCGGCGGTCGCTGGGCATGGTGCTGCAGGACACGCATCTGTTCACCGGCACCATCGCGGACAACATCCGCTACGGGCGGCTGGACGCCACGGACGAGGAGGTCCGGGCGGCGGCACGGCTGGCCAACGCGGACGGGTTCATCCGGCACCTGCCCCAGGGGTATGACACGGTGATCACCGGGGACGGCGGCAGCCTGAGCCAGGGCGAGCGGCAGCTGTTGGCCATCGCCAGGGCGGCGGTGTCCGACCCGCCGGTGCTGATACTGGACGAGGCCACCAGCTCCATCGACACGCGGACGGAGAATCTGATCGAAAAGGGCATGGACCAGCTGATGGAGGGGCGGACGGTGTTCGTTATCGCCCACCGGCTGTCCACCGTGCGCAACAGCCAGGCCATTCTGGTGCTGGAGCACGGGCGTATCATCGAGCGGGGCGACCACGAGGCGCTGCTGGCCCAGAAGGGCAAGTACTATCAGCTCTACACCGGCAAGGCAGAGCTGAGCTGAGGTATATACCATACGGGAAACGGAGATACTAAGGAGGACGCAGCCATGACGGAAAAGCAATTGTGTGAGAAGGCCATGGGAATGTTGGAGCGGGCATATGTGCCCTACTCCCACTTTCCGGTGGGGGCGGCGCTGCTGTGTAAGGACGGCACGGTGTTCACCGGCTGCAATGTGGAGAACGCCGCCTACGGCGCCACCATCTGCGCCGAGCGCACGGCCATGGTCAAGGCGGTCAGCGAGGGACACCGGGACTTTGACACCATCGCCATCGCGGGCAGGAGCGAGGACTTCTGCGTGCCCTGCGGCACCTGCCGACAGGTGATGATGGAGTTCGCGCCGGAGATGACGGTGATCTGCCTGAACGGCAGGGGCGAGAGCAAGACCTTCGCGCTGAAGGAGCTGCTGCCCTATGGATTTGACCAGAGCTGGCTGTAAGGGCCAAAATTTTCCGGCATTTGCAGGGAACAAAGTGCGGCGCGGCTGCGTCCTATACACAGCCGCGCCGTTTGGCGCGCGCATACCCCAACAGGAGGCTTACGTTTTATGAAGAAGTTGATTTCCCTGATTTTAGCGGCGGTGATGGTCATGAGCCTGGCCGCCTGCGGCAGCAAGACCGACAACGGCGGCAGCGGCGATCAGGCCTATACGCCCGCCAGCGCGCTGGATCTTTTGGAGAAGGTGTGGGCGGCGTTCCCGGAGGATAATAAGTTCCCCGCCGGCGGCGGCGACTACTCCGAGGAGAACAACAAGGAGGACGCCCCCGGCGTGTATGACCTGACCGACCGTGCCGCTGTGGACAGCGCACTGGGCCTGCCGGAGACGGCCAAGGTAGATCAGGCGGCCAGCCTGGTGCACATGATGAACCAGAACACCTTCACCGCGGCGGCGTATCACTGCACCGACGATCCGGCGGCCCTGGCCACGGCCCTGCGGGACAACATCCAGCAGCGGCAGTGGATGTGCGGCTTCCCTGACAAGGTGGCGGTGATCGTGGTGGGCGAGTATGTGGTGAGCGTGTTCGGCGCGGAGGACCTGGTGGACGACTTCACCACCACGCTGAACGGCATTACCGGCGCGAAGCCCGTGTACGACGAGGCCATCCAGTGAGACGCTGGGCGGAACGCGGCGTATTTCTTGTGCTGGCAGCGGCTATGGTCATAGCCGCTGCCTTGCTGCCCTCTCCGCCCCGGCAGTCGGAGGCGAAAACGCCGGAGGTGTTCGTATACCGGGGCTATGCGGCAGCGGCGGATGCGCCGTTCAGCGAGAAGTCGCTGGACTTCGCGGTGCACCGGTTCAGCCACCTGATCGAGAAATACTTTTCCGGGACGGAGGACGGCTATCGGCTGTATCTCAGCGTGGTGCCGGACAAGGCGGAGTTCATGGAGACGCCGGAGGGGTATGTTCCCGCCCGGGCGGCGGAGACGCTGGACTATCTGGCACAGCAGCTGCCGGTGACGGCAGTGGATATTTCCGGTCTGTTGGGGCTGGAGGACTACTACCGCACCGACCCCCACTGGCGGCAGGAGTGCCTGCACCCGGTGGCGGAGGCCATTCTGACGGCCATGGGCGCGCCGGTGCCGGACACGGCGGAGGAGACGCTGAACGCGCTGGCGGATGGATTCCGGGGCAGCTACTGGAGCAAGACGGCGGAGACGCTGGAGCCGGACACGCTGGCCTATCTCACATCGCCGGTGCTGGAGGGCTGCACGGTGTACGACTATGAGACGGACAGCACCGGCGGGGTGTACGACTTCAACGCGGCGGAGACGGCCCCCTACGACCTGTTTCTGGGGGGCAGTAAGTCACTGCTGCGGATCGAGAATCCCGCGGCGGCAGGCGACAGCACGCTGATCGTGTTCCGGGACTCCTTCGGCAGCAGTCTGGTACCGCTGCTGGCGGAGAGCTACCGCACCGTCTATGTGGCGGACATCCGGTACATGGCCACGGACGCGCTGGCGCGGGTGGTGGACTTTCCCAAGGACACGGACGTGCTGCTGGTGTACAGCGCTACGGTATTACAAAACAGCATCACGCTGAAATAAGCGCATGAAAAACCGCCGGAGCGAAGGCTCCGGCGGTTTTAGTATATACGCTTACAGGAAGAAGTCCTTGATCTGGCCGTACAGGATCAGCACCATGCACAGCGGGGTGATGAACTTGACGCAGATCTTGAAGAAGCCGTAGCTGCCCATGGCGTGGCCGGACTGCTCCGCTTCCTCCTTGACCAGCTCGGGACCGATCTCCCAGCCGATCATCAGGGACATCAGCAGCGCGCCCAGCGGCATCATGACGCCCTCGGACAGCGCATCCCAGAAGTCCAGCCAGTCGGCCGCCCAGGTCTTTGGTTCGGCTATGCCCAGTAGGTTGGCCGGTGCGATACCGGTGCTGCCCAGGCAGTCGGCGCAGACCAGGATGCAGCCCAGGCCCACCAGCGCCGCGGCGATGAGGGTGTACTTCTTGCGCTTGTCGCCCTTGCCCTCGATGCGGGCCTTATCCACAAAGTGGGCCACCACGGTCTCCAGCAGGGAGATGGAGGAGGAGATGGCGGCAAAGACCACCAGCAGGTAGAACAGGATGCCGAAGATGGGACCGATGCTGCCCATGGAGTGGAACACGTTCTGCATGGTGATGAACAGCAGCTTGGGACCGCCGATGCTGCCGGTGGGGTCCAGGGCGAAGCGGGCGGGCATGACGCACAGACCAGCCATCAGGGCCACCAGGGTGTCCATAATGATGATCAGCAGGGCGTTCTTCTGCAGGTTCTCCTTCTTCTGCAGGTAGGAGCCATAGGTGATCATGGCGCCCATACCCAGGGACAGAGAGAAGAACATCTGGCCGCCGGCGGTGGAGATGACGTTGAACACGCTGGGCGCACCGGAGACGTAGGACACCACGGCCTGGGCCGCGCCGTTGACCATAACGGAGGAGACCTCCACGCCGTCCACAAGGGCCTTGGCGGGGACGTAGTAGCCGGTCTCAGCGGCCCAGCCGGGGGAGAACATGTACTTCAGGCCGTCCAGGGCGCTGCCATGGACCACGCCGTCCACCAGAGAGCCGTCCGCCTGGAGCACCTGCACGGCCACGTCGGTACCCTCCAGGGTGCAGGCGCGGATGATGCAGATCAGCAGGGCCACGAACAGGGCGGGCATGCCCACAGAGCAGACCTTTTCAATGCCGCCGCCGACGCCGCCCATAACGATGAGCATGGTCAGGGCCACGAAGACCAGGCCGTAGATGATGCCCTCCACGGGGCTGCCCAGGAAGTTGCCGAAGATGTCGCCGCCGGACAGACCGTTGGAGCCGAAGGAGGCACCGAACAGGTCGCCGATGTTCAGGACGGTGTACTTGATGCAGTAGCCGCCCAGGGCGCAGTAGAAGAACAGGATGAAGAAGGCGGACAGGACGCCCAGCCAGCCCAGCCACTTGAACTTCTTGGACAGGGCCTTATAGGCGCTGACGGCGCCGTGGCCGGTCTTGCGGCCGATGGCCAGCTCGCCCACCATGACGACGAAGCCGCAGAGGACCGCCAGGATCAGGTAGATGATGAGGAATGTGAAGCCGCCGGAGGCACCCATCTTGTTGGGGAAGCCCCAGATGTTGCCCAGGCCCACTGCGGAGCCCACCGCGGCCATGAGGAATCCAAAATTGGACCCAAAGCCTTTTCTTTCTTCCATTGTTTTCTCTCCTTAACAGATTTTTGCCCCCGCAGGATGCGCCGGGGCTGTTAAATTTCGCCATCGCTTGTCTACTGACACGAAACGGCGCGGGGCACCGCCATGCTCCGCAGGCACACGCTCTGACAGGGGCGAAACCCTCTTGAGAGCACCTAAAGAGAGTATACAGGAAACTTTTCTCTGCCGCAATTAGCAGTTTTTATAAAAATCAAGCGCCCTGTTGTACACTTTTAACATTCTGTGAACGAGATTTTTTGCATACTTTATGGCGCTTTTATTGATTTTTAACATTATTAATTTGAATATCAGTGGAGCAAACAGGTTGTTTTGGCGTAATGCTTTAAGTAATTTCACATAGAGAAACATAAGTCGCATTTTCTTAACGGATTCATAACACTCGAGCACAATAAAAGACCGCCTGAAGGCGGCCTTTCCGATCTGTCAGGAGAGATGTTGACGGGATGGCGGTCCCGGAAACAAACCAACTAATCGTATATCAAGACCCCGCCGCCCGGAGGGCGGCAGGGTTTTGACCGTATTCACAGCGTGCCGGCGCAGCGGCGCGGGTCTATGCGCTTAGAGGAAGAACTGGTCGATCTGACCATAGAGCACCAGTAGCATGCACAGCGGGGTGATGTACTTGATGCAGACACGGAAGAAGGGATAGCTGGTCATCTTGTGGGCAGGCGTGGACTCGCACTCCCGCTTGATGACCTCCGGCCCAAGCTCCCAGCCGACCATGATGGACATCAGCAGCGCGCCCAGCGGCATCATAATGCCCTCGGACAGCATGTCGAAGAAGTCCAGCCAGCAGTCGTTCCAGTTGGCGTATTCGGATAGGCCCAGCAGCTTCCAGGGGGTGAAGCTGGCGTTGCCCAGACCGTCGGCGCAGATCAGCAGGGCGCCCACGCCCACGGCCGCCGCGGCGATGAGGGTGTAGGTCTTGCGCTTGTCGCCCTTGCCGGCGTCGCGGGCCTTGTCCACGAAGTGGGCCACCACGGCCTCCAGCAGAGAGATGGAGGAGGAGATGGCGGCGAAGGTGACCAGCAGGTAGAACAGGATGCCGAAGATGGGGCCGACGACGCCCATGCGGTCGAACACGTTCTGCATGGTGACGAACAGCAGGCTGGGGCCGCCCAGCTTACCGTCGGGGTCCAGGGCGAAGCGGCCGGGGATGACGCACAGGCCGGCCATCAGGGCCACCAGGGTATCCATGACGATGATGAGGATGGCGTTCTTCTCCAGGTTCTCCTTCTTGTCCAGGTAGGAGCCGTAGGTCAGCATGATGCCCATGCCCAGGGACAGGGAGAAGAACATCTGGCCGCCGGCTGCGGACAGGACCTCGAAGAAGTTGGGTGCTTTTTCAATGACGCCGTTGGCCACGGCCCAGCCGGGCACGAACATGTACTTCAGGCCGTTCACCGCGCCGTCCAGGGTGCAGGCGCGGACGATGCAGATCAGCAGAGCCACGAACAGGGCAGGCATGCCCACGGAGCAGACCTTCTCGATACCGCCGCTGACGCCGCCCATGACGATGAGCATGGTCAGGGCCACGAAGATCAGGCCGTAGATGATGGCCTCGGTGGGGTTGGCCATGAAGGCGCCGAACACGTCGGCACCGCTCTGGCCGTTGGAGCCAAAGGAGGCGCCCACCAGGTTGCCCACGTTGACCACGGTGTACTTGATGCAGTAGCCACCCAAGGCGCAGTAGAAGAACAGGATGAAGAACGGGGACAGGATGCCCAGCCAGCCGATCCACTTGAAGCGCTTGCTGAGGGTCTTGTAGGCGGCGACCACACCCTGGCCGGTCTTACGGCCCAGGGCCAGCTCGCCCACCATGACGATGAAGCCGCAGAGCACCGCCAGGATCAGATACACGACCAGGAACGTAAAACCTCCGGAGGCACCCATCTTATTGGGGAAGCCCCAGATGTTGCCCAGGCCGACGGCCGAGCCGACAGACGCCATAAGGAATCCAAAATTGGATCCAAAGCCTTTTCTTTCTTCCATTGTTTCTCTCCTTTAAATTTTTTCTCCCGAAAACACGACCGCAGGGGCGCTGCGGCATGGAAAAAGTATACAGGAAACCGTACACCGGTGCAATTAGCAATTTTAACGAAAAATTTACATTTAATTCTGCTGTTTTAACATTATCTTAACACCACCCAAAATCTTTTACAGGAAGATTTCCATCCAATTTTCTGTCAAACACAGCATTGCAGCGGATTTTTTTGCACTTTTACGGCTCAATTTCGCAAATTCTCTTTTAAGGAAACTTATCCCCTGTTTGTTAAATAACAGTCATTCCGTTAAGAAAATGGGACGCCGTTTGGCACGGGTCCGTCCCGCCGGACGGCGGGATCGCAGCCGGACGGCGGACGCCATCCGGCGGTTGGTACTTCCCTTTTCGGCGCATTTGTGGTATAGTGATTTTGATTTGGCCGGAATTTTCCGGTGAAGGAGGTGGGAACATGCGGCGTATCTGTGCCGGGGTGCTGGCGGCGGTATTGGCGCTGACGCTAATGGGCTGCGGACGGCAGCAGCGTCCGGAGGACGGAAGGCTGAACGTGGTATGTACGCTGTTCCCCTACTACGATTTTGTGCGGGAGATCGGCGGCGACGCGGTGAACGTGCAGCTGCTGGTGCCCGCCGGACGGGAGACACACAGCTTCGAGCCCACGCCGCTGGACGTGATCGCCGTCAGCGAGGCGGACGTGTTCCTGTACAACGGCGGCGAGAGCGAGCTGTGGGTGGAGGAGATACTGGGCGCGGCGGGAGAGAGCATCCCCTACCGGCTGGCCATGATGGACTGCGTGGAGACATACCGGGAGGAGTATGTGGAGGGGATGCAGGGCGGCCACGACCACGCGCATGAGGACGAGCACGAGCATGACCACGGCCACGAGGACGGGGACGGACATCTGCACGACGGACACGAGGAGGACATCGAGTACGACGAGCACATCTGGACGTCGCCGGTGAACGCCATGGCCCTGTGCCGGGCCATCTGCGATATGCTGTGTGAGGCCGACCCGGACAATGCCGAGGGCTATCGGGCGCGGCTGGAGGGGTATCTGGCGGAGCTGGAGGCTCTGGACGAGACGTTCCGGGACATCGTGGACGGCGCGGCGCGGAAGCTGCTGGTGTTCGGCGACCGGTTCCCGCTGCTGTACTTCTGCCGGGAGTACGGGCTGGACTACCGGGCGGCGTTCCACGGCTGCTCCGGGGACACGGAGCCGTCGCTGGCCACGCTGAAATACCTCATCGACGTGGTGAGGGAGCAGGAGATACCGGTGGTGTATACCATCGAGCTCAGCAGCCAGAAGGTGGCGGAGGCCATCGCAGAGACCACCGGGGCGCAGGTGCGCACGTTCCACTCCTGCCAGACGGTGAGCCGGGCGGAGTTCGACAGCGGCGCTACCTATATCACTCTGATGACCGCCAACGCGGCGGCTTTGAAGGAGGGACTGTCTTGACGGGACCGGAAAAGAAGATACTGCTGGACTGCCGGGACGCGGCCCTGGGCTATGAGGGCAAGCCGGTGTGGGAGCACCTGAGCTTTCAGGTACGCAGCGGCGACTATGTGTGCATCGTAGGCGAGAACGGCAGCGGCAAGTCCACGCTGGTGAAGAGCCTGCTGGGGCTGCTGAAGCCCATGGGCGGCGAGATCGTCCGGGCGGAGTCGCTGCGCGCGGGCGCCATCGGCTATCTGCCCCAGCAGACCAGGGCGCAGAAGGACTTCCCCGCCACGGTGACCGAGGTGGTGCGCAGCGGGTTCCTCAGCGGAAAGGGCATGCGGTTTTTCTACACACCCAGGGAGAAGTCCGCGGCGCTGATGAACATGGGCAAGCTGGGGGTACTGGAGCTGAAGGACCGGTGCTACCGGGAGCTGTCCGGCGGGCAGCAGCAGCGGGTGCTGCTGGCCCGGGCGCTGTGCGCCGCAGGGGAGCTGCTGATCCTAGACGAGCCGGTGACGGGCCTGGACCCGGCGGCGGCGCAGGAGCTGTACCGGACGCTGGAATATCTGAACAAAAAGGAGGGCATCGCCATCGTGACGGTGACCCACGACATCGGCAGCGCATTACAGTACGCCGATCATATCCTGCACGCCGGCCACGGGACGTATTTCTTCGGCACGGCGAAGGACTATCTGGCATCCCCCTGGGGGAAGCGGTTCGGAGGTGAGGGCGCATGAGTCTGCTGCTGGAGATGTTCACCTATCCGTTTATCCTGCGGGCCTTTGTGGCCGGCATACTGGTGGCGCTGTGCGCGGCGCTGCTGGGCGTGCCGCTGGTGCTGAAGCGGTACTCCATGATCGGCGACGGGTTGAGTCACGTCTCCTTCGGAGCGCTGAGCATCGCCCTGGCCTGCGGCTGGGCGCCGCTGCCGGTGTCCATCCCGGTGGTGGTGCTGGCGGCGCTGGGGCTGCTGCGGATGACGGAGAAGAGCCGCATGGGCGCGGACGCGGCCATCGCGGTGGTCAGCGCGTCGGCCCTGGCCATCGGCGTGGTGGTCACCAGCCTGACCACCGGCATGACCACGGACGTGGACAGCTTTATGTTCGGCTCCATCCTGGCCATGGACCGCGCCGACGTGGCCCTGAGCGTGGGGCTGTGCGCGGCGGTGCTGGCGCTGTATGTGCTGTTCTACCACCGGCTGTTCGCCATCACCTTCGACGAGAGCTTCGCCCGGGCCACCGGGGTGAAGGTGGGGCTGTACAACACCATCCTGTCGGTGCTGACGGCGCTGACCATCGTGCTGGGCATGCGGATGATGGGCGCCATGCTGATCTCCAGCCTGGTGATCTTCCCGGCGCTGACGGCCATGGGGCTGCTGCGGAGCTTCAAGGGCGTGGTGCTCTGCGCCGCGGGGCTGAGCGTGGTGTGCTTCTGCGTGGGGCTGACCGGGTCGTACCTGTGGGGCACGCCGGTGGGCGCCACGGTGGTGCTGGTCAATTTGGCGGCGTTTTTGCTGAGCCGCGGGATCATGCGGATAAAAAGAGCGTCGTGAGGACGCTCTTTTTTCCTTTTCCGGCCTATTTCGCGGGAGTTTTTGCGGAAAAAGGCTTGCGCTTCGGGCATTTATATGGTATGCTATGCGTGTAAGTAAGGTATTGACTGGGAGTGGACGGCTGCGTCCGCTTTTTTCTTGAACTTTTTTCATCTGTTAAAATCAGGAGGGAACGCCTGTGAAGAAGATCACCGAGGTGGTATGGGAGCTGGCGGAGCCGGCGGTGCAGGAGCAGGGCTGCCGCATCTGGGACGTGGAATACATCCGGGAGGCGGGACAGTGGTACCTGCGGCTGTATCTGGACAAGGACGGCGGCGTGGACATTCTGGACTGCGAGGCCATCAGCCGGAGGGTCAGCGACCTGCTGGACGAGGCCGACCCTATCGAGAGCAGCTACGTGTTCGAGGTGGGCTCCGCCGGTCTGGAGCGGCAGCTGAAGCGGCCCTCGGACTTTGCCCGCTTCATGGGCAGCCCCGTGCTGGTCAAGACCTACCAGAACAGGGACGGGCGCAAGGAGTTCGCCGGTAAGCTGGCGGGCTATGAGGACGGCGCGGTGCTGCTGGACATGGGCGGCGCGGAGCCGGTGCGGTTCGAAAAGAACGAGGTGGCGCTGGTGCGCCTGCGCGTGGAATTCTGATACGACTATCTGACGATGAATAGAAGGAGAAACAACCATGAAATGTGATGAGATCTTCGCCGCACTGGCGATGCTGGAAAAGGAACGCGGTATCCCCCAGAGCTTTATGATGGGCAAGATCATTCAGGCGCTGACCACTGCCTATAAGCGGGACCACGAGGGCGTGGAGAACGTCATCGTGGACGTGAACGAGGAGAAGAAGGATCTGAAGATGTTCGTCCAGAAGGAGATTGTGGAGGAGGTGGAGAACCCCGGCTCCCAGATCTCGCTGGAGGAGGCCAAGCGGCTGTCCGCCAAGAACGAGCTGGGCGGCATCGTCAACATCCCCGTGGAGAGCGTGGAGTTCGGCCGCATCGCCGCCGGCAACGGCAAGCAGGTCATCATCCAGGGCCTGCGGGAGGCCGAGCGGGGCATGGTCTATGACGAGTTCAACTCCAAGCAGCATGAGATCCTCACCGGCACCGTGATGCGCATCGATCCCCGCACCGGGAACGCAACGCTGCAGATCGGCAGCGGCACGGACGCCACCGAGGCCGTCCTCACCGTGGGCGAGCAGGTCCGGGGCGAGGAGCTGGTGGAAGGCATGCGGCTGAAGGTCTATGTGGTGGAGGTCCGGCGCAATACCCGGGGTCCCCAGATCATCATCTCCCGGACCCATCCGGGCCTTGTCAAGCGGCTCTTTGAGCTGGAGGTGCCGGAGATCTACGACGGTACCGTGGAGATCCGCTCCATCGCCCGGGAGGCGGGCAGCCGCACCAAGATGGCGGTCTGGAGCAACGAGCCCGAGGTGGACCCCATCGGCGCCTGCGTGGGCCCCAAGGGCCAGCGGGTGGAGACCATCGTCCAGGAGCTCCGGGGCGAGAAGATCGACATCGTCAAGTGGAGCGAGGACCCCGCCGAGTTCGTGGCCGCCGCCCTGGCCCCCGCAGATGTCGTCAGCGTGGAGACCGGCAGCGAGGGCAAGAGCTGCCGCGTCCGGGTGCCGGACGACCAGCTGAGCCTCGCCATCGGCAAGGAGGGCCAGAACGCCCGTCTCGCCGCGCGGCTCACCGGCTGCAAGATCGACATCAAGCCCGAGAGCTGGACCGGCGAGGAGGAGTAAGCCTCTCCCCCATCTGAGAGAAAGCGAGGCAGTCCCATGCAGAAAGTGAAGAAGATCCCCCAGCGCCAGTGCGTGGGCTGCCGGGAGATGAAGGACAAGAAGAGTCTCATCCGGGTGGTCCGCTCGGCGGAGGGCAAGGTGTCCCTGGACTTCGGCGGGAGAGCGCCGGGGCGGGGGGCCTACGTCTGCCACAGCGTGGACTGCCTGAAGAAGGCGCGCAAGTCCCGGGCGCTGGAGCGGGCGTTCTCCGCCCCCATCCCCGAGGAGGTCTACGACGCGCTGGAGAAGGAAATGGAGGGAGAGACATGATGGACCCCATCCTTTCCATGATCAGCATCTGCCGCAAGGCGGGAAAGATCGAGGCCGGCGAGGAGCCGGTGGACGCCGCCGTCCGGGCGCGGGACGCAAGACTCCTGCTGCTGGCGGCGGACGCGGCGGACAACACCGCCCGCCGCTGCG
>ERZ827156.3193-NODE-3193-length-15225-cov-4.633092_pt1 | contig 15225 bp, 34 predicted proteins | sample MGYA00519919_ERZ827156 | MGnify/ENA primary metagenome ERZ827156 (study PRJEB31778, sample SAMEA3449269) | human gut metagenome | biome: human gut; feature: human-associated habitat; material: faeces | place: United Kingdom | collected 2010/2012 ... | reverse complement strand
TGCGAGCAGGAACGTAGCAGAGAAGAACGCCGAGCAGCGTGGAGAAGACGGCGTAGAGGAGGATCTGGAAGAGAATCATGGTCACGAGGACGCCCTTGCGCGAGCCCATCTGCTGCATGGCGCGGTAGTCGCCCATGCGGTTGTGGATCATGATCCTGGTGAGGTTGGAGAGGAGGTTGGCGGACAGGTACAGGAGCAGCAGGAGCAGCAGGTCCGTGATCAAAGAGAGGTACATGTTCACGTTGCCGCGGGCGGACAGTTCGGACAGCAGCGGCGCCTGCGTGGTGACGAGGGGAAAGCCCAGTTGGTAGCTGGTGGTGAGAGGAGGCGAAGGCGTACTTGATGGCCTCCAGCACGGTGGAGAGCTCCTCCTTCAGGCGGTCGTAGTTGCCGTTGGCGTAGAACGCCGCCTTCTGCTTGTCCGGCAGGTTCGCTCCGATCTACGGGCACATCCGCGGGGCTGGCCAACATAGTGCGCGTAGTGGTGGAGGAAGGAGGAGTAGGACTCGAGGGAGGGCAGGACGGGCGGGTCTGCGAGCGTCGTGTTGGCGGGGCGGATTCCCCCGAGCAGGTCGTCGAGGAAGGAGGAGTCGACGCTGGTGTCGACGAAGAGGAAGTTGCTCAGACCCTGCGGGAGTTTGTGCTGGGAATGAGAGGCGTCCAGGAGGTACGTGAGCCGACGAGGAGACGCGCATGCGGCGGCGGAGCACGCTGCGTGTGACCGTCTGTCTCCACACCTCCAGCCGCGTCTCATCGCTAGAGTTGATGTCATGAAACACTCTCACCAGCCCTCTGAGCAGTCGGAAGGGCGCAGCAGCCGCGTGAAGGAGGGTCTAGTCACAACCACGCCTGCTGGCCTACTCCAGTTTCAGCTGCAGAATCACGACGTCACCGTTCGTCACGTGCAGTGCGTCGGCAATGTTCTGCGACAGGACCACGGTGTCTGGCGAGAGCGGAGAGCCCTCCTCGCCCGTCACGGAAGAGCCGCGGCCCCAGTTGGCGGCCCGCTCCAGCGCGTCGTCGATGACAAACACCCTCGTGAAGAAGCCGTCCTCGCTGCACACCGTGGCGGAGCACTGACTGGCGTGCGGATGCGACTGGCAGAACACACTCTATCACTCACTCCCATTCACAGACTCTGCCTCCACGGGCGTCGATGTGCAGGCACCCGAATCCACACGATACAGCCACCCCGTGTATTCCTGGCGTGGTGCCGTCTTGAGTTCCTTTGACTGAAGCGATGGATGGAGTGTCCACGTGAAGAATAGCGTCACTCTCCTTGCTTTGGAGGAGGGACGGCTGACTCAGAAGATGGGTGACGGCCGTGTAGTTGAGGAATGGGTTGGATGTGTTCTGTGCGACGATTCTGAAGTCGATCTAGAGGAAGAGAAGGGGAGAGAAGAGGACATCGCCCTGGGCTTTCTCCGCTTCGATCAGAAAGATGAGCGGCATGTAGTCGACGACCGTGTTGACGGCCATGATCGATAGGACGGAAAGGAAGCAGCAAAGAAAGGACATCCAGAATCTATCGGTAACGGCGGAAGGATTCGCTTGCATCAGTGGATGCTGCTTGGCTTGAATCGTTGCAATATAGAGGTATTGGTTAGGGAAAAGAGGGGAGAGTGCGATTTCCAGGATATGATGTCCAATAGGGAGGTTGATGACCGAACTACCGCCTTCTTCTTCTGTTCGTACCCAGTCTCGCCCATGCTATGTGAAAGTGAATGCCATCGCCTGTCAATCTTCGTTGTGCGCAGGCACGTGTGGAGCAACAAACAGAGCAGTGGACAAATCGGAACTGAAGTGAGGAAACACTAGCAGGCACCTTAATGGTGATGATGAGCACGGCGCATCTTGGCGTAGAGCTCCTTGATGGCGTCACGCTTGGCAACAGCTCTCTTGTGGCTACCCAGCTACAACTGACCCTCTCGCCACAAAACCGTACTCTCTTCTTGGCGAACTTGTACATCTTCTTCTCAGTATTGTTGCCACCAGCCTACTCAATTACACATCACACCGTCACCCCAAACCTTCAGAATATCCATCATGTGCTTCTCGTAGGGCAGAAGTCCGCTGACTTCACCAATGAGCTCACGCACGGCCTTCACTCTCTTGGAGCAAGTCTAGGCATCACCCATTCCTCCAAACACGGAATACTCTCTTGCTCGCATGAGAAGCAACCTTCTCCAACTTCTGGGTCTTGTGACCCTTCTCCAAACCGATAGCAATGCTTTCCCAAGGTCCCTTCATGGCGATTGTCTTTTTCTAGGCAAGGGCAAGAGGCGATCGTTCATCGTGTGGGGTCAAATCTAATTCGCTTCAATTGAATACAATACTTGGTTTATTTGGGTGATTTCGTTTGGGTTTCCAGTTGGAAGCGATACAAATAGGGAGATAGGTTGTATAGAACATAAGAAGGCTGAATTGCCCATGTATTAGTGAGTGATGTCATTCACGCATTTGGACCACACATCACCCAATTCCGTTTTGGCACATGGAAACACAACAATAGACGCATCTGCAGCAGTTTTCACTTCAACGGGCGTTTCACTCATAAATCGACTCACTATTTCTCAATACACACCCATCGGGAATGGTGAAGACGAACTCCTACAAGGCGAACAGCTCGGACAATCCCGATCGAAAGAGAAAGAACGGCAACATGCGTGATCGTGCCACCATCAACCGCATTCACATGTACCGCGAGGGAAAAGCGAAGCACGACCGCAACGGAAAGGTGATTGGAGGCTCGCTTCGGAGCACGGACAAGACGGCGAATCAAACCATCGACGGACCCGCCCGCATTGCCCCAAATCGCAAGTGGTTTGGGAATACGAGAACGATTACTCCCGAGAAGCTGGACACGTTCCGCGAGGAGATGGCGAAGACTGTGAATGACCCGTTTGTTCTTTATCGCTTCCTCACTACTAGCTATTCGGTGGTGCTTCGGACGAAGGCGCTCCCCATGAGCCTCATCACCGACCCGACGAAGGTGGAGAAGATGAACCTGCTCACGGCAGAGTCCTTTGAAAGCACATTCGGTCCCGACAAGCGACGAAAGCGGTATGGGTAGGAGAGGCGTATTAGGGGTAGAGTGAAGCTGCAGAACATGGACCTTGCGGACTTGGTGTCGGACGTGGCGAAGAAGCAGAAGGTGCACGAGGAGAAGCAGGCGTACAAACCGACGCTGAATGACGAGGATGGCGTGCTGATGGCGAAGGACATTTTCCTGACGGCGGGCCAGAGCAAGCGCATCTACAACGAGCTGTACAAGGTGCTGGACAGCAGCGACGTGGTGATTCAGGTGCTGGACGCTCGCGACCCGATGGGCACGCGGTCGAAGCAGATGGAGGACTACCTGAAGAAGAACATGCGCCACAAGCACCTGGTGTTCGTGCTGAACAAGTGCGACCTGGTTCCGACGTGGTGCACGAAGAAGTGGGTGGCGCTGCTGTCGGAGGAGTACCCGACGCTGGCGTATCACGCGTCCTTCCAGCACTGCTTCGGCAAGGCGGCGCTGTTCGACCTGCTGCGGCAGCTGGCGCTGCTGCACAAGGACAAGAAGCAGATCTCGGTGGGGTTCATCGGGTACCCGAACGTGGGCAAGAGCAGCATCATCAACACGCTGAAGAAGAAGCAGGTGTGCAAGGTGGCGCCCATCCCCGGCGAGACGAAGGTGTGGCAATACATCACGCTGCTGCGCAACATCTACCTGATCGACTGCCCCGGCATCGTGCCGCCCACCGGCGACAGCGACGCGGACATCGTGATCAAGGGCGTGGTGCGCGCGGAGAAGCTGGCGGAGCCGGAGATGGTGGTGCCGGAGCTGCTGGAGCGCGTGAAGAAGGAGTACTTGGTGAAGACGTACGGCATTGGCGAGTGGGCCGACTGGGAGGACTTTCTGGACAAGCTGGCGAAGAAGTACGGCAAGCTGCTGAAGAAGGGCGAGGGCAACATGCGGCAGGCGGCCGTGATGCTGATCAACGACGTGCAGAGGGGCAAGGTGCCGTACTTCGTGCCGCCGCCGCTGAAGGAGGGCGAGAGGGTGAGCAAGAATGACGAGGTGCCCATCACGGAGAAGGGAGAGAAGGCGATGAATGAGTTGAATGAGAAGGGGGTGGCTGGGTTGGAGAAGGGGGATGTGAAAGATGACTTGAAGGACGACTTGAAGGACGACTTGAAGGAGGACGAGGCGCTGCTGCAGTAACTGTTTCTTTAGTTTGCTCTGTTTGTTACCTCGCAATCCGAATATGGGGACATATAGTTCATGTCCTATAACGTTGGGACATGTTCGTAAAAAACACACTGCCTTCTCTCCTTTCGTGAGAATTGGTTTGCTCCATACAGAATGAGCGACGTCGGCCCCTTTTCTTCCCCAGACGAGAGGGAGCGTGCGATGGATGTGATGAAGCAGTACTGCGCAGAGTTCAACCGCAAAAATGAAAAGAGAAACCGATATATATTCGATAAGCAAGGCAATTCGCTAGGAGGGGGTGAGTACGGGTAGAGTCGTTCTGTATGTGCTCAGTACTAGAGACGTCTATCTCGGAAAAGACTCACAAACGGGAGAACGCGTTGCGATTAAGAGACACAAAATGAAAGAGCAGGATAAGTGGGGAGTCCAATTCCTACGGTACTGTGATGGAATAGCTGTTGATACCGTCCTTGCGTGAATGCCAGATTCTACAACAACTGGATCACAAGAACGTCATGAAAGTGAAGGATTTCTTCATGACAAACTGTATCTACTGATCTGCATACTCACGTATAGTCAGTCCGTATCGAAATGATTATCCGGAGCTGTATATGGTGATGGAGTACATATCCTGACGAAAAGCATGTATTTTCTTCACTAGAAGGTGGAGTACGACCTGTTCAAGCTGCTCAAGAAGAAGGTGTTCTTTACGATGGAGGAGATGAAGTGCTTGATGTTTAAGGTGTTTGAGGGTCTTGCCTATCTCCACAAGAAGAAGATCTTCCATCGCGACATAAAGGGTGTGGTAATAGGAGTGGCTGTTAGGATAGACGCCAACATCCTGATCAACAAGGATGGAGAGGTGAAGATCTGTGATTTCGGGTTGGCGCGGAAGTTTTCAAAAGAGGACGGTAGTATTCCCTACTCGGACGACAAGATCACGATGTGCTACCGCCCTCCGGAAGTGTTGCTGCACAACGAGTACTACGATTCGAAGATTGACATTTGGAGTGCGGGCTGTGTGTTTATGAACCAGCTGAAGCACTGCATCTTCCTCGTGGGAAAGAACGAGGAGGAGGTATTCCGGAGGATTATTTCTCTGTGCGGTGCTCGTATGACCGTGCTCGGTGGATCAGCAGTAGCTGCCAGGAGCGATTTGGAGTATCTCCGCACGTGCAAGGGATTTAATACGATTTTCAGCGACAACAGCAAAACGAATAAAATCTTCACGGGGAAACTGTCTCCTCGGCGACTCGCATCGGAATTGCGAGAGTAGGGCTGAGAAAGAGAAATGAGTTGTAGTGCATCGAAAGAGATGGTGGATCTGCTGGACAAGATCTTCCAGTACAATCCAAAGAATCGGATTTCTGCAGAGGAAGCGTTGCAGCACCCCTTTTTCACAGACGTCAATTTGAACAGCTTGAAAGAGTACGCAGTGCCTGATTCGAGTGACGTTGTAGGAAGTTCGCCAAATCGCATGTTTGTAACAAACCCACAATCTAAAGGTGCGCAGTCGCACCGCCCACATCCATCTGTAACGGAATATACACCTCCACAGGGGCGTTGTTGTTCGCCAACGCCGTCAGCATCTTGATATACTTTATTCCAATGAGGTACTGCGTGGGGTCGCTGCACAGTCCCTTCATCGCCTCCGCCACCACGCGAATGCTCGCCGCCGTCTTCTCCGCAATGATCAGGCGAGCATCGCTATTGCCCTTGGCGATCAGCTTCATGCTCTCGCTGTCGCCCGTGGCTCTGGCCTTCAGCGCCTGGCACTCTCCCTCCGCTACAGCTCACAGCCCACACACACATTCACCCTGCAGACGCATCTGCTCAGCGTTGCCCTCAGCCGTCACCTTCTGCGTGCGGCGGTAACGCTCGGCGCGGATCTGCTCGTGCATGGCTCTCTACACATCAGTCGCCCATGGCAGGCGGACCTGGATGGAAGACGTGGGATCGATTTCGAGGAGGTCCACGCCAGAGATGGTGAGGCCCCAGTCTTGGCACACCTTGCTCACCTTGTTCGACACCAGCTTCTCGATTTCCTGACGAGAGGCCAGAGTGTCGTCCAGACCCATGTCACCGATGACGCTGCGCAGAGAGGTCTGCACAAGACGCTCCACAGCCTCGATAATATCGAAGGTCTAGGAATGGAGGGAAAGGAGTGCGGATACCTCGTAGGCAACACGGACGGGATCGGTGATCTGAATGAGCATCATGGGATGGACCGCGATTTCCACATTATCACGCGTGATAATCGACTGCAGAGGGAGGTCAAAGATGGTCTGGCGCAGATCCATAACATAGGAGTACTTCTCGTAGTACTTCATTTTGCTGGGAGAGCTCGCCTCCTAAGCAATCAGAACAGGAAAGGAATACAAACATAGGTTCTCCAGCGAATACGTCTGGGAGAATCGACGAAGGGAATCATAGGGTAGAATCCAGCCTCGCACTACGCCATCAGGGAGAATGCGCAGGACACACCTTCTTCAAATACTTACCGAATCGCTCGATAATGACGGCAGTTCCCTGCTCGACAACAATGCAGCACTTGCAGATAAACCAGTACTACGCGATAACACAAAGGACGAGTGGAAGCAACGATAAGAAGGATAATCACAAGAATCGAAATCAGCACAACTCCGGTGTACATGATATTCAATCGCTAGAGGAATAATGCGCAAGATACGCGAGAAAGGATTCGGTCAAACGGCTTCTGCCCCATTTCCCCACGAAAAGCGCCATTGTGCAAATCAAAAAATGGGTCCGTTTTCAGGAATTCCCAAAAGGGTGTTTTCAACTCTAGGAAGCATACTCCAGGTATTTCTGTTGATTCCGTTGTTGGAGGCGTTCCATATTCCCTATATAGCATAATGGACGATCGTCATTCGCGTGTAGGAGGGTTGAATGTTTGGATGATTTGTGTAGATGAATTAGGTGGTCGCTGACATCACGGGTAGATCGACAGAGGCACGAGCATTCCAGACACACTCATCGTGATTCTGAGAGAGATCGCAGTCGAGACAGAAATCGAGACCGCGACAAGAGTCGTCATCGCGACAGGAGTCGTCACCACGATAGAAGCCGGGACAGAGATAGAGATTCCAGGGGACACAGGAGTTCCGTGTCTCGGAGGGAGCAGAGCACTCCCTCCGGAACAGCGGTGACATCGCCTGCAGTGGGCGTGCAGAACCCCGTTTCGAGTCCGCCCCAAAGAGAAGAGACCTCCACTCCCCTGTTCAGCGCTGCCACGAACGCTGCGCTGGAGGCGGCAAAGAACCTATCGCTGTCAAGTGGCTCTTGCGCTCTGGATTTGAATGGTAGTGGCCAAATCCCAAAAGCCGCGCGTTTCTCGCTTCAGCAGCTCCCTGTCGACGAAGAAGATGTACTTCCCCACTCACTACACCGACATAAACTACGCGGCCATTTTCAACGGCCCCTTCCGCATGGAGGTGGAGACCGACACGCACACCACGATCACCGTCGGCGGAACGCCCGTAGCGCTGATGGAGTCGCATTCCCCATAGACGGTGGTGACCGACGCGGACGAGCCGCAGCACGTGCTCATCTCGGCCAGCAACGAGGAGACGCTGGCCGACGCCGTGAACCGAGTCGCGGAGGTGTTCAACAATCCGGACCTGGCGCGCCGTCTGATGCAGAAGTACGCGGTATTTTTGCATTTTCGGAATGATGCATAGAACGTGGGCGAGATCCCGTCGGTGAACCCCGTGATCGCGTCGGTGGGCACGATCCTGGACGCGGACGCGATCGAAGGTGTGTGCGTGGACAGACGGTGAGGAATAGAGGCGGAGACAGAGACCATGCAGGTGCCGTTCACCATCGTGGGACTGATCGTGGGCCGCAAGGGTGAGAACCTGCGGCACATCCATGACATTTACAACGTGACGCTGCGCGTGCGGGCGGCGGGCGCGCGTGAGGCGTAGGTGCAGCGGGACAGCGAGGTGCCGGCGAACGCGGTGATGCGCGACGTGACGATTCGCGGTCGACGCGAGATGATCGAGAAGGTGAAGAAGATCTTCCAGACGGTGGTGCAGACCAACTCGGCGGAAGTGATCATGAAACTGCAGAGCAGCCGCGACGGGTTCGAGAAGATGATGATCCCGAACGACAAGGTGGGCCTGGTGATTGGCAAGGGCGGCGCGATGATCAAGGCGCTGATGGCGCGGACCGTCACGCAGATTCAGGTGCCGCACGATGTGGATCGCGACAACCCGACGCTGCGGCCTGTGATCATCACGGGCGACTCGGAGAACGTGCTGGAGGCGAAGAAGCAGATCCAGGCGATCGTGGACGGGCAGACGGGCTCGTTGCCGGAGGGCATGCCGGTGGTCACGATGACAGTGCCGGACGATAAGGTGGGTTTGGTGATCGGCAAGGGCGGGAACGTGATTCGCGACATCCAGATGCGGACCAAGTCGCGGATTCAGATCCCGGGCAAGCCGATCGAGGGCTCGGACCCTCCGATGAGGTGAGTGTGGAAGGTGTGAGTGATGCACAGACTGGTGAGCATTGCGGGCACGGAGGAGCAGGTGGACGCCGCCAAGAGGGAGATCCAGCGGCTGATCGGCACCTTCGCGGGCGTGGGCGAGTACGACGACTCCACGGCCGGCGCGCCGCAGTGGAGCGTGCTGTCCTCCATGCACTCGCTGTTCTCGGGCTCGCTGGACCTGCAGCAGCTGCAGAACTACATGCAGGGGCAGATGGCCAACCCTTCCTTCTACCAGGCGCCCGCCCCGCTTGCCCCCTCCGATGCTGCCGCCGTGCCTGCTGTTTCTGCCATGCCGGCTATGCCTGCTGTTTCGGCTATGCCCAACATGCCCAGCATGCAAGCAATACCAACAATGCCCAACATGCCCAACATGCAAGCTATGTCCAACATACAAGCTGTGCCAACAATGCCTATGAGAGGAAACGTGAAGGAGGCGCCGGTGGAAACGGCGCCGGGGATGGACGATGAGGCTCCTCCTGGTCTTTGCAGTGTTTGTTGAAGAAACAGAGCAGGGTAACAAGGGAGCGTCCTCGCCGCGACTCTCCAGCGCGTCCTCGCGCTCCATGGGCGAGACCTTGATGTTCTTGACGTACTCCTTCACCGCATCCTCGTCGTCCTCCACGGTGTAGCATAGCAGGAAGGAGAGCGCCGCGGAGATGTAGAAGAAGTTGCTCACCGACAGCGTGGACGCCACGCGATCGCGCGTCCGCAGCAGCCACGTGAAGACCACTGGCCCGAGGATCCGCCCCGCGTTGTTGAACAGCTCGCCGACGGCCGTGGCCGTGCCGCGGCAGTGCGGGCGGTTGACGTTGAGGAGGAGCGCCTTGAGCGCCGGCCCGGGGATGTTGAGCAGGACGCCGAGCGAGAAGAGGAGGAGGGCGTGGAGGCCGAAGGAGCAGGCGGGCGACACGCCCTCGGTGACGACGGGTGAGAAGAGGAGCGCGAGCAGCGGCATGGAGACGAGATAGCCGATGGCGATGGCCACGGGCACGAAGGCGCGGTTGAAGCAGTACATCACGCGGCACAGTACGCCGGAGGCCGCGTTTCCCAGCGCCGCACCGGCACCGAAGAAGAGGAAGAGCGAGGAGGCCTGAGGAAAAGAGCCGCCAGCAGACCTACGGCGTCCTGCGAGAAGTGCTTCTCGTTGGCGAGCACGTCGTGCAGGTAGCTGCTGTAGACGCCCCAGGGCACGGAGCCGGGCAGGCCCTGCAGGAACACTGCGGGTGAGAGAAGCGGGCTGACCTACGCAGCAGGTTGGAGCGCACGCGCAGCGAGGACAGCACGTCCCGGGCGGAGGCGACGAGCGACTGTGATGTGGGCTTGGTGAGTGGCTGTGAAGCGGGCTTGGCGATGCCGTCAGCCTCGCCGCGGCGTGGGAGGGTGATCTCTGCGCGTGAGTGAGGAGGCGAGAAGGAACGGGAGAGGAAGAGGAGAGTGAAGAGACCCAGCACCGGCACCAGCTTGAAGAAGAAGCGCCAGCCGAAGCGAGCGCTCAGGAAACCGCTGAGGGTCTGGCCGGCGAGCATGCCGAAGCCGACGACGATGGAGCTGATGACGGAGGCGGTGGAGCGCCGGGACGGGGGGAATGAATCGCCAAGTATCGAGAGATAGATGGGAAGGCTGGAGATCACCAGAGCACCCGAGAGTCCTCTCCAACAAAGAACAGGATAGTACGTAGTGCTGAAGGGAACCACGAACGCGGTCATGTGGCACAGAAATGTGGAAATGAGCAGAACGGTTTTTCTGTCGTAAATGTCAGCTATGTAGGAAACGATCACAGAGGCGGGAGAGCCAATCAGAAAGAAAACGGTGCTAAAGCGACTGCCTACAGCGTCAATGGAATGGCCCAGCCGTACCAATCATGTAGTCACGCTGCGCGTTGGAAAAGCCGTAGTCTTTTGCCATCAAGGAGAGCACCGGGGCAAACGAATTGTAGTAGAAGTACAGAAGCAGAGTGTTCACAGACAGCACAAGAATTGCGGGAAGGTACTGCCTCAACACCAGTTGGCTCTTTTCTTTTGCTGGATGTTCTAAAGACACATGGAGCTCATCCATCACAGGGAAACACTCGAATCGGAGCGGTTTTGAGACGAAGATACGATTCGCGTGTTCATTTCCGCATTTCGCGCCGTTTTTGGCTTTATCACTACCCAAATCATGCCTATTTCTGGATTCTCGCTCCAAACCCATCCCCAACGAAGCAACTGCAGCAGTCGCATGTACCTTCCGTGCAGAAGCGAGCACGGATAAAACACGCGGCATCCACTCATCTCATTTCTCTTTTCCTGTTGCGTTGTTTTCCATGAGCGAGGACCCACGTATTGTCACCTGCCGAACGGTGAGGTACTATGCTGATTGTCTGGCGACGAAGGCGTTTCCCGACCTTATCGTTTGGAAAGTGTTTCGATTTCATCATAGAGCGAACTCACGCACGTGGCTCCTTTCATGCCCTATGATCCCTGCACTCTCTTCGTAATCGAGGGAAAGATTGCACACGTGTGCCTTATTATTCCTGTCAACCGATAGGGAGAAGAGGTGGAACACTACCTGCAGATGCCCGTCGTAGGCTCTGAATTCCATGGTAGGGCGATGTGTACATCATGTTATATAGAAATGAGAGATGGATTTGTGGAAAACGGAGCCACGCTCATGGAAGACGGCACTCCCACGTGTATCATGCGCATCTGGAAGTACTGTTGCTACTCATGTCCTTAGTGATATGGTAGACGACTATGATGGGGAGTTCTACATCAGCAAGGCGTTTGTCTGGGGATGCCATGGAAACTGCCCCATTTGTGTAGAGAAGTGCAAAGTGTTGCATCCCTGCAACCCTGATACTTGCTGCCATGATTGTGATTGTTGTCACGAGTACCACTGTCATTCAGAAGAGAAGGAATAATTGCGATAACCTAGAGTGTTTCTTTCACAAATCCCAGAGAAGAAGAAAAGAAGGCGAGAGAATCGAACCCAAGACACCCTTCTCCCCAGAATTGCCGATTCCCGTTGGGCTACAGTGTGGTGCCAACGCGGTGTTTCTCTGATGCGGAGTACCAGTCAGTTCAATCCAATTCAAACCGCGCTCCTGCACGCAATGGATTCGTATCCCCAACAGAATGATGGAAACCAGTTGTCCCTTGCCGGTGCTGGAGAGGATAGAGATGGGATGAACTTCGTCCCCGACTATAAGATTCAGTACGTCCACTGCACGGTACTAAGCACTAGCAACATTGTGGCGACATTCAGCCTGAACAAGACCATTCCGCTGGAAGAGGCGGTGGCCAAGCTGCGCAATGCCGAATACAATCCTAGAGTACGATTCCTCTTCAATTTGCTCATCCACTTAGCGATTTGGAGCCCTCATTGTCCGAATTCGCGATCCGAAGTGCACGGCTCTTATCTTTAAATCCGGCAAGGTTGTCCTCGCCGGAACGAAGAGCCGCAATGATGTCGATAGAGCAACAAAGAAGTTTGTCACGATTCTCTCCGTTAGAGGAACTCGCGGGGATAATGGGTAGAAGTTCATTTCCATTACGAAGGTGGATGAAATCAAGGCCAGTATCCACAACATTGTCGCAGTGGGCGACTACAAGTTCCCGATCCGTCTGGAGGGCTTGTCTATTGACCATATCGATTCCACTACCGTACGAACAGGTCTTAAGACTCAGTGGTAGTACGAGCCCGAGCTCTTTTCCGGCCTCATCTACCGAATGATGAATCCGAAGGTCGTTCTCCTCATTTTCGTGTCTGGAAAGGTCGTCGTCACGGGAGCGAAGGTGACATTGACAGGGGATGATAACGGGTAGGATGACGACGACATCAAGAAGGCCTTTTCCAGGATCACTCCGGTCCTGTATAGCTGTAGAAAGGAGTAAATGTATACTATGCTCGGACTTTTCTGAACAAACACTCCACAAGTCGGGGTTGATGAGAATTCTCCCAAACACTCCATTCTTGTGCGCTATCACTTCTTCGTGCGCGCTTCTGGCCTCCTCCAGCGGGTACTCGCGATCAATCAGGGGACTCATGAGCTCGGGACACTTCTCCGCCAATCCATTCATCAGCCGCAACGCCTCCTTCTTTTCCTCCACCGTTTGGTTGAAAAGGTTCACTCCCGAAACGGTCACGTTCTTGGTGATGAAGGAGCGGGGCTGGATCTCGATGGCTCCGCGGCTGCCGATGATCACGATCTCGCCTCGCTTGTTGATGACATCCTACCCATAACGCTACTCCCACACACCAACGAAGTCCTTGTTCAGATTCACGTTGGCAAGCATCTCGTAGATCACATCCGGGCCTTTTCCCTCGTTAATCGCCTTCACCTCGTCCATGTAGTGCTCGTTCCTGCGATCGAACACCCAGTCCACTCCCAGACTCCTCAGATACTGCGCCGCCTTTTCCGTGGAGCAGCTTGCAGCGATGTGGATCCCCTTGTACTCTTCCATCGTCTTCTTCATGCTCAACAGAATCTTCACGATGCTGCTTCCCACACCGCCAGAAGCACCGTGGATGAATATGCACCGGTCGCGAAGCGTGTGCGTGCACTGAAGAGCACTACAACATCATGGGAAACATGTAGAATAACAAGAGAGACGTGAAATATCCCGTTCCAAGGCAGGCTCCTGCCTTGTAGGACATGGCCGCAGGCAGCGGATAAAGCTGATCCGCGGTAAACACACCGTGCGTTGCGTAGGTTCCACTCACGGAGCCGCTGGAGTACACACGGTCGCCCACATGGAAGGAGGAAACGTCCTTGCCCACCGATATCACCTCTCCAGCGCAGTCCAGACCCGGAGTATACGGACACGGTCTGGAGGCTACGTGCCAACCCTCACGGATGTAGGTATCCACAGGATTCACTGCCGCAGCATGAATCCGCACCAGAATCTATTCCTCAAGCCCGTAAAGCGCTCTCACCTGGGATGAAGTGATGGTCGGCAAAGTGGCGTTCGTGACCAGCTTCATCATCTCCGGACCTCCGTGCTTCCCCACCAGAATCGCTTTGAACATTGGATAGGATGAATATGTGTCGCCGAATCGTTGGGATACCCCACTTCGTCGTGTTGGGCAGGATTCAAGTAGAATCGCGGTTTTTTGTGAAAGAAGACACGCATTGTTTTGCTGTTGAAATGCCTCTTCTGTAGCTGTCGTGGAGCATGCTGTTACGCGTAGGTACTCTCTAATTGCTCGCGGTAAGGTGGTCCTTGCCGAGAAGGGAATGACGTCTGGTAACTTCCCCACCATCGGTCGTGTGCTCCTTAACAAGGTGAAGCCCACCGATACGAAGATGTCGTTTGTGTATGATAAGTGGGTGCATTATTTGTGTTTAAGCGGCTAGATATGTCTTCCACTACATTGTCGAAGACGGTGTTGTGTACATGTGCATGGCGGACAAGGATTCGAAGAGAAGAATCCCGTTTGCCTACCTCAACGACATCAAGAGCCGCTTTGAGGAAATGTACGGCGACACCATCAAGACGGCCGTGGAGAACAACATGAACGAGGAGTTTTCCAAGGTCATGGAGAAGCGCATGGTTCCTTTATGTCGAAGGCGTGACGGCGTAGGAGTTCTTCAACAACGACCCCTCGGCCGACACGATCACCCACGTCCGCGGCCAGATCAAGGAGGTGAAGGAGGTGATGGTGGACAATATCGGTAGGGCGCGCTGGGATTGCGTCATGTGCAGACAAAGTTCTCGGAAGAGGAGAGAAGATCGAGGCGCTCGCCGACAAGACGCGCGATCTGGACCAGCAGGCCTTCATCTTCAACTCGGACGCTCGCGCTCTCAAGAACAAGATGTGGTGGCAGAACGCTCGCAGCGTCGTGATGATCGTCGTCATCGTCCTCGTCGTGATCCTAATCCTCGTCATTGCGGCTTGCGGAGGGTTCTCCTTCTCGAAATGTAGAAAGCAATAAGCGTAGTTTTGCTCTTTGTTACAAACAGCCGCAATCGTCGTCACTGAACACATCATCCACCTCCTTCTGGATCTTCTCCTCCATCTCCTTCTGCGCGTCCTCCACGTGCGTCCGCTTCTCCTCGCCCTCCCCTCGACCTCACACCACCGCCATGCTTGGCAGCGCCCCCAGGCCATCCCTTTAATCCCAGCCAACCTCCAGATCGGGCGCCAGTAGCTCTAGGCCCCACACGCCCCTAAGATAAACACCGAGGCGCTGCTTCCCCGGCGTAATAGGCGGACTAGCGCCTGTTACGCTGGGGAATGCTTCCTTTAATTGGGAATCAACTGACCAGGAATTGAAATTCAGGGGGGCGACGGACCTCTAGCTAAGGTGAAATAGTATATGAGGAGAAACCTTGTGCATCGCGAGTTACTAGGAACATCTAGTATCAAGAAGAAGCGGTCAACTAGTGTCTTCTGTGGGATGAATACCGTGCAAGCAGACACGTAAGATTTGCACGAATAAGGGAAGAGGAGTACCATTTTCGGTTGCCAGTCCCGTGCCCTCCTTATTTCCCGACGATGTTCTTCTTATTATCGGGGGAATCGATGTTTTGGAGGAGGG
>ERZ827156.3187-NODE-3187-length-15249-cov-4.053376_pt1 | contig 15249 bp, 14 predicted proteins | sample MGYA00519919_ERZ827156 | MGnify/ENA primary metagenome ERZ827156 (study PRJEB31778, sample SAMEA3449269) | human gut metagenome | biome: human gut; feature: human-associated habitat; material: faeces | place: United Kingdom | collected 2010/2012 ... | reverse complement strand
CGCGCCCGCGCCGCTGCTCACCGCCGCGCGCGCGCCCATTCTGGCGCTGGAGGCCGTGCGCCCCACGTACCACTCGCTCGAGGTGACGCTGCGCTCCGACCGCCCCGGCCACGCCTGGTGTTTGGCGCTGTCCGAGGCCGAGTCGACTGCGTCGACGGTTCCGTCGGTGGAGGCGATCAAGGAGGGCGCGGCGGGCACGCTGGTGGCGGACGGCCTGGCGGACGTGTACGTGGAGGGCCTGGCGGCGGAGACGCTGTACCAGGTGTGGTGCTACGCCGAGACGGCGGAGGGCCTGCCCATGCAGAACACGCTGCAGTCGTTGCACGTCGCACAGCGCACCTTCCCCTGTGGGCTTCGATGAATGCATTGACCCGTAGACGCGCCCGTGCTGACGGTGCTGAGCCACGCCGCAGCCGCCGACCACGTGGTGCTGGTGCTGGGCACCACCGTGCCTGCCGCCGTGCGCTGCCTCGCGCAGACCGAGAAGGGCGCGCCGTCGGTGCTGGCGTTCGAGGGGCTGCCGGCGGTGGAGGTGGAGGCCACGGGCGAGTACCGCATCGACGGGCTGGCGGAGGCGACGGCGTACTTCGCGTACTGCCTGGCGACGGACGCGCTGGGCCAGCCGATGATGAACGCCGTGGCGGAGACGGAGACCGCCTTCACCACGCCGCTCGGTGGGCGCGCTCGCAGCGGCTGACGCGTAGACACACCGCAGGTGTTCGTGGCGCTGCAGCACCAGGCGGAGCTGGCGGCGCTGCTGTCCGTGATCCCCAGCGCGGCGGGCCAGGTGTGGTGCACCGCCAGCCACGAGGACGAGGTGGTGCTCACGCCGGCGCAGCTCAAGCTGGCGGCCGAGGCGCACGCGGTGGAGCCCGGCGTGCCGCTGCTGGTGGCCTTCGAGGCGCTGGCGGCGCACTACAGCTACCAGGCCTACTGCTACATCGAGAACGCGCGCGGCGTGGGCATGGCCGAGCCGCTCGCCTCCACGCGCGTGCTCTTCACCACGCCCGACTACCCCGTGCTGACCCTGACGCTCTCCGCCGCCGACTCCGGCGCGGTGGACCTCGACCTCGCCGTCTCCACGCCCGCCATGGCCTTCTGCCGCGCGCGCGAGGACGCGCCGAACCAGCTGCCGCCGACGGACGCGTGGATCCTGGAGGGCGCGGCGCTGAACGTGACGCAGGCGGCGCTGCCGAACTACCTGACGCTGAGCGGACTGAACCCGTCGAGTCACTACAGCGTGTACTGCACCGCGCAGACCCCCGCGGGGCTGCTCTCGCTGCAGGCGCTGGCGCAGCGCACGGTGGCGGCGACCACGGCGGCGGGTGGGTGCATGACTGGCGTGTGAGGCGTAGACACGACGGCGCCGGCGGTGGTGTTCAGCAGCGCGACGGAGTACACGGTGACGGCGCAGCCGCTGAACCTGACGGTGTCCTTCGCGAAGGCGATCCAGAGCCTGGACGAGGCGCAGCTGCAGCTGGCGAACTGCCGCATGCTGAGCAGTCTGCGCTACGCCAACAACCTCTTCTTCTTCCTGCTGGCGCCGCTCGCGCACGGCGTGTTCTCCTTCACGGTGCCCGCCGGCGCGGTCGTCGACCTGCACGGCAACGTCAACGCCGCCGCCACCTTCACGCGCTACTACGCGGAGGGCTTCCTCACCACGTCGCTCACCGCGCTGCGCCCGCTCTACGCCGACCTCCAGGTGCGCTACACCTACCCCGCCACCGTCGCCTGCGTCCTGCGCGACGCCCGCGCGACGCTCAACTGCTCCGCGCTGATGGCGGACCCTGCCGCCGTGTCGAGCGCGGTGGAGGCGGAGGTGCCCGCGACGCTGCGGTTGGAGCCGCTGCAGCTGAACCACACGGCGTACGCGTACTGCTGCGCGGTGGAGGCCAACGACGTGGAGATGAGCAACTCGGTGCAGTCCACGGAGCTGACGCTCGCCGTCGGCTGGCTCGACTGCCCCGTGGTCGCCGGCGAGGTCTGCAGCGCGCACGGCACCTGCGACCGCGGCGAGGCCTGCGCCTGCGACGCGGGCTTCTACGAGGCGGCGTGCGACCGCGCGTGTCCCGGCCTGATGACCGTGGCGGACGGCGCGAGAGAGTGCTCGGGTCATGGTACTTGTCGCCACGGCGCGTACACGTGCAAGTGGGAGAGGCGGCGTGGCGTGAGGGTTAGGTGCGAGGAGGGCTTCGAGGGCGATGCCTGTCTGCTGCGAGAGGCGACGGGCGCCGTGCCGGCGGAGGGCCGCGTGTTCGTGTACGCGGTGCTGGCGATGACGCTGCAGACGCCCTTCGTGACCGCGTTCGAGGCGCAGGAGGCGCGCTACGCGCTGCAGTCATGTGAGCGCCGCGCGAGCGACTGACGCGTAGTCTTCGCCAAGCAGTTCGGCGTTTCCCGCGGGGATACCGCCATGAAGGAATGGAGCGCGGCCGCCGCGGAGGGCCGGCGGCTGGCGGAGGGCGCGGCGGTGAACGCGACGCTGCTGCTGAGCGTCCCGGCCGCCTCGGAGGCGACGGCGCGGCAGTTCTTCACCGACCCCGTGGCGGTGGAGTCGGCGCGGCAGATGCTGGCGCGCGACGGGCAGCCGCTGGCGGCGCTGGAGGCGATGCGCGTGGAGCGGGTGTTCGCGCAGCGCGCGGACCAGAGCGACGTGTACAGCTGCTACGACGGCGTGCTGAGCGCGGAGGAGGCGGACGTGGACTGCGGCGGCGTGTGCAGCGCGAAGTGCGCGGCGGGCAAGCGGTGCGCGGTGGACGGCGACTGCGCGTCGGGCGCGTGCAAGGAGGGCACGTGCCAGCGGTTCCGCGTCACGGCGGGCGTGGTGTGGGTAATCGTGGTGCTGGTGATCGTGGTGGTGGCGGTGATCGTGGCGATGGTGCTGGTGCTGCGCGGACGCAAGCCGGGCGCGGAGGCGAAGGCGGCGGAGAAGGAGATCGAGATGGTGCGCCAGCGCAAGGAGGCGGAGATCGCCGACCTGGAGAAGCTCGACGCGCAGGAGGAGGCGGACTTGCAGAAGCTGGAGAAGCACGTGAAGCGAAAGCATCGCCACGCTGCCCGCAACGGTGGCTCTCAGACCGTGCCTGCTCCTGCCATTCCCACTGAGTCTGCTGCTGAGGTGCCTGCTCCTGCCATTCCCACTGAATCGACTGCTGAGCTTCCCACCGATTCCATGATTGCGACGGCGGGAAGTACAATCCAGAACAGAACGGAGATTCCTGAGAACGGCGCTCGCCCGACCGAAGTGGATGATACCGAAAACGCATTGCCGGAAGCTACTCCCGATGAATCAGGGCAGAGACGTGATTAACTCCAGAAATTCGAGCGTAATATAGAATGTTTTGGACTGTTTGCTGCAACAAACACGCGGACACTGTCCTTTCACGAATACGGATGAACTAGGTTCTTATCAAGGGGAAGCGCGAGGAATCCATAGTCGCAGTCAAAAGGGTTTTCGTACACAGTCGTGTCGACGGGTTGAGTCGACAAATCCGTAAGCTCGATTTCCACTCCAGTCTCTGCAGGGGACGCTTGGCATGCGCGATGTACATTGGGGAAGTGCTTCCTCTTTCGATCGGCATAAAACGAAGTGGAGTGAGAAGATGGCGGTAAAACACGGTGCGTTGTATTTCTTTGTTCAACGACGTCTGTTTTCTTGATAGAGTCGCTCATGACATGATGAAAAGTGACGCTTCTTATCGGCACGGTTTTCGGTGCCAGTGGTTGTTTGCAAGTAGAATTCTGAAAGGGCATCGAAACGAGCAGTTCCCTCCATCATCAAATGCTCTCTTCCGTAGCGATTGTCCGCAAATCCGCGTACCACGACGAGTGCTCGTCGTATCTGCAGCAGCAGGGATTCACGGTCAGAAGCGCTCTCCCTCAATCCATGCTTGCCGTAGGTGTTTACGCGTCTTCTTGTTCGTAGGACATTATCATCAACGAGAAGGAAACGGTCGCCTACTTGCTTATTGGAAATGCTTCGGATGTGGGAGAGAATGTGGGGGTCTTTCATCAAACGTTCAAGAATGCATTCTGCATCTTCGTAGAGAGTCAGATTGAATGGAAAACAATTCAGATGATCCAGTTGGGATGCCATTGGAGTGTGACGTAGAACTACGTATCCAGCAGCCCGCTTCTTGTTTGCAGAGAATGTGCAGAAGGCGGTGGACATTATCGTGCAATTCTCCAGGGTGATTAGTTCCGACAAGAGAAACTCCGTTCTATAAACTGCGCTTCCTGATTTCTAGGTGGTCGCATACTGTGAGGAAGTGCCATAACCGTTTCTTCTTGACCCTAGAAGAGGAAGGCGATAACGAACGAGCAGACGGTTCTGTCCATTATTCAGTCGATTCCCATCAAGCCAAGACTGAAGGAAATGGAAGCGAGCCTCATTCTGGATTCCATCGGTACGACACATCCACAGTCACTCACGCAAAGGGTCACTCCAAGCTCTGATGGAGGGAGACGAAAAGACGTTGTTTTCTCAGATTCCGTTGGATCGAAGCGTTCTGAGAAGAATCAGTAGTTGGCTGCATCCGCCTCATGAAGAACAAGAGTTTGATTAGGAAAGAAGGGTGCCACTCATTCTGTTTCTGTTTGTTCGGATGCAGCCTGACGCGTACATCGAACCCATCGACTATGATGCGATGGTCCAAACTGCTTTATCCATGACCCGTATTGACAGATCGGCTCTTTCAGTGGATAGACAAATTGGCTTCGGTAGATTCATCAGAGCCAGTGACTGCGGCCAAAACGATTAATCCCATTGCTTTCTTTAACATCATCCAAGAGGGGGATGAGAACGACGTATCCGTTATGTGTGCGGTAAACAGTAGCATCTCTATGTCAGTATTGTTGATTGTCGAACGGCGAAGGAGTACGAGGCGAACCATCTTTGGAATGCCATCAGTATTCCCTCTGGTAATCATTCCTACTGCAACTCTCAACGTAGATACAATCAATACACCCACAACAACGGCCGTTGTCTGTGCGACTCTTTCCCACATGAACGAGAGCTGGGACAAGGATCAGTTATTGTGTCTCTACGGTAATTCTACGTACTCTCTCTACCACCATTTCATTTCCAGAGAGGAGATGCACATCTGTCAAGAATTCTTCTCCAAACTGTCTCCCCGCCTCCACTTCTTCCTCCTCTCCGACTACTCCGCCTTCCAGGCTCAGTTCCCCTTCTTCACCACGCCCGCCCTCTGTCCCCACACCCACGGTATGTTGCCTCTCTGTCTTCTCCCCTCTTCTCTTTACCTCGCCTCCAGGCACCACCCTCACCCCACCCTCACCCATAGGGCCGCCGACCCCGCGCTGCTCCGCCTGCTCCACCTCTGCCCCGTCACCACCGACCGTCTTCTCTCTCTCCTCCTTCGCGCCCAGCCCCTCCCGAAATCGGCCCTGCTTCTGGAGACCCCCAATCTGTACGACCCCCTCACCCAGCAGCTCGTCCTTCTCGCCTTCACCCGCGTGGCCGTCTCCTCACCACCTCACGCACAGATCGCCCACACTACTCGCAACGACGCCCTCGTACGTCTCCACGACGTCTGGCCCTCCTTCTCTCTTCCCATGCCTGCTCAGATGCCTGCTCAGATGCCTGCTGTGCCTGCTGTGCCTGCTGTGCCTGCTGTGCCTGCTGTGCCTGCTGTGCCTGCTCAGATGTCTGGTGAGGCGCCTGAGGCGCCAATGACCCATTCAACCGCGCTGGATCTGACGGACGTGGACTGGGGCCTGAGAGGGAAGGAATCGCGGGAGGAGGAGGAGAGGATGATGAAACGCATCCTGGCGAAACTCCGACAACTCAATCTACAGTATGAAACGCCTGGCATTTCGTCGCTGGAGTTGAATCGAAACCCCACACTGGAGTGGGCGGCAAGTGTGATGGAGATGCTAAAACGGGTGACCACAACCTGGTCAGTGAACGACATATATCCCCTAATCGATTACATAACTCGTACACTTCTCACGTCCCTGTCATCCTAGACCAACTCCCATTCATTCAAATCGATGACGAAAAATGGCTTGATTTTGTGTGTGCCTCCACGGGCTTCGCTTCTCTTCTCTCTGTCACCGCCACACCCGCATCGGACAAGATGGCGAGGGTACTGGCGAAGTTGAGACTGCGGTTCTGTATCCAGCTCCTGCAAACGGGTTTTGCACTGCCGGGTGCTGTGACACTGTGGAAGAAGATGAAGGAACTGATTCTGGAATGCATGTCGATGCACGAGGAGGTAGTGATGACTGGCTTTGGTGATGGATAGAGTGTAGACACGCTCTGCTGCCGATGCATGGCGTCTCTCCTCGTTCCACTAGCGCGATTCTATCATCAGGCTGAACAGTACACTGGCAATCCTGTGTTGCAGAATTGGTGCCTACAGAACGTGGAAATGGTAAATGCGGCATCTACGGAGTGTATTCAGTGGATTACGGAGATGACGAAGAAGGAGTGTCTGTACATCAATTCGCAAGAACGAATGGAGTTGATGGCGAGTGGAAATTCCGTAGCCGAGTCACGTGTAGTCATTCAGTTCCTGCTCATGAACCAATTCCAGCAAACCGGTTTCCTCCCTTCTGTGGCCATGGTGTTGGACTTCTTTTCAAGTACGGCGTGCAAATCCGCCTTCTACAACTCGCTCCCTGCCATTCGTCAACTCCCCTCGGAAAGCGTTCTGCAGTTGCTGCGTGAATCCTTTCTTGTTTGTTTTCAAAAGCGCGGGGTATTTCTCCCCTTGCAGTGTTTTTCTCTGATCAGGGCCACTCGTGCTCCGTGCATATGAAAACCGAAAGCAGTGTGATTAATGATACCATCGAGGAGAAGAAGAAGCGGTTGGAGGAGTTGCGCCGGATGCGAGAGCAACGCGCTGTGTAGTTCGCGAAGGAGTGAAACTGATCGAATAGAAATGGTTCTACGTCCGCAGAAGATCAGGATATCGATAGCCTTGTTGGGAGGATTCTGCGGACTTCTAGCAACGGCCAACGAAAGAACGAAGAGGATGCAAGAGAAGACAGTGTGGAGAGCCGTGTGATTCACGAAGCGGATCATTCTTACTCTGAAGTACCCTCGTCTTCCTGGGATGACAGCATAGTCGCGAGAGCCGCCACAGGACCAGCCCGAACGGAAGATTGAGCGCTACGAAAAGGCCGTTCAGACTCCTCCCCTTCCTACTCCTGTGGAAAGCGTCACCCAGAGTCAGATGAATGATAGAGAAAAGAAGGAGTCTGCTCCGCCGGTCGCCGATATGTCAAAGGTGGAGCTGAATACCCCTAAGAATTCCATAACAGCGATAAAGAAGCGTAACGCCGATCATTCAAGCTGAAAGAATAGGCATCACTGTGTTGAACAATCAAGATGGTTTGAAGCAAATCCAGAACAACCTGGAGGGCGACGCTATCTGCAACTCTGTGGGAATCGTGGAGAGAGCCCTCACTCAGGTGGAGGAATGCGATTTCATGGTGGATACTGCTCTTTGCAGTGACGTCTAGAAGGACTACATCAGTGCGGATGCGGAGGAGCTGGAGAAGAAGGACATTGTGAGCGTGTCTCAACATCATTCCGATTAGCTCACGCTCTCCAAGCAGTACGCCTTCGACGTCGTGAACAAGCACCCCGTCACCTCCATCACCATATCCCCCTTCCAGCACTCCTTCTTCCTCCTCTCCTATCACTCCTCTCTCACCCAAGTGGGATCCCCCGATTTCGATTCCCCGTAGACCCTCGAGACCAACGGCTACTTCGCCCTCTGGGACGAGCAGATCGCCGACCACCCCTACCGCATCCTCTTTTCCAACGAACCCGTCACCTGTGCCGTCTGCCACCCTACGGACAAGGACCTCGTCATCGGCGCGCAAGTCAGCGGGCACATCGGCGTGTGGGGCGTGGCCGACGGCACGCTGCGCAGCATCAGCGACCAGAAGGAGCCGCGTCACACCAACCGCGTAGTGGGGTTGGGTTTCATCGGGCGTTTCATTCATAGCTTGGCGGTGCTGAAGACAGCGCTGGCGTCGGCGCTGGCATCAGTGAGTCAGGACGGCGTGGTGTGCGTGTGGAGTCCCGCGTCGTTCGCTCGCCCCGTGGTCGCCGTGCACCTGAAGGACCTCGTTCTCTCCTGCGAAGCCGTTCATGTCTAGACGCAGGAGGCCCGCGGGCAGGAGGCGGAGCTGGTGCCGTCTGCGCTGTCCGGCTTCGACGCGCGCGCGAGCTGCGTGCTGGTGGGCTGCGAGGACGGGCGTGTGGCGGTGCTGTCCGTGCGCAACAACGTGGTGGCGGCGGAGGCCGTGGCAGCGGTGCACGCGGGCATGGTGACTAGCATCGATTTGGAGGTGCTCCCGCGCGAGCTCACGCTGGTGGTGTCTGCGGGGATGGACTGGAGCGTGAAGGTGTGGAGCGAGGAGGTGGCGGTGTCCCGCGGGGATGAGGCGTAGAGGCCGGGTGAGCCGCTGTTCTGCCTGCCGTGCAGTTCGTTCGTGGTGGCGGTGAAGTGGCACCCCAAGAATCCGAATCTGCTGCTGGTGGCGTGCGAGAAGGGCGTGGTGGAGTTGTGGAACGTGCTGAAGGACCGTGAGGTGCTCGTGTGGCGGGAGTTTCATCGTAGTGTCCGCTGGCGTCGGTGCGCGTGAGCAGCGACTGCGGAATTACAGCAGTGGCGTGGAAGGATAGCGGGCGACAGGCGCTGGTGGGGCTGGAGAGCGGCGCGATGGTGACGGTGGACGTGCTGAACGAGGTGTGCGAGGTGCACGAGGAGGCGGTACAGGCGCTGGTGCGGATGGTGAAGGACATGCTGGACTGTTCTGTTTGCCAACAAATACACGACCACAGACGACGCCGACTCCGCTCGCGGCTGACCGCCTCTCCACCGTCCCTGCGATCGCGTCGGTCACGATCCCTGGAGTCTCTGGAGTCTCTGGAGTCTCTGGAGTCTCTGGAGTCTCGAAAGCCTCTAGAATCTCGCCGGTCGCGGTCTCGGGAGTCCTTGACGTCGCGGCGGTCGTCGTAGCGGTCGTGCCTCCAGCGCTCCTCCAGCCGCACGTCCACCTTGCGGAACAGCGCGTAGTAGCTGTTGAGCAGGTTCGGAATCGTGCCGTCCGCCTTCTTCGTCCGCGGGATGTTGCCGCTCAAAAAGTTGAACGCCTTCTGGCGGCTGTACCCGTACGAGCTGCTCGTGATCTCGCTCAGCCCCGCCTCCGTCAGCAGCGCGCGCCACTCCTCCCGGTTTCGGAAGTAGGTTTGGAAGGTGGAGCAGAAGTCGGGCGTTTCGACCACGGGCTGGAGGACCAGTGCGTAGAAGCCGTGTTGCACGTCCAGAAACACGCGCATTTCGTCCGGATCGCAATTGTGTTCCCGAATCATGACGTAACCCCCAGGCCGCAGCACACGGACCACTTCCTTCAAAAAGGGCTCGACTTCTGGAATGTGGTGGAGCACCATATAAATGGTGATCATATCGAAACAGTTGTCACAATACGGAAGCGTCACTCCGTCATAATGCTTAAACAGAAACCGCTCGCTCTGGTCCGCCTCGGGCGGCAGGTCGCGCACGTCGCAGCCGAAGACGTGGTAGCGGTCGAGTCGCAGGTCGGCGCCGATGGCGATGCTGATGCTGCCGTCCGCGCAGCCGATGTCCAGGTAGTCGCGGATGGTGTGCGGCGTCAGGCAGGCGTCGGGCAGCATGTTGTGGAACTGGTCATGAGAACACACACACATCCTCACGTCACGCACGCGGGCCTGCGCGCGAAGCGCCTGGTCCTTCGCCTGCTGCTCCTCGCGGCTCACGGGCTGCGGCTTCACCACCAGCGCCACGGCGTCCGCCTCCTCCTCCTCCGCTCGTGCCAGCAAGGGTTTCACTTCCTCCTCCTCTTCCTCCTCCTCCTCCTCCGGCGCTTCTTCCGCGGGGAAGAGGTAGTGGTACAGGGAGGTGTAGATCGCGGAGTCTTGCTGCTGCAGGGGGTCGGAGCAGGCCAGCTGCGGATCATTGCATCATCTCGCGCTTACCTTCTCCTCGATGATGCTGAACATCTTCTCCACCTTCGCGGGAGAACCGCACTCCTTCTTGATCCACTGCTTCGTCCGCTCCTTGAGATCGCCGCCACGCTCCCATATCGTCTTGAACTGCTTCTGGCTGATGATCGTAGGGAGGTGCTCCTCTCCCGGGTACTCCAAGGCAGCCGAATTCAGCGTTCGGATCGGAGGGACGAGGGACACCAGCACGGTCTATAGAATCACTCCTACAGTACAACCCAACATCGGCAGACTCCAACGCCATCACATCAAAAGCACGGAGCTGGAAACCGTATTGTTTGACCGTATCGATGTGCCCCTTGGCAATACGAAGACTCACAAAGGGACACCGCGCATCAAAACACTTCTCAAGCACACTCTTCAATTCCACTCCCTTTATCGTAATCGCATCACTTTCGTCAACACTGACATGCAGTTCACTGTTCGAATAACGCAAATCCAGATAGATGGGGGTCATGAACGCATGAGCAGAATACCACCTCTCCAAAGTGTCCATCAGCGTGTACGAGGTCAGATTCAGTCGCTTTTCGCATCCCCACTGGTAGCAGTTGCGAGACACTCTCGATCGGCGTTCGGGACTGAATGTACACATCGAAACGTCGTAGATTCCGTTGCAATGCAAAAAGGAGCACACAGTGACTCCATCATCGGGTATGCCGATGAAGAGTCCTCTAGACGCCCTTCCAGATATATCGTAGTTGGTGATCGGGCAGTACTGCTCACGGATTGACACAATATGCGCTCCAATTTGGGACACCTCGGTAAAGTCCGGTAACCCTGCACAGCCGGTTCCTCCAAGCTGTACGCCCCTCTTATCATACTCGAAACCGGGCGGGAACTTCGAGGCTAGCATTATTGTAACTCTCTTTTGTCTTCGTTGATGGGTGGCATTGTGAGTAAAGAGTTTGGCCGTAAGTCCGTAGTGGAAATGAATGAACTGATGGAGAGGAGTACGCAGTAGTGGGGGTTGCGTCCCTTTTGTGTGAGAAAGTGCGAGCGTGGAATAGTTGTGTGAAGAGCGAAGAGGCACATGCCATTTGGGAAAAGAAACACAGTTTCCGCGGGAATTGCTTTTATTGCCGCTTGGATTCAAGTGATGCCGTCTCGGAGAAGATGAATAGAATGTTCGATTTCAGCAATAGCTAGAGGCGATTCATTTTGTTGATAGCGGATAAATTGTGATATGCCGAGTTCATCAAATTCAAAAACCCTGCTCTCTTCCGAGTTGTCTGTTGATAACTCGGACGAGTATATTCCAAGTGACGTATTCGATCCTCGCGGCGTTCACGGTGTAGACAACATATGCAAAGCGCGGAAATAACAGAAGAAACCCAGGTGCGTCAGATCGAGGCGGAGAAGGCGTACGTTGTTTGCCCGTGTGGTGTTACGAATAGCGAACTGAATCCGATATAAAGAAAGGACATCATGCTTCTTGCCATCGCTGTGGCAATATCCGTCGTCGTTACATATACTGCGAGAAGTGTCCCCAGGTCTTCTGCATGAAGTGCATGGATAAAATGATCGAGGAGCACGGCCCCGATTGCTTCAAGGGTGGCTGTCCCGTTTGTAAGAAGCTCTGCTGCTGCTCCGAAAAGTCGCTGAACTGCACAAGGAAAGTGGAATTCACGGAATTCGCTTGATGCCTAGTATCATTGCTACAAGAAGTGCCTTACGACAAAGAAGGGCGTGAAGCGAGTAGGTGTTCCTCTCTCCATCGATCCTAGAGCAACTACGCCTTCATGTCCTCCCCCACATCATCCCCATCTCTCTCCTCTCAGCCTGTCGCCCCCGTCGCGCAGGTCGCCAAGCCCGCGCAGCCCTCACAGGTCGCACAGTCTGCCCAGCTCGCGCAGTCCACGCAGCCCGCGCAGCCAGCCGCCAAGATTCTCGCGAGCCAAATCGCCGCTCGTCGCCACGCCCGTGGGACTCAAGCCGAAGGTGCTGCCGCTCCCGGGCTCCGCGCCGAGCCCCGCGCCGCTGCAGCGTCAGCCCTCCATTCAGCTGTTCACCGTGCCCTCCGTCTACGCCTCCTCGCCTCCACCCTACCTGTCCCCCGCCGTGCCTGCCATGCCCGGCATCTCGCCCGTGCCCTCCTCGAATATGTCCGCCGTGTCTGCCGTGTCTTCCATGCCCGTCGCGCCCGTCGCTCCTGCCGTGCCTGGCGTGTCGCCCGTGCCCGCCGTGCCCGGCCTGTACTCCGTGCCACTCCCGATGGCTTCCCGGTATTCGCTGAACCACATTCCCTCGGAGACGGCGCTGCGCGACCCTGGCTACCAGTCCTCCCTGCTCAGCCGCGAGTCGCTCGCCTACCCCGACGCCTACCGCTGGGACCCGGCCATGAGCCAACTGCACCGCGCGCCCGACTCCGTGAAGACCATGAACGTCGGCGTGTACAGCGCCAACGCCACGCAGCCCGTGGTCCTGCCGCTACGGCGCTCGGGCAGCAGCACGTCGCAGGAGCTGCTGCGCAAGCCCTCGCTCCTGTCGCAGATCTCGGGCGAGCGCGGGCTGTCCGACGAGGTCCGGCAAGACTCGATCAACCTCTGGGGCGTCGCCACGCCCGTGGAGCTGAAGCTGGCGCCGCGCACGGAGCTGCAGTCGGAAGTGTGCTTCGATGAGAGCGACGGCGAGGCGCCCGCCGCGGAACTGAAGCGCGGCGTGTCCGGGGGCAGCGTCTCGGGGGCGCCGTTTGTTGGCGGGGATAGCTTGCAGTCGCTGAACGCGTCGTATTCGCTGGATTCCCGCGGGTACAGCGCGACTTCCGGAACCTTGTAATCTAAGTCCTTTCTGATGTATATTACCTTTGGTATACTCTTTTGCTTGGCTTTGTTGAACAAACACACGCAAACTCAGTTGCTGCGAAGCGTACTCCAAACCCTCGTGATCATCGAAGGATTCTCCACTTCGAAGACGTATTCTCTATTCCTAACCACCAACACCCTCCCCCACCTTTCCGAATTGGTAAACGTGATTTTCTTATCGTTCGCCTTCATCTCCACCGCACTTGTCTGAATCACGCCATTCTTCTTCTTGAAGAACAGGAAGGGTTTTCTCGTCCACTCGATCTACACGTTATGGGAATCAACGGATTCGACCTTCTCCTTTGTGATAATCAGCTTCGTCGCGTGCGAAGAGCCATTGCTGCACATCTTCATGCACTGAATTCCTTGGGATAGTTGGGATGTGAAGGATTCTTCCTCCTTCTTTCTCTCTTCCTCCTGTCTCTTCTTTTCCTCTTCCTCCTTTCTCAGTCTCTCTTCTTCTTCCTTCTTCCTTCTCTCCTCTTCCTCCTTCTTCAGTCTCTCTTCCTCTTCTTTACGCAGTCTCTCCTCTTCCTCCTTCTTCTTCCTTTCCTCTTCTTCCCGTCTCAATCTCTCTTCTTCTTCTCTCTTCTTTCTCTCTTCTTCTTCCTTTCTCAGTCTTTCTTCTTCCTCCTTCTTCTTCCTCTCTTCTTCTCTCTTCAGTCTCTCTTCTTCCTCCTTTCTCAGTCTCTCCTCTTCTTCCTCTTCTCTCTTCTTTCTCTCTTCTTCTTCCTTTCTCAGTCTCTCCTCCTCTTCCTTTCTCAGTCTCTCTTCTTCCTCCTTTCTCTTTCTCTCCTCCTCCTCTTCCTTCTTCTTTCTCTCTTCCTCCTCTCTCTTCTTTCTCTCCTCTTCTTCTCTCCTCTTCCTCTCCTCTTCCTCCTTCTTCAGTCTCTCCTCCTCTTCTTTACGCAGTCTCTCCTCTTCCTTCTTTCTCTTCTTCTCTTCCTCCTCCTTCGCCTTCTTCTCTTCTTCCTCCTTTCTCTTCTTCTTTTCCTCCTTCTTTCTCTTCTTTTCCTCCTCCTCTTCTCTTGCCTTCTTCTCTTCCTCCTCCTTTCTCTTCTTCTTCTCTTCCTTCTTCCTCTTCTTCTCTTCCTCCTCTTCCTTTGCCTTCTTTTCCTCCTCTTCTCTTGCCTTCTTCTCTTCCTCCTCCTTCCTCTTCTTCTTCTCTTCCTTCTTCCTCTTCTTCTCCTCCTCTTCTTCCTTTGCCTTCTTTTCTTCTTCCTCCTTCGCCTTCTTCTCCTCCTCTTCCTTCCTCTTCTTCTTCTCCTCCTTCTTTCTCTTCTTCTCCTCTTCCTCTTCCTCTTCCTTCTTCTCCTCCTTTTTCACCTTCTTTTGTTTCTCATCACTTCCCTTCTCAGATACTGCCTCATCATTCTTGTTCTTTCCCTCTTCTTTTCCCTTTGATTCAGTATCCATGCTCTCCTCATAGTCCTTCCAGCGATTCTCAGCATACTGTTTGTGATAGACAAATGGACACAACTACCTTTTTCTTACGATGTTCCGATCCCTCGCAAACGGCAATATGATCTTCCTTATGACGCTCCTTCACAACTTCGCCACAGCAGCGACAAACAACCCACTTTGAGCGGCTCTTTCTATGCAATAATCACACAAGTCCATTTATCCAACTTCTTTTCAGATTCCATTCGATGCTGAACAGATAATACTCCAGCATTGGATTGACCCTACAAATAGATACACCCAAATTTGTACTGCAACAAAACGAGTGATTGGGTCCTTATGTGTATTAGTCAACAATCACGTGTTTGGCGCTGCACTCATGCTCTATTTACTTCTCGTCATTCCAAAATGCCATCCAGTAGTAACAATGGGTTTCATCTATTGTTCAACCCGTGTTCATTTGTGAATGATACAATAATGCGCACATGAATCAAAACAACGCAGTGTCAGATACCTCATTATCCTTCCATTGTATCAAGGGAAATGCTTCACTTGCCTCGCGGCGCATCACTATCGACTGCAATCAACACGTTGTTTCGAACGGCTGTGAAGAATGCATATCCTGCTCTTCCCATTGGAAGTACCAATCTAATGGTCTGATTTCACTATTCGCCTCATGCGCATAGATATTCCAAAACAATAACCGGAAGATGAAGCACGATTACCAATGCAACGCTGCCATGTCTCTTGCAAAGACGCTAAATGCACTGAAAGGTGAACAAGGGAAAGGGATTTCATCTAGAAGTGTAGCGGAACGAATTGCAAGTGCTCTGCCCCGTTTGGTCCATGCCTCACAATCATGCGTAGCGAATCCTGTCATTGGCAAAACAGAAGTTGCTGGACCTGGATTCATCAACGTGTATTTGGACCGGAATTGGGTCGCCGATCGTGTTCATAGTATCCTTGTGGATGGCTGCATCCCCCCTCCCGTGGAGAAGAAGCGCGTTGTTATTGATTACAGCTCCC
>ERZ827156.3184-NODE-3184-length-15255-cov-49.102105_pt1 | contig 15255 bp, 10 predicted proteins | sample MGYA00519919_ERZ827156 | MGnify/ENA primary metagenome ERZ827156 (study PRJEB31778, sample SAMEA3449269) | human gut metagenome | biome: human gut; feature: human-associated habitat; material: faeces | place: United Kingdom | collected 2010/2012 ... | reverse complement strand
AGGCGCAGGCAGCGAAGCGTCCCTGCCAGTAACTTTGCGCGTCCGCAGACGCGCCTCCAAGCTGCTCTTCCCCCAAGATTCCGTGAAGAACCATTCATCTACGCCACCTTGGCACGCTTATCTGAAAAATAAAAACGGGTACTGTGGAGGATTTCGTCCTCACACAGTACCCGTTTTTTGATGCAATCGAGGGGGAATTACTCCGCAGCAGGCGCAAAGAAGGAAATCTGCGTCGCACCGGTCATGGCATCGGCGGACAGCATCGTGATGGGAGCCGTTTCGACGCTCAGCGTTGCGAAAGAGCCTTCATAGCCGCTTTCGGTCGTGAAAGCGAAGGTCAGCGCATTGTGACCTTCCAGCGCGCCGTCCATCGAGAAGACAATCACCTTCACCGCATCAGCCGGAACGTCCGTCGCCATGACAAACTTTTCGCCGGTCGCATTGATGGTAATGCTGACTTCCTTCACGGTTTCACCGGTCTTGTTGTAGACGGTGTAGTAGCCGGTCTGGTTGTTCGCAGCCTTGGCAGCGGCCAGCAGACCCTGCACATAGCCCAGCGTATCCACCAGCGTGCTGCTGGAGACGGCGTCCACCATTTCTTCCTTGGTCTTGCCTTCAATGGCAGCTTCCAGTTCGGCGATGGTCTTGCCGGTCACGAAAGCTTCAATGGCGTTGTAGCTCACGCCCAGCGGCGTGGTTGCGCCCGCCTTGGTCGTCATGTTGGTGCTGTACAGACCGTCGTTCACAACCTTAGAAGCCAGCACCTTGCCTTCGGGATAGTTCTGACCGAAGGAAGCGTCGGAGTTCGGAACGCCTTCCGCCGTGGCGGCATCCATGAACTGGAACTCGTCGATGTGCGCGGCAACGATGGTGTCGCCATCCATCGCGACGGTCAGCACAGCGAAGCAGGACGTGCCATGTGCGGCATACTCAACCTGACCGATTTTGACTTCAGCCAGCGCAGCCGTGGACAGCAGCATGATGGACAGGAGCAGTGCGAAAAACTTTTTCATAGGAGCCAACCTCTTTTTTGCGAAACTTGGCAGAATTTCTACCAGCAACACTATTATACGCGCAGCAGTGCCGGTTTGTCCAGACAAACTTGTCAGAAAAATAGCAAAATCGTCGCTTGATGCAATCAGACGTTATTGCCGTATCGACCAGTCATTTGCGTCCGTACTTGCTCGATAACCTCATCCAGCACAAAATTACGGAACCAGTATTCCCCGTCATCAGGGAAATCAAGGTAGTCCGTGTAGAAGGGCATGACGCGCGTGTCCTGCTGGCGGAGCGTCCGAATCGCGCCTGTCCGGCAGTCCACTTCCGCGTTGAAGCTGCGCCCGTCGGGGTAATCCAGCGTCACTTTCCAGATGGGGTCGCCCTCGCCGGGGTCAATCAGCACACCGCCGCGCAGGGAGTAGTCATCGTCGCCCAGCGCGCGGGCAGCGTATTCCGCCGCGACTTCTTGAGAAATCGCGTAGTCAGGGACGTCGGGGTAAATCGTCTGACACAGGCAGGCAACAGACCAGTCGCCGACGTAGCTGCCGCTGATGCTTATCGCGGACTGGAAAGAACGGAGCGTTGCCTGATCCCAGCGCAGGATATTGGCGCCGTACAAATCAACATAGCGCTGAACAATATGATTGGCGTACATGCCGTAGACGATGCTGGGCTGCGTGTTCGCGTCGCGGTAGAAGATGGTGACGCGAAGGTCTTCCGCCAGCGTGTTCCAGACGCGCACGGGCAGCAGAATGCTGGTGCGTAGGGCACTGAAGCTCGGAATCTGTACGGAGCCCACCACGGACAAGTCGCTGTCGCGCACGTCCATGAGGAAGTACCCCATGTCGGTGGACAACCAGAAATGCCAAATCAGCTCACCATCCTCGCGATAAACAAGGAACGAGGAATTCTCATAGCACAAATGGGCGTTCAGCGATTTCAAGGCGGCAGCGGTCACATCATCGGCGGTGGATTTCGTGCTGGCATCAGGAACGACCTCCAGCGCCAGCAGGGCGTTGAACAGCGGCAACGTGCCGTCCGTTTCCATCTGGCGCAGACCGGCTTCGTCCGTCAGGCTGCCGGTCAGCAGCGCTTGCAGCTGCTGGACGGTTTCGCGCTGGTAAATCGGGGGCAGATAGCCCTGCATCAGCAGCGTGAAGCGCGCTGCATCCAGCGGATTGCGGTTCCAGCCGACATCCAGCACTTCGCCGTACCAGTTCAGCGCTGCCCAGTAAATGTCACCCTGCGACGTGTTCTGCGCATCCTTGGTGAAAATCACGACACCGCCGCCCGTGTAGTAGGAGAATCCGCCTGCCGTGTCCTCAAAATCGCTTTCAATAAAGCAGGTGTACCCTTCTTCTGCCATATTCCGCTGATATTGGCGCTCAATGGCGGCACTGGCGGCAGATTGCGCCGTTTCGGCATCCACGGCGGGTACGCCATGGGAGAAGTCCGTGCGGTCGAGGGTGGACAGCAGCTGACTGGGGAAAAACTCCTGCGGCAAACCGTAGAGATTGCCGGAGTACGTCGTTGTCAGCAGCGTACCGGTCAGCCCGTTCAGCTCCAGATAGACGATGCTCTGCCCGCTGGGGGCATTCGGCTGGCGGATGGCAATCTTCCAGAAGTCGCCGGACGCGCCCGCAAGGTACTCTGCCGCCAGCACCTCGGACGATGAACCGCCCTGAATGGCGAGCGCGGCGTCAATGGCTTCTTCGCGGGTCAGCGCTTCCGCCGGAACATCCGGGAAGCCATCGCGCCCGACGCTCAGGAACAGCTCATGCACCGTCTGCATTGACGAACGATCCGCCCGCGAAAGCGCCAGAATGTACACACGCAGCTGCATGGGCGTCCATGTGCGCATGTCGTAGCCGAAAATGCGCCGGAAGCCGCGGGTCACTTCGTCTGCCGTGTGATCGCTGCCCGCACCGCGTTCCCGCCGCATTCGGCAAATGCTGCCGTTCTCCGCGTTCACCGCGACTTCGTATGTCGTGCCGAACGCATCCAGCGCATCAAAATTTACGCAGTAATACGCTCCCTCACAGGTGCCGTCATAAACACCGGAAAGGAAGCGGATACCTACACGATAGAAATCAAGATTGGTGAAATCCGCCTGCGGGTCGTCATTGGTGCGGATGTAGGCAACTGCGCGGGCAAGGGCGTCCTGCGCGGTGATTTCGGTGGAGAGCGGTTCGCGCGTCATGCCCGGCAGAATCCCCTGATAGCCGATTCTTTCAAGCGTCTGGCTGAGCGCCACCTGCGCGCGGATATCCCACTGCCCCAGCGACGACCCCACAGGGCAGAGAATTTCCAGCAGCGTGGAGAGCGAACAGCCACCGTCCTTTTCGACCTGCGTCATCAGCGCCGAAATCGCCTCTTCATCCACTGAAAACTGCAAATCCGCCGCGCTGGCCAGAAGCTTTTTCACCTGTGCCGCCGTCAGGAAATCGCCCTGACGGGTGACGTCGGCAGTGAGCTGCGGGGAATCGTCCGACAAAATCCCGGTTTGCAGCAGGACACCCGCGCCCAGTACCAGCACGAGCAGCACCGCAGCGATGGCCTGCCAGCGAATCACGCGCGGACGCTGTTCATCCTGCGAAACGCGGCGCAGGACGGCATTCACCTGCGCGTCGGTGACGTGCAGTCCAGCTAAATTCGTATCCAGCACCCGCTTGAGTTTATCAGACATAGCAGTCACCTCCTGTCAGCGAAAGTTTGAGCGCCTGTTCCGCTTTTTTGAGCCGCGTATGCACCGTCGACTTGCTGATGCCCAGTGCATCGGCGGTTTCCTGAAGGTTCATGTCCTGATAATAGTAGAGAATCAGCGGCTTTTTGAGGTCGTCGGGCAAGCGCAGGATGTCCAGCATCAATTCCCGATCCTCTGGCAGCACGGTCATCATGCCCTGCGGCAAGTCTTCCAGCGCGTGCCGCATGTCGATGTGCCGAAACCACCGTTTCCGCTGATAATCGCGGCAGACATTGATGGCAATGCGCATCAGCCACGTTTTGACGCTCGCGCCGTTGCGCTGCTCGAAGGTGTCCATGGCGCGCCAAGCGCGGAGGAAGGTGTCCTGCATGGCATCCTCGGCTTCACGCGCGTCGGAAAGGATGACGAAGCATGTACGCAGGATGGCGGTGCCGTAGGTGCGCATCCAGTCTTCCAAGCGGCGTTCATTGGGGGATTGCTGCTCCATGCTTTGCCCTCCTTTCATTTTCATGGTGATTTCAATGGATTAGACGCATAAAGCGGTGCGTTTTTCCAGGGGTAAGGAAAAATTGCGGAGAAAAATAATACGATTTCCCAATTCATTTGCGCTATTTGCTTGCGCCGCGCATTTTCATCTGGAAATAGTATAAGAAATCCTTATAGCCCCCTTCCTGAATTGATGTTTGTGTTTTGGAAAGATGTATGGTATATTTTTCACAAAGTTGCGAAGAGCAACCAGAGTGTCTTCCCTGCACGGGGACATTCAAAAAGGAAAGGGGTTTTTCATCATGAAGAAGCTGACGGCGCTACTGCTCAGCCTGTGTATGGTGCTGACGATGGCCTGCGCGACGGCGCTGGCGGAGGGCAAGACAGCGAGTGCGACGGCGGAAGGGTTTGGCGGCGGAAACGTGACGGTCACGCTGAGCGTGGACGGTGACAAGCTGGTGAACGTGGAAATCGACGCGACATCGCAGACTGATTCCATCGGTGGAGCGGCGGCGAAGGTGCTGGCGGAGCAGATGCTGGCAAACAACTCCGTCGAGGTGGATGGCGTGACGGCGGCGACGGTGACATCCGACGCGGTGAAAGCGGCCGCGGCGGCTGCACTGGCGGAGCTGGGGCTGACGAACGCGGACTTGGCGAAGGTCGAGGCGGCGGAGAAGGAAACCTATACCGACCTGACCTGCGATGTGCTGGTCATTGGTACGGGCGCGGCTGGCGGAGCAGCGGCGATGGCGGCTGCGGAAGCCGGCGCAAAGGTCATTGCGATTGAAAAGCTGGCGACCATCGGCGGCACGTCTGCGATGGCGGGCGGCGGCATTGCGGCGCCGGAATCCTCCGAGCAGAAGAAGTACGGCATCGAGGATACCTGCGAAGCCTACGTCGATCTGTGGGTGGAATACAACCACAACGAGTATTTCCGCGAAGACAGCGGCATGGATGAAGACCGCATCCGCTTCGTGGTGGGTCAGGCGGCGGGTCTGATTGACTGGCTGGAGGAGAACGGCTTCGAGTTCGGCCGTCCGATGAGCTTCGACCTGATTGAGGGCGTGGATCGCTTCCACTATGCCTCCAACGGCAAGCCCACCGACCTGCTCTATGCGAAGAATCAGAAGCTGGGCGTGGAATACTGGCTGGAAACGAAGGCAACGGCGCTGCTGACCGACGAAAACGGCAACTGCATCGGCGCGACGGTCGAAAAGGACGGTCAGACCTTCAACATCTACGCCAAGGGCACGGTATTGGCGACTGGCGGCTTCGGCAACAATCAAGAAATGATGGAACGCTTCACGCCCGTTGACGCGGCGCAGGTGGCGTACTTCTACGGCTCTGCGGGTCAGACTGGCGAGGGCATCCTGATGGCGGAGGCCATTGGCGCGGCGGTTTACGAGAAGGGTGCGCGCTTGGGCATGTCCTATGTCGTGGGCGACGGCACGAATGCGGAGCTGACCTCGCTGGGCGGCCCGTGGAGCCAAGCGCCGATTGTGGACAACACGGGTGTCCGCTTCGTCAATGAATACTGCCATTCCCTGAATTATCCGAGCCTGATTTACCGTCATGCGGCACCGTATTACTGCATCTACGGTTCTGACCGCGAGGACTATGCGGCGATTTTGGCGAACAACGTTGATGACCCGGCAGTGACCTCTGCGGACACGCTTGAAGAACTGGCGGACAAGCTGGGCTTTGACAAGCAGGCGTTCCTTGACTGCATCGCGGTCTACAATGCGGCGAAGGACACCGGCGTGGATGCGGCGTTCGGCGCGCGCGTGGATTTTATGAATTTCGCGACGGTTGGCCCGTTCTACGCGGTGCAGATTGCGCCTCAGTACACAGGCACGATTGGCGGCGTTGTGACGGACACCTCCGCGCAGGTGCTTCGTGCGGATGGCACAGCCATCGGTGGCTTGTACGCGGCGGGCGAAGCCTCCAACGGCGCGCTGTACGATCTGGTCTACATGTCCGGTTCGTCTTTCCTGAACGCGCTGTCGATGGGTCGCATTGCGGGTGAAAACGCGGCAAACCAGCAGTAACCGGTTGATAAAAATGGCACCAGACCGAAGCGGCAGATGCTGCGAAGGGCTGGTGCTTTTTTTGATGCGGGGATGGGTGTGATTCGTTGTACTGAGGAACAAGTCAATGCTGGTAGGGGTCAAGGGAGCGATTAGAAAACACTTTGGTCGTCTCCGCTGGACTCCGCGCGATTGAGCTGGTTTCGCCACGCTGCTTTTTCCGCGTGTTTAGCCCTTTTTCATTTCCTCTATCATGCAGTCGCGAATCATCCGAATCGCCGGTGTCAGCCGTCTGCACACCAGCACCGACCGATGATGTCCAATATCCTCCGTCAGCGGAATCAGCTTCACGCCCTTGAAATAGGATGGCTTTCTCGCTGGAAAGAAGGAAATCCCCAGATTCAGCGAAACCATCAAAATTTGCATATCTGCCGAATCCGCATAAATAATTGACTGATTCGGAAATCCCAGATTCTGTGCCCAGTCATGGATCGCGCCGCGCCCGCTGCGCGATTGGTCGGGGGCAAGCAGAATCAACGGATGCGCGCGTAAATCAGAAAGCGACACAACCGACTTTTCCGCTAATGGCGACGCTTCGGAAACGGCGGCAATCATCGGCACATCGTAGAGTACCTCCTGATAGGTGTTCCGCTGGTCGATTTCGCCGGGAAGCGTCAGCACCATGTCGCATTGCCCGCGATAGAGAGCGTCGGACATGGCCGTCAGCGGGAGGTACAGCGGGTGAATCACCAAATTGGGCAGGTGCGGATGCAGGGAAAGGTACGCATCGACAATCAGTTCTTTTTCCAGCGGCCCGTTGTAGCCGATGTGGATGGCGCTCACACGGTGCGCATCGGCGAAAGCGTCCTGCAATTCAAGCTGAATCCCCATCAGGCGCTCGGCGTAGGGGAGAAACTGCTCGCCTTGGTCGGTCAGCACCGCGCCGGTAGACAGACGGTGGAACAGTGCACAGCCCATTTCTTTTTCCAGCGACGCAATCTGCTGGCTGATGGCGGTCTGGGAGACGTACATGTTCTTCGCAGCGGCGGAAAAGCTGCCTTCGCGGACGACGGCGAGAAAATACGCGATTCGGTCGGTGTTCATGCGAAAAACCTCCAATGAGGGACAAAAAACTCCCTTCCGCGGTGCGCAGAAGGGAGCAAAGATGCGAGAGGTTAAGGGCGCTGACCCATGCCGCCTTCAAGGGTGATGGTTTCGCCGGACATGAATTTGAAGTCCGGGGAAGCCAGCTGGACGCACACATGGCCAATTTCCACCTCGGAATCGCCGTAGTGACCCATCGGGGGCATCTTGACATTCGCCTTGAACGCCTCGGGATATGCCTTCTGGAAGTTCTCCAGCTGCGTCGTCCATGCCAGCGGGCAGACGACGTTGACGTTGATACCGTCCTTGCCCCATTCGGTGGCGGCAACGCGGGTCAGACCGCGAATGCCTTCTTTTGCCGCGGCATACGCGCACTGCCCATAGTTGCCAAACAGACCCGCGCCGGAGGCGAAGTTGATGACCGCGCCCTTTGTTTCCTTCAGATAGGGGTAGCACGCCTTCATATAATAGAATGTGGCGTACAGACCGGAATACAGCGCGAGATTGAACTGCTCGGTGGTATGGTCAGCCAGCGGAACGCCGGATGCGGAAGCCTGCGCGTTGTTAATCAGCACGTCGATGCGGCCGAAGGTGTCAATCGCCTGTTTGACGACATTGTTCACAACAGCCTCGTTGTCCGCGCTGTCATTCACGTCCGCCTGCACGCACACCACCTTCACGCCATAGAGGCGTTCCAGTTCTTCTTTCGCGTCGGTCAGCTTCTTCACGTTGCGGCCCGTGATGACCAGATTCGCGCCTTCCTTGGCGTAAGCAGTCGCAATGCCGTAGCCAATCGAACCGCAGCGGCCGTTGCTGAGCTTCGCATAGCCCGCGCCGGTAATAATCGCCGTCTTTCCTGCCAGAAAACCCATTATATATTTCCTCCTTCATGGTGAAGGGCTGAACAAGCAGCCTGTCCACTTATGGTATCACAGATGATGCGGAAAAGCAAGAGCGGACGGCACAAAATGGACAAAAATTGATGATTTTTTCACAATGTCGCCGGGCTCCAATCGGAAAAACGGAAAAGAAACAGAAAAAGTCTGATGAATTGTTTGACGCATCCCCTTTGCTGCACTATAATGGAGTCAGTAGCGTTCCGGGCGTACTGCGCGCCCGGCAAAGTGGGAGGAACGCGGAATGAAGGCAGAGAGCAAACGCTCGGTGCGCATCATGCTTCGGTGGCTGCTGGGAGTGGCGACGGTGCTGATGGCGGCGCTGTTGATTTGGCAGTGCGTGACCATCTATCATGAGGGCATCGCGCCGGAAAACATGGGCGAAAACGGACTGCGGATTCACGATATTTACAGCCGGGAAATTGTTACGGCGCACTTCGCTTCGATTGCGTGGAGCGTGTGGGTCTTTCTGGCGCTGCTGGCGGCGAACATCATCGCCGGAAAGCCGGAGCAGAAGGAATCGCTTCGCGCGCCGGTGGAGAATCAGTTGCTGATGCTGCGCGCGCGGACGGAGGAGACGGACGAAATCCGCAAAGTGAAGAAACAGTGTATCGGCGTATGGTGCGGCGCGGCGATTCTGTGCCTGATTTGCGGGGGCATGGCGGGGCGATTCCTGCTGGACTGGTCGAATTTTGCCTCGCGTGATTTGGAAGTCGTCGTGCGCCAGATGGTGATTGAAACGTTCCCGTGGATTGGGCTGGCGTTCATCTTCCTGATGGCGGCTGAGCAGTGGAATTTCCGCCTGTTGATGAAGGAACTGGAACTGCGCAGGAGCGCCCCGAAGCGCAAGCCGGATGCAGCCGCTTCAGAAAAGACGACAGGCAGGAACGTCATCCGCGTGATCATCGCGGCGGCGGCGGTGGCGCTGATTGTGCTGGGTGTGATGAACGGCGGCATGTTCGATGTGCTGGTGAAGGCAATCAATATTTGTACGGAGTGTATCGGCCTTGGCTAAGAAATTTGCGGCATGGTGGAGCGCCCATAAGCCCACCACCCGGCGGCTCATACAGGTCTACGCCGCCCTGCTCTACAACGCCTATGTGAAGGGATTCATCAAGGGCGACATCTACACCGGCGGCATCAAGAACTTTTGCGTGCCGGGGTTCAACTGCTACTCCTGTCCGGGCGCGATTGGCGCATGTCCGCTGGGGGCGCTGCAAAACGCGCTGGCGTCCTCGGATAAGCGCGCGCCGTACTACGTTCTGGGCATTCTGATGCTCTACGGGCTGATTTTGGGGCGCACCATCTGCGGCTGGCTCTGTCCGCTGGGGCTGATTCAGGAATTGTTCTACAAGATTCCGACGCCGAAGGTGAAGAAGAACCGCTTTACCCATGCGCTGTCGTATCTCAAATACGTCCTGCTGGCGGTGTTTGTGGTCATCATCCCGCTGGCGTACAGCTTGCAGCAGTATCCCGTGCCGGGATTCTGCAAGTACATCTGCCCGGCGGGGACGTTCGAGGGCGCAATGGGCTTGCTGGCGAACCCGGTCAATGCGGGCAAGTTCTCCATCCTCAACATCCTCTTTACGCGCAAATTCGTCATCATGGTGGCGATTCTGCTGGCGTGCGTGTTCTTCTACCGTGCGTTCTGCCGCTTCCTCTGCCCGCTGGGGGCGATTTACGGGCTGTTCGCGCGTGTGTCGATTCTCGGCGTGAAGGTCGAGAAAAGCAAATGCACGAACTGCGGGCGCTGCGTGGCGCACTGCAAGATGGATATTCGGCATGTGGGCGACCATGAGTGCATCCACTGCGCATCGTGCGTGGACGTTTGCCCGACGAAAGCCATCAGCATGAGAATGGGCAAAATTACGCTGAAAGCGAACGAAGTGCAGCCGATGAAGCCGGAAGACAACAAAAAGCGCACGAACCGCCGCATTCGCGTGATGGCGGCGTGGACGGCGGCGCTGGTAGTGCTGGGCGTGGTGATGTGGCAGGTAAACAAGGCGGACACGGTGGAAGAACCGGTAAGTCAGCCCGCCGCGACGGAAACGATTGCACCCGAAGCCACGGAAGCGCCGGACGACGATACGCCCGTGGGCTACGAAGTCGGCATGAAGTGCCCGGACTTCACGGTTCCGCTGTACGGGGAAGAGGGCGGCAAATTTACGCTGTCGGCGCAGAAGGGGAAAGTGACGGTCATCAACTTCTGGGCGACGTGGTGCACGCCGTGCGTGGCAGAGCTGCCGTATTTTGCGGAGCTGTATGCGGAGTACGGCGACGAAATCTCGCTGGTGGCGATTCACTCGAATCTCGTGACGGATGATGTGGACAAGTTCCTCGCGAAGGAGAATCTGAATATGCCGTTCGCGCTGGACAAGACGGGCGCGGTGATTAAGTCACTGGGCGGCTCGACGCAGCTGCCGATGACGGTCATTGTCGATGCAGATGGGAAAATCGTGTACAACAAGGTCGGGTCGGTGACGCTGACGGTGCTGGAAGGGCTTGTCGCGCCGCTGCTGGCGGAGTAACATCAACATAGGCAGGGGGATTTGCGCTCCCTGCTTTTTTCAATTGTAACAAACGCGTCGGAACGCTTGCGGAATAGCCTCTTTGCTGGTATCATGAAGGCAGAAATCACCATAGGAGGGAAAACGCATGAAGAAACTGTTGTGCGGGATACTGTGCCTGCTGATGCTGTTAGGCTGCGCGTCAGCGGAGGGGTATTGGTACAGCGCGAAGGGCGACAACGGCTTGTGGGGGCATATCGACGAGATGGGGAACTGGGTGATTCCGCCGAAATTCGACAGTGCGGGCGACTTCCGGGGCAATTATGCGTGGATTCAGCAGGGCGACCGGGAGGGGTTCGCGAACCGCGACGGCGAAATTGTGCTGCTACTGGATGAGAATGTAGTGACAGACAGCGGCTATGATGGCTTCTATTACGGCGGACGCGAAACGGGCATTTGGCTGCTATACAAGAAGGCGACGGGGAAAAACAGTCTCGGCACGGAATGGCTGGAAGGCTTCTTTGATGTGCAGAGCGGTGTTTACAGCGGCTTGAAGTGGCGGGGCGTGAATCATAGGGAGTCGAACAGCCGCTTGATTGCCGTGGCAGACGAAACCGGCAAGTGGGGCTATGTCAGCCGCGATACGGGCGAAATGGTGATTCCGGCGAAGTATGATTCGGACAACATGGGTTCCAATTTTTATGACGGGTATGCCGTTGTCACATTCTGGGACGATGATTACAACATTGTGCAGACGCTGCTGCTGGACGAAACGGGGAAGGAATATCCCCTGCCGGAGGGCATCAATGCGGCGAGCTGCGATACCGTGATTAGCGGCGGGCTGTTTGAGGTGGTGGACGAGAACGGCTTATACGGCTACTGCAATACAAGCGGCGAAGTGGTGATTGAACCGCAGTTCGCGTATACCTTCGAGTTTGAGGATGGCTATGCGGAGGTTGAATTTACCGACGGCACTTATGGTGTCATCGACCAAACGGGGAAAGTTGTGATGCGCACGACGGATACGCACTATGCAGACGTCCGGCATGGCTGCTATGTGCTGCCGACGGGCGAACACAGCTTCACGATGTACAGCGTGGCGGGCGAGGAGTTGTTCACCCTGCAAGGCGAAAATATCGTGCGGCTGTGGACGCCGGAGGAGAACGGCTTGTGCATGTACGTTGTGGAGAAGGGCAGACAGCGCCGCTGCGGTTGGGTGAACATGCAGGGCGAAATCATCAGCGAAGCGAAGTGGACATTCCCGGAATACGACCAGCCGGACGTGTATTTCCCGTCGGGCTTGCAGGCAGTGTACGATATAGACGGCACGAGGCTGGCAGGGTATCTCGACGAAAGCGGCGAACTGGCGATTCCGCTGCAATTCAGCTTTGTGACGCAATTTTACGGCGAATTAGCGTATGTGGGAATGGTGCAGGGCGACGGCACGACCCAATACGGCTACATCAACCAGCAGGGCGAATGGGTGTACAGCTGGACGGAATAATCCTTCGGCGGCGGTGGAAAATGAACATCGCCGCTTCTTTTGTGCCTTGACATGGAATGTCCTCAATGGTATAATAAAGATGATATTGTCCATCTGTCTGCACGGCGCTGCGGGAAAAAGCGGCAGTGCCCGTTTGGAGGCGCGGAAAACACATGACGCAGGGGGATGAGCGCATGAAAGCTGCGAAAGCGTCGATTCGCCAGCGCCTGACCCACAGCAAACTGCCGATGCTGGTGCTGGTCGGCGTTGTTTTATTTGCGCTCATTTTCCTTGGGATGCGCTTTTTCACCCGCTATACGCGCGAAGAACTCTATCGCGAAAGCCAAAATCAGCTGACGGAAATTACGTCGCAAATGTACGAGAAGCTCTCCATCACGCTGGAACAGCAGTGGGATTTCCTGACTGTAATGGATAGGTCCGTAGCTTTCTACGCCCCGACGACACAGGAGGCACTCGTGCAGCTGCTTCAGGCGACACAGAATCAGCTGATGTCGCAGGACAGCGCCCTGCGATTCCTTGCGATTGACGAAAGCGGAAACCTGATTAACGCGGCGGGAGAGCGGATGCCCTGCGAATTTGCCGATACGCTTGGCATGACAGGACGACAGTGTTTCCTTATTCGCGGCAAGGGCGGCGATGAAAATCAAATGGTCTTTTCCCTGCCCATCATGCAGCCGCTGAAGGTTGCGATGGGGGAAAAGAGCATCCGCATCACGCATCTGGTGCTGCTCAAGGGCATGAGCAGCCTGACGCCGTTCTTCCGCAGCAGTGCATTTCACACGCAGAACAGCACTTATGTCGTCATCAGCGACGGCGTGAAGATGTATTCCGACGCGGCGGATGAGAACATCAACTTTCTGGGACGGAACATTTATCCGGCGCTGCGGACGCTCCGTTACCCGCACGCGGGCAATTTTGATAACTGTCTGACGGAACTTGAAGCATCCGACAATCATTTCACCTGCACCGATGTGCTGGTGGACAAAACACAGTATTTCTTGTGCATGAAGCGCCTAACCGGATGCGACTGGACGATGCTGTTCCTTGTGCCGGGGGTGGAGGTCGCTGCCGGTGCGCGCGCAATGGTGGATTCGATTACGCTGATAGTCAACATTGCGTTCTTCGTCCTGCTGCTGCTGACGGTGGGGGCAATGTACTTTCTGTTGACGGCGATGCAGAACCGGGAGCGCTACGCCGTGGAGACGGAGAACGCGCAGGCGCTTGCACAGGCGAACGCGGAGCTGGATCGGGCACGTCAGGCGGCGGTGGATGCGCTGAAACTGGCGGAATCCGCCAACGTATCCAAGACGGCGTTCCTGACGAATATGAGCCATGACATCCGCACCCCCATGAACGCCATCATCGGCTTGACGAACCTGATGCAGCACGACCTGAATAACCCGGAGAAGCTGCAGGCCTACATCGACAAGCTGCACACATCCAGCGAGCATCTGTTAGGGCTGATCAATGACGTGCTGGACATGTCCAAAATTGAGAGCGGCGCGGTGACGCTGCGCATGGATGAAGTCAATCTTGCTGAGCAGATTGAGCAGATTGAAGCCATCATTCGCCCGCAGACGCGCCAGCGCGGGCAGCACTTTATCGTCCGCGCGAGCCAGATTCACCACGAGAATTTCATCGGCGATGCGACCCGTCTGCGGCAGGTGCTGCTGAACATCCTATCCAACGCGGTCAAGTACACCCAGCAGGGCGGCGAAATCAGCCTTGACGTGCGCGAGGTGTCCCGCAGCGGGCATTCGTATGTGAAATATGCCTTTGTGGTCAAGGACAACGGCATCGGCATGACGGAGGAGTTCCAGAAGCACCTGTTCGACGTGTTCACCCGTGCGGAGGATTCCGTGACGAACAAGGTGCAGGGCACGGGGCTGGGCATGGCGATAAGCAAGAGCATTGTGGACATGATGGGCGGCGTGATTAACGTCGAGAGTGCGCCGGGCGAAGGCAGCCGCTTCGAAGTGCTGCTGGAGTTCAAGGTGGACGCACAAGCGGATGACCGCGCGCACACGGTGAAGGACTGCCACCTGCTGCTGGTTGGCTATGCGCCGGGGCGCGTGGCGGACGTGCAGGATGCGCTGGAACACACACCCGTGACGGCGGAGGCGGTCGAGCGCCCTGAAGACGCGGTGAGCATCCTGCGGCAGGAGGATGTGGACGTAGTGCTTTTGTCCTGCCAGTACCGCGCGCCGGAGATGCTGCGCCCGCTGGTTCGCCAGATGCGCGAGGCCGCCGGGAAGCCGATTTTCGTATTCTGTATGCAGGCGGGGCAGCGCGAGGAAGTGCTGGATATCATCAGCGCCTGCGGACTGGACGGCTTTGTGCCGCTGCCGTTCTTCCTCTCCAATCTGGAGAACGAGATGGCGAAACTGCGTACGGAATTCGGCAATATCGGGAACGTGGACGGCACATCGGTGCTGAACGGGATGCGGCTGCTCTGCGCGGAGGACAATCCGCTGAATGCGGAAATTCTGGAAGAGCTGCTGCACATGCAGGGCGCGACCTGCACGATTTACAGCGACGGCAAGCAGTTGGTGGAGGCGTTCGACCACGTCCGCCCCAGCGACTACGACGTTATCCTGATGGACGTGCAGATGCCCGTGATGAACGGCTACGAAGCGACGCGCGCCCTCCGCGCCAGCGACAACCCCGTCGGCAGGACGATTCCGATTATCGCGATGACCGCGAACGCCTTTGCGGACGACATCCAGCAAAGCATGGATGCGGGCATGGACATGCACCTTTCCAAGCCGATTGACATTGCGGTGCTGGAAAAGACGCTGAGCCTCTTCCGCACGGACAAGAAGAACCATGGGCGTGCGGTGTTTAAGAGGAGAGTCATGGAGATGGAGAAGTGAGGGGGGAAAGCCTCTTGCTATCTCTATAATGGTTTTCGCTGCGATGTTGAGGATGTGCAATTCTCCTTGCAACGATAAAAACCAACTACGGCAGTGTGAACCGAAGGGGTCAAGGGGGCGATCGGAAAGCCCCCTTGTCGCGCCCGCAGGCGCGA
>ERZ827156.3174-NODE-3174-length-15305-cov-4.404131_pt1 | contig 15305 bp, 32 predicted proteins | sample MGYA00519919_ERZ827156 | MGnify/ENA primary metagenome ERZ827156 (study PRJEB31778, sample SAMEA3449269) | human gut metagenome | biome: human gut; feature: human-associated habitat; material: faeces | place: United Kingdom | collected 2010/2012 ... | reverse complement strand
GGACATCTATGCTGTGTTTTCTCAACAAACAGGTCATTGTTTCTGTCTCTTCCGGTTGATTGTGTCTTGGAGGATGGCGTTCATCTACGTCCCAACAAACTGCAGAGCCCTACTCGACTGATCATCTCGCCCTCCACCTGCTCCAGACTCTTCTCCTCCCAGTGCAGCAACGCCAGACACCGTCTCCGAGTCTCGGGCTCCATTCTGCGTCTCACACTCACAGCCATCTCCTACAGGGCGAGGATGTTGGTCACACTGTTCGCCACGGAGGGAATGGTGTCGCGATACACCAAGAGCTGTCCATCATTCACTCCAACTGATACCACCCGCTTCTGTGACGTGCGTGAGACGTACTGCAGCGGATTGCGCTCTCTTAGCCGAGGCAGCACATCCTCCAGACACTACCTGTCATCTCGCCTCCCACATCCCACTCGCTTCATAAGCAGGTCGATAGTTCGGGACGGCTGCACGGAGTGTTTTGTTAGCGACGTGAACGGAATGGGCGTGGAGGAGCGGAGATGGACCACCAGCGCCAGTCCTTCTCTCTCCTTCGCCTCCACACCGCAGTCCAACAGGGTGACAAAGCGATCCTCCGCCTGACCACGGTAACGCAGCTTCATTCCGTAGGAGGACCAGTGAGGGTAGTGGAGGACCGCGGTCACCACTCCGCACTCCCGGCTTTGGTTGAGCAGGGGTTTGCTAGATCAGAATCCCCGACGCAAGGGTACGAATTGCCGAAGGAGAGGAGGAGCATGGAGAGACGATCCTCGCGCGAGTTCTCTCCGGTGGAGCGGGGAGAACGAGTGGATGGAGGAAGAACAAACAGGAAGCAGTCAAGCGAAAACACATCCTCTTCTTGGTGGGAAGAAAAGCGGGGACAGCTTTCCCCCGCGGGAAAGAGTGCCGGCAGGACCTCAAGCAGCGGCTCCCGCAGGGACGGCGATAGGGTTGGAGTTTCCTTTCCGAAATCGAGGGGTGGGAAGGAATCGAAGGAGAGGTGGAGGCGGAAGGGAGGGTTGAGGAGGAAGAGGTGGGTGAGGTAGCTAGGATGGACTGGACACTGCGTGTGTACGAGGTGAGAAAGGAATAGGCCTGAGCGCCATTGCCTCGAATGTGGTTGATGGTAATGCGTGTGCCGCTCAGTGTATTGCGGAGAGGAGTCGGCTTGGCTGTTTGCTTTTTGTTTAGCACTCGGATCGAGGAGCCCTCAAAGCCGAGCTGGTAGGTGGCGATGGAGGACTCGCTGAGAGTGGAACTGGATACGGTAATTTCCGTGTTGTAATAGAGAAGAATCGCCTTGATTCCCACGCCGTACTTGCCGATGGTGCCGATGGTGCCGATGGTGCCGATGGTGCCGTTAGAAGCCATTTGGTCAACGCGTTTGCTCGTTTTGAACAGTCCCCCACACAGAGACGGGATCTGACTATCCTCCATTCCAATTCCTGATTCTCATATTGCATCACAATGACTACCATTATCAATGACAATGAAGCGGTATTCGCCTTCCGTCGACGATTGCGTAACAGAGCAATCAATCATGCGTGAACCATCCACTATGGAAGTGCCCAGCACTGCATCAATCGCATTATCAAGCAGCTCGAGGAAAGAGGTGATCATGGCTTGATCGTCGTTGCTGAAGCCGAACACCTCCATATTGTTTTTAACGAATCCAATGGATGCGGATTCACTCATCAGCGTTCCCGTTTTTGAGAAGAGTCAAGATGGAGGGAAAAGCGTAAAGCTGCATACGGATCAACCCGGTTTCGCAACAATACGTGAACTGTGATAACATCAGACAACAATCGAATGAAAGGCGCGATTCTCTTTCTGACGGTGAATGCGCTTCTCCTTTCTGTTGCATGTTGTTTCACACTGCCGATTCAGTTGGATCCGTCCAAGTACCTGAGTGTTGTGTCTTTCAACCATTTGAACATGAGCGTAACTCATTTATCATAATCGTCCCTTTTAGATTGGATTTCTTTGGATGGATGCGGAGAATATAACGTCATTGCGGTTTTCAAAGGAATCTGTCCACGGCATCAAACAGGCTGGATGGAGCGAGTATAATGCAGATGACTATGGAGTATACCGTGTCGAAGACGAGGAGAACAACGTAGTTCTCACGATCCGACTCATTCGGGAGGATAACGACGTTGTCTTCCGTGTGGAAGGAGACACAATCAAAGATGAACCATTTCCAAGAGCCCTATCTCTCTTCCTGTTTTTCATTCCTCACTCCGAGAAGGCCTCCTTCTCCGTGGAGGAACCGATTTCTCTCCACTCCGGAATTGTTGTTCTATCCACTCTCCCTCACCCGTAGCGCGCCGACAGTGATAGCATCCATGTTTCCTTTCCCTCCTCCTCCTTCCGCCTCGTGGTCCGCGACGACCCGCAGACCACCTACCCGCAGGACTGCTACTCGCGCGGCAATCCCCTCTCCCTCCACTCCCCTTCCCTCCAACCCAACCCCTCCTTCGCCAACCGCCTCTTTCTCTACGGCGCCGCCAACGCCTCCCTCCCCCACAGCCTCGTCACGCGACTGCTCCGCGAGGACCTCGCCTCCTTCCAAGACCTCAACCACACCCTCCTGACCTCCTTCTACCGCTCGTCGCCTCACACACGCCTCCTCACGTCTAGCCGGCATTCGCGCGCTCTCCCGCCATCTCTCCTCCCGCGGTTATCTCGCCCCTTCTACCCCACACTCCCCAACGAGGTGGCCGCCAACGCCTCGTTGCTCCTCCTTCAGCGTGTGATGAACGTAAGACTTGCACTCCGTTATGACCAAACAGGCCCCGTTTTCCGTCGATTTCGCGCTGATCGAAGAGCACGACGAGGACGACGCCTTCTTCTCCATGTCCGACACACGCCGCGGCATGTCGTTGCACATGCAGATGCGCACTCGCCTCCTCACCGGCTTCGAACTCTCCTCACTCCTCGCCGACCGCTGTGACTCCTTCTCCTCTCTCTCACCCACAGCCTCCGCCTTCCGCGCGCGCGTCGAGACCTCCTTCGCGCTGCACTTCGACGGGCTGCGCGCCAAGGAGGTCGCCGCCGCGCTCTTCCTCTTCAGCAACACGCTCGCCTCCATCGTCGCCGATCCCCGTAGGGATCAGAGCAATCGCACGCGCTGGTTCCTGCAGCAGGGTTCCACGCGCTCCTCGCCCGAGTGCGGCTTCGAGGAGGGCTTCGTGCTTCTCGCGCTCGCCGAGTGGGACCCGGCCTGGGCGCTCCAGCTCCTCCGCCAGCTCGTCCTCACCATCGCCGATTCCCCGCGGGAGCCGGACTGCCCGCCCTCCTTCCTCCTGGCGCTCGACCGCCTCCTCCAGCTGCAGCCGCTGACGCCCGACCGCCCGCCGCCACCCGCGCACCGCGCCGTGCCGGAGCTGCTGCCGCCGCTGTTGCACCTCACGCAGCGCTGGCTGGCGCACACCGAGGCCTCCGTGAAGCTGCTGTACCGCGCGCCGGGAGCCACGGGAGTGCCGGAGATGTCTGTGGCGGCAACAAGCTGGGCGCTGTTCGCGTCGGTGACGCTACAGCAGCTGTTGGGCTTCTTGGCGGCGGAGCCGGAGATGCAGGAACGGCTGCGACGGCGAGTGGCGACCTCTGAGAAGCGGATGGTGAAGTGGATGTGGGTGGAGGCGCGGCGGCGGTTCGAGGACGTGGGGGCGTGGCGCGGGCGGACGCGCAGCACGGCGCTGGTGCCGTGGGTGCTGGGCGTGGGGACGGTGGGCAACGTGCGCGTGGACTCGTACTTGGACGTGCTGATGCGAGATGGCGTGCTGAGTAGCGAGCATGGCATTGGCTGTGGTGAGGTGAGTGATGTGAGTGATGGTGGTGATGATGGTATTGGTAATGGGAATGGTGGGAATGGGAATGGGAATGGTGGTAATGGTGGTAATGGTGGGAATGGTGGGAATGACAATGGCGAACGTACGGTGGAGTGCTCGTGCATGGACGGGTGGGACGCAAACGCGACGAGCGTGTTCGTGATCGACAACTTCCTGGTGCTGCGCAGCATCCACCGGCGCGTGCTGGAGCGCCACGCGGCGTTGCTGTACTCGGACGTGGGGATGTGTGGAGGGCGTGAGGCGTAGCAACAGGTGCGGCAGTACTACCTTCGCATGAAGAACCGTTTGGTGCAGACGGTGGTGGCGCAGTGGAGGGAGACCGGGACCATGTGGCGCGGGTACGATGCAGTTAGTGGAGAAGGCGTGGGCGAACGCGACGTGTTCTGGAGCGATGTGGTGATGCTGCTGATCATGGGAGAGGTGTACTGAAGTAACTGTACTCTATTGACGAGCGCTGTTGGAACAAACAAATCACACTGCGATAGACTTTACAACACGCTCGATTCCCTCCTTCAGCTCATCAAACTTCTTCGCGTCCACCGGCTTCACCAAATAGGACACCAGGGTGTCCTTCGTCTCCGGCAGCGTAATGAGAAGGTAGCCGTCGCCCATGTCCTTCACGGGCGTGTTGGCGTAGAGCAGAGAGTTTAGCACCAGCACGGTTCCCAGACCCCCTTCTTCTCCCTCACGCCGCATTACAATCTGGTATTTGGGCGCATCGTTCTCCTGCGGTTAGGGAAAGGATGGCGAGCCAACTAAGGATATCATAAACTTGACGATGCGGAGCACTCCCTTTCCTCGTGATTTGTACTCCTTTTCCTCCAAAACGAACACCTTCACGCGCATCTACTCCTTGTTGAAAAGCAATAGAACCCACTTGGAATACCACGTCTTCGGGTGCCTTTTCTTCCTCCTCCTTCTTCGGAGATGGAACAGCGATGGGCTCCTTCTTTTCTCCCGCATGTTCCAATAGAGAGCTCTTTCCAGTTCCCCATTTTAATACCGGTTTTACGGGTTTCTCGTTCTTTGGCGTTTCAGTCTCCGCCTTTGTCTATGCGTTGGACAGTTAGGGCAACTCTTACAACAGTACTGAATAGTGAAGAGGACGAGAAGGAAGACGTGTTAATTCCGGAGCTGAGCGTTTTTGAACCCCACTGAATGAGTCGAGGCTTCTTATCAGGAATCTCCTTCTACACATCATGTCCATTCACTCCTCCACACAGAATCCGGTGAGGCACCATCAGGGACATCACCCTTTTCCTTGGGTGATTGACTACTGGCTTCAGCTTGGCGCTTCATTGTATATCGAAAATGAGGATTCTAGAAGAAAGAGCGATTCACTTGAATCGAACAATACGTAATCAAGTTTGAAATGGTTATTTCTCGTGGGAACGCCACCCATGGTTGCACCCCGTTCCTCACTCTTTCCAATGGATGAAGACCGCATTCCGTTCTCCCAGTGCAATGACTATCTGTACCGCCTCCAGCGGGAAGAATTGACCCAACTATTTGGTTTGCGCGTGAATTGCGTTGGTTATGTTTGTAGACTACATGCGCATTTCACAGAGCGGCAGAATGTCGAAGGGAGAGATGATCAGTCGAATCAAGGAGGAATACGTGGTCTTGCTGGTTCCTGCTTATTCGTAGCCGTTCGGCTTTACCCTCGATCAGTTGGCGATTATCGATATCATGTGTACAGTTTTCTTTTGAATTGGTGAGCATAGTCACGATCCAACGCATTCAAAAGTTCAAATGGTCTGCATATGTTCTAAAAGCGCCTACCGACAAGAATGGCACCAGTTTAAACCCACGGTCCTCCCGTCTTCCTGATTCTCATTCGTAGGGTCATATCGAACCAGTTGACAAAGGAGCTCGAACCCCTAATCTATACGGTTTTGATTCCACCAACGATATCAGGAGTAGCATGTGTATTCAACAATTCACGAGGGACTGCTTTGGATCCGGATCCTTCTGGTGCAACCTATGGATGGTCGATATGAGTACGTGCCGAGTGACACAAATGACACCAAAACCGTGTTCATCGTGCATCTCCTCGGATCGAACTATCTCTTCGCTTCCCAAATGCCCGCTGCCTTCACAAAGCTCATTCTAACTACTGTCAGCATCGCCTTCAAGCAGTCGCGATGCGAGGCTCTCCATCTCACCGGCAACGATGTGGGCAAGTTTCGGCAAAACCCCCTAAGGAATAGGGTCCCTGCTCCGACTAGTCCTGAACACCAGTTCTGGCGGGTTCTCCGAGTTTCTTTGCCTCTCTTTTCTCATCTCTAGTTATTTGAACCAGTTGAAAGAGAAACGCCCCCTTGAACGGGGTTTCATCGCAGAGACCACACCCCTCCTGCTCCGGGAATTGGTAGGTTATTCGTTGCGGGTTCATCACAGCCTCCCAATGTGCATTTCCTGGACGAGGCGACAATTGCGGCCAATCACGCCAAGAGCGAGTATGATTGGGGCATTATGGACCCGCCGGCTCTGCAGCAGGTGATCGTGATGGTTGGGGTGTGGGAGATGAGTGATGTCAAGAGCACGGCGAATTGGAAGGAAGGAGCGGTGGAGGTCCCGGATGTGAAGATGAGCGTGGAGCTGCAGGGACCGAAGTGGTGGAGGAAGAGAGGAGTGAGGACTAGTGTGATGAAGGGACTGAAGGAGATGGAGGAGTACGGGTACGCTCCGGTCATTCCCGTGCAGATATCCTTTGAGCAGAGGGAAAGGGTCTTAACGTGCAGTTGCTAAACATCCCGAAGAATCCCCAGAACGAGATTGTGATTCAGTGTCTCTCAGATGAGGAGGTGGAAGAGGATGTGGAATAGTTGTGTTCTGTTTGTGCGAAAAGGGAAAAGGCTCACTGAATCTCCCAAAATGACCCCATTCCATTCTTAAGCAAAACCCTCCCTATTTCTGACAATCTCAAGAAAAACTCCAGAAAATTCTAATATGGAGAAGGGGCTGCGTATCCACATCGGGTCCATCCCGAGCACCCTCTTTCCCGGAACGATAACGTCGCTGGAGTTGTTTCTAGTAGACTCGCACAACAATGTCGCAGCCAAGTACTGCCTGCTGCACCGTACTCATGGATAGCCAAAAGGAAAACTTCCTCGTTTCACTGGTATATGAGAACGGCTCTCCTGTTGCAAATCCCATGAGTGCCTTCGTAGGATTGGTCACGCGGGTTGAGTAGCAGGTGCTGAATAACAAGTGCGGCAACGGTTATGTTTCAAACGGCAACTATGCGACCTTTTCTGTGACCGAGCTGTCCTATCTTCACGGCAACAAGAAGTTCATGCTGAAAATCGAGCCCTCCATCAACCAATCCATATCCACTGTGTACACCACTCCATTCTCCGTTGTGTAGGATCGCCTTCTCTCTTTCAGCAGTAGCAACTACCGACTCGTGATCAAGAATGCTGTCCCGAGTGAGTGGTACAAGGATGAGGGCGGCAAGCGAAACCACATTAGTCTCGACATTGAATTGGTCGTACTCCCTCATCTCCATTCTAAATCGAAGGATGTTGCGGGCCGCACGTGTACGTCCCTCATTCGCGGGGACCGAGTGATTCCGCTCACACTCTCCCTGCTGTACGACGACTACTCGTCTGTCAAGACCGCCTCGCACCGAGAAGGCAGCAGCATTCTCAAAGTCTTCAGTGATCAGTCCTTATCCATTGACGAGAACGTCGTCGCGTCTCCGCTCCATCACACATAGGGCTGCTGTCAGCTGAACGTGCGAATCGAGAGTGTGTCGAAGAACCACAACAGCAAACCCTTCGTAATCTACATCTACCCGAATCTCACCCTCCATCCCCAAAACGCCGACATTGCCGGCGTATACACCACGCCCATCACCGTCAAGTCCAAACGCGCTTCCAAGAGTAGTGTCGTTTGTTTTTCATGACATCGCAGAACGATCTGGAATGGACGCAGAGTTTGGAAGCGGGACCCAAGAAGACATGATCAAGCGTACACTCCACCCAACACCTGTAATCCATAGGATTTGCCTCCCACACGGGTCCCCCCAAATTTGAATCCATGACGAATAGGCGAACTCTCTCAAAGCGATTTGGAGTCCTCCATCTTCTGTGTGTTGGACTACGGCACCAAGTGCAACGAACTGCTCACCTCGCTCCAATCCCAACTCATCGGGTGGGGTCCCCCATTTTTGCATCACTCGCAGTCATGAGAACACAAGTGGCATCCCCATCGAGATCCATCGCTGTCCCTGCTGCTGGGCTTACGGCGACAACCGCAACGCCAACAGCAGCGACGTGGAACACGACGCCAAGTGCACGCTCAAGAGCCTTCTGTCGATGTGGACGTGGACATGAAAAGTGAGGGGTAGGTGGGGGAGTGTGATCACCTCACTCCAAATCATCACCACCGCCTTCACGCAGAGTCGCGACGCCCACCCGCCCATGCCGGCCATGCTCCCGATGCAGCAGCAGCCGCTGCAGCCCTTCTCCTCCTTCCCGCCCATGCACCCCATGGTGCCCGGGGCCATGGTGCCCGGCATGCAGCAGCCCGCCTCCATCCCCGTGGCCGTGGCGCAGCAGGTGGAGTTCGCGGGGCCGGCGGAGGAGGTGATCGACAGTGCGGTGGAGACCGTGCTTGTGGGCGACACGCTGCTGGTGGGAGGAGGAGGAGGCGGTGAGGCGTAGCAAATCAATCAGTTGCCGGTGCTGGACAAGAGCGATGCGATCGTAGGCGTGGTGGGAGACATTAAAGGCAGATCGGCTTCTTGTCGGTGAAGCAGGACCCGTTCGGCGTGACCTTTCTGGCGTTACCGGCGGCGGAGCGCTCGACGTTCTCGCTGGACAAGTTTATGGGATCGGACGTGAGTGTGCGGCGGCGGGGTGAGACGCAGGAGTACGAGAGGGTGGAGCGCAACGGGAAGAGCAACAGCCAGATGTACCAGCAGGTGCTGAGCACCATCGCGCACACCTTGAGGCAGAGCCAGGAGTGGCGTGTTTGTTGAACAAACAGAGCACAGACGGGATTCAAAGTCGGCGGCAAGGACGAAGGAGAACACGGCGTCCGGCACGATCACCAGCACGAAGTGCGCGTCGTCGTTCATGGAATAGGCGAACTCCGACACGGCATTCTTCTTCACCCACTGCGCTACGCCTCACTCGCCTCGTCTTCCCTCACCGCAGCAATCGTTCGTCCCGTACACACTCAGACATGCAAACGGCAGCTTCTTCGTGTTCACTTGGCGGATCAGCAGTTCCATCTTGCTACGATCGCACCGTCCCCCAGCGCCTACTCCAGCACTCGCGTCGCCGTGCACAGACCCTTTTCTCGGTACACGCTCACCGCACTGCTCTTCGTCGAAACATACTCCAGCGCCGACGACAGCGCGAAGGACGAGAACATGGAGCCCGTCTCCACACCTGCTTGTCACTTCGTTATATCACGCCCACTCATCCCACTGCTACGCGCCTCAATGCAGCCCAGCCAGTCCAGAACGCCGTTCAACACCCCATCTCGGTCCTTTACGTTACTTCTGACCGTTTCGGCTACGATGCGACGAAGGGCCAGTTGCTCCAAATACACCTTCTCTTCCATCTCATCAACTCTCGGGCGGTCCAGTACCATTCCCTTACGCAGCACTGCTTCCGAGAGAATCGGAATCGAACAGTTGGTGACGCGGTGCGTCGTAATTGTGTTCTTCACTTTCGTAACCTCAAACTCGTCAGGAAAGACAATCTCCTTGTCATCGTAGTAGCAAACCATATCCAGAGGAGGAAGCTACAAGTGAGAGAACGACATTCCGTGCACATCTTGAAAACAGCTCTGCAGCCGCTGGAACAGCTTGCCGGACTCCTTCAACTCTTTGATCCGAATGACCGAGATGTATGTGTTGTCCTTTTGCAGGTGGGCAGAAGAATGCTTGGCGGGAAGGCCGAGAGTGCAGTAGCTCTCCTTGTCCAGCTTCACCACAACGTACTCTCCGCGGAACAGGCAGAGGGAGTTGGTGCAGAACACTGGGGTGTGGATGGTGGAGAGCGTGACTCCATTGGGCGCGGATATATATGTCGAAAAGAAGGGCTCCTACACTCAACAATTCGACTGAAGACTACCTCAAAGAGCAGCGCGCATCGACCCTTTATCTGATAGTAGAAACCATTTGTCTTCAGCAGCATTTTGTCATCAATGGCATTGGTTTGAGAGGGATTTAGCGAAAGAAACACGTCGTCCTCCTCCTCTTCTTCATCAAAGCTACCGATTAGGCAAAATCGATTAAATTCAAACTTTAGCCGTTTTATCTCTTCCTTTTGTATTTCACTCGAGGAATCATCTTGAAGAATGGGCAAATAACATGTCACCTCGCTGTTGAAGACGTGGCTCTGCACCAAGTCCGCAATCTTCCGCTTCTGATTCGAAACAAAGGGCCCTCTGACAGTTGTGTGTCCTGTGGAGTTCATTCTTGACAAAAGAGTGCTCAGCGTAACTCCCTTTCCGTCTCTTTTGTCTTATCAACGCATTCTGAAAGCACTTTTCCTCCTATAGCCGCTGCTTGTTGAGGACAACCCAGATTTGGATTCCATGCTTCTCTCCCTTTTGCTTCTCTGCATCGCTTCCTGCATTCAATATGTCCCAATACCCTACAGCATCGATCCCATCGACATATCCGCTCTGTCATTCAACGAATCCTTCGTGAGCAAGTCAAGTAATGGCCCGTTTCAGCGCATCGACCTTCCTGTAGTACATTCAGTGGTTGACTTACGCCTAGTTTGAGTTTCACTTCTATGATCGCATTTTGCGGCAAGTGTGGATTTCTCCAAATGGGTTCATCTCTCTGAAGCCGGGAGTGCGCTGCTACGGGTTCTATGCAACCGATGACTGCGATCTCGAATCTGTGGAGTATGATGCGTTTATCGCCCCATACCTGACGAGTCTTGTGATTGCGGAGTGATTTTATTACGAATAGAATCCATCGAGAGGCGGAAACAGCACCTCCATCCTGTATCGTATCGAGGACTCGCGTCTCATCGTGATTTGGAACAATGTTCCCACATTGAACCTGGAATACCGCAATTCCTTCATGGTGATTCTTCATGCCGACGGAGAGGTTGTGTTTTGCTACAAGAACTTCAAGTGGCCATTTGCGTCAACGGAATTCTACATTCACGGCTTGATCGGCATTCGTCCCTTTCTTTCCGACTCCTACTCCACGAAGGGTTCCTACATCTCGTCTTGGAGGGAGAAGTGGTATCCACTTTGTGATGTCGTGTTTCGTAGGAATTCCAATCGAATGGGCAACTACGCTAATCCTTCTGACATCGACGCCATCTACCAGCGACTCTTCCAGCCCCGCGATTACGTGTTCGACTATGTCTTTTTTAATGATCCGGCGCCCACCGAGATCTGCATCACTCCTTCTGTCGTGTCGGCGCACCGTTTGATTGGCTGAACCGGTTTACCTCCAGAAGTCACGAACATCACGCTCCACTACTCCTGGCTGAGCAGCACTCTCCTCTCCTCCTCCCACATTCGCTGCGTGCTTGGAGGGAACAATAGTGTTCCCATCGTGTTTGTGTTTCGTTTCCCTCCAACCGTAGTCTTCTCTCTCCCCACTCGCTCCTCTGCCTCAACGCCGATTTCTCCTTCCTGAACGTCTCTCAGCCCGTTTCCATCCGATTCTCTCTTCAGTTCGTTTCCCTCCATCTCCTCACCCTCAGGTTCGTGTCTCCCTTCCGTCTCCTTCCCCTCACCACTCTCACCACCTCCTCCCTCACCGTCCTCCCCACCCCTCTCACCCCCACACCCTCCTGTGACAGGAATGGGTCTTGTGACCGCTGTGGTCTCTGCATTATTGCCACCCTCTCTTCGAGCAACACGACACTCTCTTCGAGCAACACGACACTCTCTTCGAGCAACACGACACTCTCTTCAAGCAACACGACACTCTCTTCAAGCAACACGACACTCTCTTCAACACGCAACACACTCCTCTCTTCAAGCACCACCACCAACTCCACACACAACGCTTGCGTGGGCGTGGACGACCGCGTCTATGGCCGCACAGACTCCGATTGTCCCGCGGGAATGGTATACGTTTCATCCCTCCTCAACAGTAGATCCGCGACGCAAAAGCAGCCTGTTGTGACCCCACCGATCTCGACTGCAACGACGTTTGCAAGGGCGGGGGCGCGTTGGCGTGGCAGGATCCGTTCACGCGGGTGTGCTGCGAGGCTTCTGTGTGTTCCTCGCCTCTCACTCACTCCTTAGTCCATCGACTGCGCGGGCGTGTGTGCCGGGCTCGCGCGGCCTGACGACTGTGGCGTGTGCAGCGGCGGCACGTCGGAACACGTGGCGAACAGCGAGCAGGACTGCGACGGTGTGTGCTTCGGCCCGAAGACGGAGGGCTGTCCTGTGTTTGTTGAGGTTGACCACACAGTCGTTCACTTCCACTTTGACAAACACACACTGGTGCTGGCTCACAACATCTCCCTGTCCAACCGCGGCGGGTATGCCGCTCTGCTGTTCTCACAGACAAGCGTGCCGTGGAAGCACGAGGATCAGCCGGAACTGCAGTTTCGGTGGTTCCTCCAGGATAGGGAGGTGAATCTCATGAAGGAGCCCATTCCGCCCGGCGCTTCTGTCATACTGACCGTTGAGGGGAGCATGACGGCAATTCACGCCCCCGTTAGCGTAGTTCGTGGGTATCGTCAATCGCAGACCATTCAGGTAGGAACTCATTTTCCTCTTCACCGTAGTTCCAGTTTGTGCCACTCACACGGAATGAGACAGAAGGAGCAGTCTATTCGATTCACGTTGATTTCGACTATGCGGATTGCAACGAACTTACTGAGTACAGACAATGTGTCCTGCATCCAGGATGCTATGCGTGTGTGTTTGACATCGGTTTGGACGGAATCTGGTGATGACAACGTAGACGGCTCATCCTACAACGATTACTTTGTACACCCCTTTTCCGTTCAATCCATGCAGAGCGAGCCTTATCTCATGATGTGCATTCACGGCTCTTCGGAAAACTGCTCATCCTTGCTTCCCGAGGCAGAGAGGGAGAGTTGGAAACGAAAGTACTCGCTTTCGTCCATTCCATGGGGATCTCTCGAAGTCGTCTGTTTCCTTGTGGTTCTTGTAGTCATTCTGTTGGTCGTCCTTTTCAACATTGTGAGCATCCGAAATGACATCCATTTCTTGGAGAGTCTCTTTTCGCTGGATTAGCATGTACAATACACTCATCTCCTGTGTTTGTTTCACACAGCCTAACACGTTCTCTTCTTCTAAAGAAGAGGGGGGTTTCATTCTTTCTGTTCCTCTTCACTCTTTTTCCCGTAATGGAGTTTGAGGACTTGGGAAAGCATTGCGCATTCTGCAACCAAAAGGATATTCTTCCGATGGAGTGTGGGAGTTGCCACAAGTACTTTTGCTTGCAGCATATTCGTCAGGAGGACCATAAATGTGAAATGGCAGACTGTAACAATAATACCGTCGTGATCTGCAGAAAATGCAGACAACCGATAAAACTCATCAAGGGAGTGAATCCCTCGATTTTGGTAAGCCCTCACTTTCTTCTGTTCACCGTAGATTGAAGAACACTTGCGTTTCAACTGTCTTCAGGATCCAAAGAAAAACCAGAAGAAGTGCCCTGTCCCAGGGTGCAACAAGAAGCTGTACGCTGTAAATACATATAAATGCAACCGATGCGGAATGGAGGTGTGCATGGAGTTTGGGCGTCCTGATTCTCTCACCAATAGACACCGGTTCCCGGAGGACCATGACTGCAGACCCCCGTCAAGGCCGAAGTCCTTCATGCAGTCTTTCTTCTCTTGGAGGTAGCATTCTCCTTTGGAGGTCTTTCTTACAACAAATAAGACAGAAGAACTCCCTTGCAAACGTGATTCCCTTTCGCGCTTCTCGCTTTAGCTGGGGAAGGGCCATGTCGATCAGCTGTTCTTCAAACGACGACAAATCTCTCGGAATAGGCACCGGTTCCTCAACTCCCCTCCTTCCCAGATGCACTCGTGACGAAAAGAAGTGACAGTTTCGGTAATCCTGCTGAATGAACGCATGCTCCACAACGCCTCTTTCTCCGTCCAAAGCATGCAGCAAAGAGGCGGTGAATGTCGCAATTGCGTAAGCCGTGGAGAGCGTGGCAGAGCCGTTCCCTTCCTTCGCAGCAACAACCTCATCTCCACCGAACTGGATTCGCTTGGTCACCACCGGCACGTTCAACTGCTCATACTCCTCGCGTCGCAGCTGGGACAGAAGAGGAACGATGGTGGCTCCGGCATGGCCTCCAATCACAGGCACAGAGCACAGGTCCGGCGGCAGGTGAAGGGCCCCGCTGACGAAGGTCGAGGCGCGGATGGAGTCGAGGATAGTGACTCCGAAGAGACGACGGCTGCCGTCGACGCCTTTGCGCCGATAGATCTCGGAGAAGAGCGGAAGCAGGGAATTGATAGGGTTTGTGAGAAGAAGGATGAACGCATCGGGGCAGTAATGACTGCATGCTTCCGCTAGCTGCGAAACGACTCGCGCATTATACACGAACAGATCGTCTCGATTCATGCCCGGCTTCCGAGGAACGCCTGCGGTGATGATCACGATGTCACTCCCGGTTAACACGGTTGGAAGATTGGACTCGCCGCGATAGCCAACGACGCTACACGGGGTGTTGATATGCGACAAATCGACCGCCACGCCTGGAGGATGGTGGCGATCGTAAAGAGAGAGGGAATCGACGTAGTTATTCATCTTCATCAGCAAGCTCAGAGGCTGACCGATGCCTCCCGATGCACCGATAATGGAAACCTTCGCACCCTGATTGTCATCCTGAACCCTTCTCACTCACCCTAAAGGAATGAGACAAACCACGAATCAGCTTTCCTGGATACATTTGAAATATGGGAAAAGAGCGACTATATCCCTCAACCATATCCAACACCACGATGGCAAATGAAACTATCACCGATCATGCGTGTGGGATGAATCTCATTCAGGAGAAGGAGTAGAATCGATGGTTGAGGGATGTCGAACGAAGCCTTATTCAGAGTTCACCCTGCTCAATAAAGCAAAGATTTGGATTATGATATACACAGGAGAGGAACAGGAACGAGAGATGAACTCCAATCAGCAATAGCGTGAAAGGAGCAACTCATTTTGCTCCGTCTGCATAGGAGACATATATAGATGAACAGAAAGGCATTTCATCTCCATCTGCTTCTCTCCACCTCCACATCGATCATTCGTGTTACCTTTCATGGATTCAACACAATTCACAGTCATCATCTCAAATAGTCTATTTGCTGCACAGAATCCACGATAGAATTCAATAGGAAGTGCACTCCCCATAGCATTGCCCTGCTGAAAGGTCCATTTCCGTTGCCACGTCTGAATCCGGGATCGCTTTCGGGAAGGGTCGCTCTCTCTCTTCACGAATACCTTGTGCCATTCGTAATTTCATTATCGAAT